>SKEO01000852.1_pt1 | contig 26918 bp, 22 predicted proteins | sample 4826801 | NCBI WGS metagenome assembly SKEO01 (sample SAMN11008807, study PRJNA524170) | human gut metagenome | biome: Human fecal sample; material: Feces; isolation source: fecal sample from pouch patient p3 | host: Homo sapiens | place: Israel: Tel-Aviv | collected 2016-02-25 | reverse complement strand
GTTTTAACCTTGTCCACCGTGATTCACGTTCGTGAACATGTCCTTTCAGGGCCGATATAGCTCAGTTGGTAGAGCAGCGCATTCGTAATGCGAAGGTCGTAGGTTCGACTCCTATTATCGGCACCATTCAAATCAATAAGTTAGCTCAAGTCTCCTTCAATAAAATCTACTGAATTTCTTTTCGCGTACTTACTGGCGTACTTGTTTAACACGGCATAGCCAACCGCCACTTTCCGCTAATCATCTGATAATCAGTTGGGTAGTATCGTAGTTTCATTCCCAAATTCGTGAATAAAATCCCTATATAATGCATGGTGTTGCAGAATGTGCCGCCGTATCGGAGAAGTGTTTGATGGGTTTGAAAATGAGTTTTGATGAGATTATTGAGCAGCAAAGACAAAAGCAGCGCCAGGTAGCAGAAGCGGATGCTGGGTTTATTTCTATTTACGAGCTTTACATAGCACTGCAAAAACGATTCCCGGATCAATCGCTTAATGTGCTCAGCCTTCAGCTACTCAAATGCCTGAATGAACATAAGCCTCCCCTTTACAAACGTGGATCTCTTCAGGACTCATGGCGAGAGTTTGGATTTATACCAAAGTATGATTATTCCAGCGGACGGCCAGAGTTAACACCTGCATTGCTTCGGGTGACTAACGGGCGCTATGACAGCCCCGAAGAGATGATCACTTCAGTACAAAAATACCCCCTTGGTGAAGCCGATCTTGAGCAGTTCGCACTGCGCCGTGCCGATATTATCCGGGTAATGGGCATTGATATTGAAAAATCCCCAGCTCCTGCTGTCAGCGATTATGTGAGAAAACTTGAGGAAGAGATTGAGAGCCTGAAGGCTGAAAGGGATAAGCTGCTAGCCGCTACCCGTGAACCTGCAGCACGAGGAGAGTCCTATGCTGCAATGCGTGAAGAAGTCTATCGGGCAGTCATCGCTATACTCTACAAGCTGGATGCAGAGGGTAAGCTCAAGCCTGATAGCTATGGTCATTGCCTGCCAAATGCCAGTAATCTCGAAAAACTGATCTATAAGTATGCGGCATTTTTCTGGCCTACCATTAAGGAGCCTCCGCATAGCGCAGAGGTTATCAAACGAAATTTACGCGAGACAAGAAATATCCTTCAGGATGAAACCTTTCAAGGATTCGAATCATTACGTACTGCCGGACACGAAAAACGGAAAAAGAGTAAAAAATAAAGTTATATTTATCAGCTAAATAGTAAAGGTATTCGGATTCCATTGCTAAGGTATGCACGACCTCACGCGATCAGAAAATTATTCTTGTTTCATACCGTTACTCCTGATTTAAGGAATCTTTATGGAACAAGAAAACACCTTTTCAAGCAATATCCGTTTCTTCCATGAGCCCCAGCGCTTGATTCGAATCAACCACATGATTGAGCTGCTGGCAGTCAGCCGTACTACTCTCTGGCGTTGGGTGAATGAGGGGATTTTTCCTGAGCCCCGTAAAATTCAAGGGAGAACACTCGGCTGGACTGCAAGCCAGTATGAGGAGTGGTTGAGTAAATCACACTGATTAGATTCATTTTGCATCTTAAGCCGGTTTGTCCGGCTTTTTTTTATCCAGTGAAACAACGTGAAATACAATTACAGATTAAAATGCTCTATTAGCACTGAATGAAGTGTTGTGTAACTCAATGAATAAATTAGAGAAATATAGAGTTCATCAGATCGGGGAACCATCGGTAATTAATAATATACCGGCCTTGCAAGCAGTTCAGTGGATTAATGCTCAAGGATACTTTCTGTATGACGAAGTGCTCTGGCCGATACTTCATGCAGAGGGCGAGTATGATTCCAGGATCATGGAAGCCCTTTTTGATACGGTGAATCAAACCTATCTGCGGAGTTCGCGTTTTCTGGCTGTTCGCTATGATTTACATCTTAAGAGCTACACAGATGACAATCAGGTTATTTCGGACTTCTGCCAGCAATTAGTCCTGGTATTACGTGCTCGTTATCCAAAATCTTTTTTCGATATATTCTGGGTTCGAGAGCATGACAAAGCGACAGCGCAGCACTACCACTGTGTGCTCATGGTGGACGGGAACCACATACGTACACCAAAGGTATTGAATGGGCTGGTGGAGAAGACCTGGAGTTCGGCAACTGGCGGGAAAGTTTGGTTTCCCAAAAACGGATACTACATGGTCCATAAGCGCGATTCGCAGACCCTGGGAGAGCTTCTGTTAAGGCTGAGCTATTTCGCTAAATGCGCCACTAAGACCGGAATCGCAAAACATATTCCGTTGTACGGACGCAAGCACTACAAAGTACTGAAGCAACGTAAGCCTAAACCCAGGACTCCAGCCAAGCTCAAGCAATGCCAGCCACCTGCCGAACGTTACTGTCCGCTGCCAGGTAAGCTTGACCTGTTATTTCTCGGTGATAATGAACCCGCAGCGATTGATTCTCTGGATTATGAAACAGATAGCCAGATTCGCAGCATTCAGCGTTTACTGAAGCTGTATCAGCGCGGAAAAGTAGCTGAAAAATCTCAACTATCTCCTCACTGGCTACGGCATTTCGATCGCTATTACGACAATTACTGGCCCTGCGGAGTCAGCGTCGCTCAGTACTGTAATTGGCACTATTTAAATCCTTCAACAGCCCGGCGTTATCTCTGCGATTATCCACCAGCAGTGATCTCACCTGGCATCCTGCGGGGTTGGCTTCAAAAGGAGATTCAACATGTCATACGCTGAACAGGCACTGTATCGTTTGAAGTATGCCGGGAATAGACGTCGTCGAAAAAACTATCGTGAATGGCGGCTGGAACGTCTAACGGGGTTCGAATATCGTCCACTTACGCCCAAAGATATACGTCTGCAAACGCAGCATATCCATCCGGTTGCGGACTCGCTGGATACACTCTTTGAAAACTTTCTGAAGTTACCTGTTGCCCGCCAGAAAAGAGCTCAGGACTACAGCGAGCGATGCGACCGCTGGAAGATTGACTGGGCCTGGCACAAGCAAAATTATCGTCGTGAAGCGATTCTGCATGGCATTACACAAACCGAATACGCGCAACGCTACAGGATACCGCACCGCAGAGCCTGGAATGCCCTGCATAAAGCTGGTGGCGCATCGCTTAGGGCGCTGTTCTGGGTTTACCATCGTCGCCAGTTTCAGCGCGAAAAAGTCGAGAATGGTCTTAGCGTTGGTGAGTATATTGTGAAGTATCAACTGACTCAGAAATCTGCTGCCCGACGGCTATCACGACGCCCGATGAGCGCAGAATGGGGGCAGTATTTTGATATTTACTATCAGGGCTGGTGGCCTGAAGGCTACTCCGTCAGCGATTTTGCTAAAGCAGCGGGACTGAAGGAGACGACAGCGCGTCAGTATCTTTACGATTTTCCGGAGGGGATCATTGATCCGATGTTATTGAAACCGTTTCTGTAGATTGTGGCTTTGGGAGGAAATGATCCCTTTATATTTAACAAGATAGAACGTAATGAAACCTTATTTTGTGCCAGATACATGCAATTCTATCGTAACTACATAATAGATAATGGTTTACCATTGTTCTCAGAAAAATATTTCGTGGGAGTTTTGTATATAGAGGTTAAAAGCAGTAAACAACGCATCGGATCATCAGGGTGGTACGATCCACATGTAAACTCTGAAGAGCATGCTCAAAAGCAATATGAGCAACACAATATCTTCTCAATATGAAGTAACGAGTAATGGGGAGGTATCCGCTAAAGCTGAGGATGGATATTCGGTTTTTACCTGGCATGTTTCCCTCGGACTTAGTCGTAACACGTCGTTCCAAACGAATAAGTCCGGCAGGTTATGGTATTCCCCTGAGCATTTGTAATTCGGGATTTTTCGAAGCTGTCGGTAGGTGATACCGATCCATCGCGGCTACGTGTCGTTTCAAATGAATCGGTTCGACAGCTGGTGGTATTGCCACTCGTATCGGTTAAGCCCCCTTCAAAATGGCCTCAAAATCCGCACCACTCAAATCGGGAGTAGCGCAGAGCATATCTCTGGCCAATGCACGTCGACGCTGCAGAAGGTCATCCAGTGTTTCTTCAAATGTGGTGATTTCAGTGTCTCTCACCGTCGGGTAATAGACATACACATCTTTAGTTTGCCCAATTCGGTACGCCCGGTCTGTTGCCTGATCTTCTTTGGCTGGGTTCCAGCAGCGGGTGAAATGAATAACATGATTGGCTTTCTGGACGTTAACGCCGAATCCGACGGCAACCGTAGAGAGAATAATCACCCCAAACCCAGGCTGAGCCTGAAAATCATCAATCAGGCGTTGGCGGCTATTTTGGCTATGACTTTTAGTGCTGGTATCACCATTGATAATGACAGGGCGGAAACCAAACTTTTGGTGGATCGCATGTTGAAGTTCGCGTTGTAAATCTCGAAGCTCCGTAAAAATAATGACCTTATCTTTCGTGGTATGCTTTATTTCTGCGAGTATTTTCAGCAGCCAGTTAAGCTTGGGTGAGTTATCACGAAAACGTGGCTCTGGATTAACTACCGCAGGGTGTGCGCAGATGAGTTTCAGTCGGTGTAACAAGCCTAACATACCGGTTCCGGCCTGCTGCATCCCTTCGCTCAGTGCTTGCTGTTGTTGCCAATTTGCAACAGACGAAAGGTAGAGCTGTTTTTGCACGCCAGACAACGTCAATTGCTTGCAGCTTTCCACTTCAATTTTCTGTGGTAAATCACGCGCAACCTCTTCTTTGGTTCGGCGCAATGTCTGGGGTTCAATCAGCGCTCGTAATCTCTCTAGTCGTCCCGTATCACGGCCAGTTTCGTTCTCGATAGGACGAACATAATGTTTACCAAATTCATTTAACGCCCCTAAAAGCCCAGGCTGGGCAAAATCAAATAAGCTCCACAGGTCGACAAGTGTGTTTTCGACTGGCGTTCCTGTACATGCCACTTTAAACCTGGCTTGTACCGCGTTGGCCGCATGGGTGATTAACGCTGCTGGGTTTTTTATTTTTTGTGCCTCGTCGCACACCATAATAGACCACGGCTGGCGCGCCAGAGAAAACTCTTGGTCGCGAAGCGTTTCGTAGGTCGTCAGGATGATTTTCGCCTCACCTTGCCAGCCAGGTTTAAGCAGGTTTTTGATCCCTTGAGATTGCAGATGAGCAGGGATAGCCTGTTTGGGATATTTCACCGCTTTAATGGTCTCGCCATACAATTTCAATACCGGTATTCCTGCGGTATAGAAGAAATTATCCAGCTCACGTTCCCAGTTATCTAAAAGAGAGACGGGAGCAACAATGAGACTTGGCGGTTCTTGCGGGAATTTTTCAATGAACCATACCAGGAAGCTCAGAATTTGCAGCGTTTTCCCAAGCCCCATATCATCCGCCAGCAGGCAACCTGCGGTTTCCTCAGGTGAACGAAGGAAGAGTTGCTGGAGCCAGGCTACGCCTTCACGCTGATGGTCTTTGAGTCGGATATGCTCTTTAAGGCTCAGAGGAATTTCAGGCTCGGCATGACGCGCATTGAGGAGTGAATTGCGGCGCTGTTTGATGTAGGCCGCTTCTTCAATATTCTGCTCAATTTTGAGTACGGCTCGGGCCGTTTTATCTGCAACGTTACCTTGAGATTCATTTGCAGTGCTTTGCTGTTTTTCCCAGTGCTTACTGAAGGTTTTAGCTGCATCCAACGGTAATTGGCTGTCATTCCATGGTGCGGTGATATGCGTTTCATCAGCGGCTTCTGCCTGAGTTATTCTCTCCTGCAGTTCATCGAAATGGTGAAGATTTTCAGGTTGCCAGCCAGCCAGTGTTTCGACTGAAAATGCGGAGAAATCGATGTCATCAGGAATCCAGTTCTCACTATGCGCTTTCGTCAGCCAGGGAGAGGAGATTTTTTCAAATTCACCAATGCCAATCACCCGATCGCCATACTTCGCAATATCCAGCACATCGCTAAATTCTTTTCCTTCAATTTCTTGCTGCCAGCGGGTTAGCAGTGCCTGGCAATCGTGCCACTGCTGTTCAGTGAACTGACTTAATTCCAGCTCGTAACCTTGCCATGAACCGGCAGGCATCTGTGCAGCGACGCTAATACCGAGTTGTTGTATGAATTTTTCAAGCTCCCAGGGCGCTGAGAACACAAAAGTGATTTCTGGCTGGGGAACAGGTGAAACAGGTTCAAGTACCAGCGTAACCTCCGCGATCTTATTTTCAGCATTCAGTTGCGGCATCAACCTGAAATGATGAAAGAAAATTTTGGCATCAAACAACGCCTGTTCATGTTCTTCGGGGGCAATAACACCGGCAGCATCTTCACCCAAAAATGTATAGGGATTTCGAACAAAGGAAAGCGCTTCACTTCCTGCCACTCGACGACCTGGGATCGAGTGTATTGAATTCAGGACTTCTTTCACTTCGGGAGGGATGATGACGTGGCTGAGTTCGCCATTCTCTCCGGGGATGCGGTAGCTATCGTGAACCTGCGAGTTCTTGTCAAAACTGCCCAGCCAGTTAGCTGGCTGGTCCTCGAAATGAGGTTCAATTTCGATAACTGCGGTATCGGCAACTGTTGCTTTACGCAGACGTAATGACAATGAAGTCGGTTTGACGACGTGCGTTTTTTCTAAATAATCATCAAATTTTGCGGCGGCGAGTTTCGCACATTTGCGGATAGCGGCCCATCCCAGCTGGTTAGTGGTTTCGCCGGGAGTCTGAATTTGCTGCGCACTGAGTTGTTCTGTTGCCTGTAAGAGCGCCCAGTTTTCCCGCGATAACAGGTATTGCTGATTATCGTGCGTTAAAATGGCACCGGTACGACTGAAACGGATCGGCTTGCGGGCTGGAACCGTAGCCCATTCGGAAATCCATACGCGAAAATCGCTATCGCTTAACGCACCACGTGAACTCAGGCTTGCGCGTAAAGGCAGTACTTCAGGTACACTGATAAGAGGCAGGCTGCTGGCATGATCCTCATCTTCCAGCAGGCGATACAATGCGTCCCAACTCAACAACCACCGGTCTGTCAGCGATATCAGATAGTCTTCTTCAGCCAGTTGCTCAAGCCAGGATGCCAGTGTCCAAAGCTGCGAATCATCAACCAGCGATAGAGGAAAGCTGAGTCCGTTTTCCTCAACCTGATACTGATTCCTAAGATGGCGTTCTATCTGCTGACGGTTACCCGTCAGTCTACTTAACAGACGTTTCAGCATTATTTGATCCAGTAACGATGCGGTTCTTTAGCCACAGGCGCAAAGCCTAGTCGCAACAATTCTCTTTCTATTGTGTCGTCAGGTGTATTGAGCTGTACGGACAGCACGCCACCTTTTTGTCGATTATCGCTGACGATACATGAACTACCTTCAACCAGGTGCTGTATAGCCGTATCACGCAACGGATTGATGATTTTGATGGCAGACAGAGAAACGGGGGAGGACGCTTTCTTATCGACAAACTTGACGGGTTCTTCCGCCATCCACCGAATGCCCAACTGACGCAGCTCGTCGTCGTATTTCAACATCCAGCCGGTGATTCGGACTTTGTTATACCCCTCAGCGCGCGGTGTATGTGGCAATCTGAGTGCACAGCGCCCCTTATCTTTTAGATGAATATTGATGTCAAGCGTGCGTGATTCAGGGTTAAATGGCGCGTGACCTATTCGATAGGCGTACATTGCATTCCCTGTCCCGGAAAACTCGACAAATAGATAATCGTTGATCTGCATAATCATGGCGTTATCAAAGTTACGTCCGCCTCGTAAGTAACTCAATCGTCCCTTATTCTCCTCGCGGAATTTCACAAAATCGCTACCAGGATCTTGCCAGGCATCAGACCCCATGACGATACGAGTAAATCCCATCTGATTGGCGAAACGCAGCCAGTAGTGCAGTCGAGCCTGATCGACATCGCCATTACCTCGCAGCAGTTCAAAGAAATGTGTCAGGTCCTGTTTTGCTAACCAGCCCCGGACCATTGCAGCAACCGGCTCGGAGACATACTGATGCCATTTATTCTGCTGGCTTTTCAGTTGGGGGTTATCCCAGTATTCCAGCGCGGCCTGCTTCAACGCTGAATGTGCCTGATCGCGATAGCCAGAATGGTAATAGCGAGTCAGGGTCGCAGTCATGATGTCATCACGGAAACGTACCCACTGCGCAGCTAAACCTAACAACCAGCTAATTTTTTCCAGAAACTGCGGATCGTCGAGCGTGTCCAGTTGCGCTAAAAGCACCGTGAAAATGCGCCTCCATAACCAACTGCTATCAGGGATTTGCGCGATTTTCTCTAATGACGAGAGTGAATTGCTCTCACCTGCAAGTAACTGCCTGGAGATCACGCCTCCCGCTTGCGGGGTAAAAATGTCGTGATAAAACTCAATGGTTTTCATCCACGATTTTTCTCGTCGTATGGCGGCTTTCACCACCAGGTAACCCTGAGCGATATGCCCACGCAGTACGCACCAGTGCGGGTTTGTCTCGGGTGATTCGTGCTGGTAGGCAAAATAGCTTGAACAAAGTGCTGCCCAGTCCCGGCGTTTCAACGTTTTGGTTTCAAGACGTTTTTTGATTGCACTGCTTACTCTGGGGAAAAACGTATCATCCTCCAGCAGTACGGGCTGGTCAGGATATGACGGATCATTATCGGCGAGGCCATAAAACACCATCCGCCACTCTCGTTCTGTGAGTTCTTGTGCAAGGCGAAAGCGACGCAGTGCCGCCAGCCGCATTTCTTGGGGCGGTGAGGGGATTCTTTCTGCCTTATCAAACTGCTTTTCCATGTCGAGAGCGGCGGAGGTCAACGCGTGAAAGTCATTATGCAAATAATGGTCATCCCGTTGGCTGGAAGAGAGCCTCGCTGCAATACGTTGAGAAAGAGAATTCAGTGCGGGCGTCATAGGGGCATTACCAACTGGCACACTTCTTTATTGACGACGGGGGGAAAATCCACCTCATCGGCCTTATCACGTTTATCTTTAAGCCCGAAGAACTGCATGCGCAACTCGACCCGGCGGCTGGCTTCCTTGCTTTCCTTCGCATTATTGAAGGAGACGCCACCTGCGAGGAAAAGTTTACGGATTTGGAGCTGTTGTTCTGCGGAGATATTTTTTTGCAGAGGACTGCGGCTATCGAGCAAACTACACATTACCCATTCAGAGCGTTGCAGGGAGAGATGCAGGTTGTATAAGTACGAACCATCGGTGTCGGTAAACCCTTCAATAACGATCTGCTTAAACCACTTTTTACCTTCTTCACTGTTGGACGCTTCCAGCACAAGAGGAACCACATCCTGCAACGCTTTTTGCCCCTCAGCGTTCAGGAAAAATTGGTTGTGATCGAAACGCCCGGCTTCGCCAAAGCTGATACGGTTATCATGGCAATCCACCACAATGGTTTTGTTCACGTTGCGGGCATGCAGTTCCAGGCGCTCACACAATCTGGAAATATCCTGCCCCCTTGCTTTTTCGCCTTGCTCCGCACGTTGAATACGCTGTGTAACGGAACTCAGCGACGCAACCATAACGACCAGAAATAACACCATCATGGCAGTCATCAAATCGGCATAGGAGATCCAGAATGGTTTCTCCGCTTCATCGCTGCGGCGTTTTTTAACGCCAAATGCGTTTCCAAACATCAGCCGTCACCCCTTAGGCTCGTACGCGTGACAGAACATCATCAAGCTCGCTGACGCTTTCTCCGATCTGTTCGACAGAACCCGCGAGCAGACTAGAGGCTTTCGCCATTTCGACGTCCAGTTTGCCCAGCGTTTTATCCAGGCTGCGTGAAACACCTTCAGAGAAGTCCTCAAATCCTTTCCCGAGCACGTCACTGACATTTTCCATAAAGGCCTGTGCTTCCCGGTTATAGCTTTGCAGGCGTTCACCGTGCTGCTTAAGATCGGCAATGAATTGGTTGCGCGTGGTTTGTTCTGACTGCGTATTTGCGGCGAGCAACTCCAGCATGGCAATGGATTTGCTAACCGCTTCCCGATTGTTACGATAATCAGCCACAACGGAGGTGAGCTCGCTGGTGGCAAGGGAAAGTGATGAACCTGCCGATTGCGCTTTATTCAGCACGTCAGCGGTAAGGTGGTTTGCTTCCGACACTCGATCACCAGCATGTTCAAAGCGCTCGGCTGCCAGACGCATTTTGTCCGCGCCAGTTTGCATATCCTGAATCTGCCGGTTAGTTTGTTCTGCGAGTAAACGAAGTGTTTCAGTTGTTCCCTGATGCTGGCTGGCAACAGTTTCGACCAATTGTTTAATCTGATCGTCTACCTCACTCATTACCCGCTGAGTCTGTTCGTGCAGGGACTGCTGATTCGCTTGCTGATTTGCTGAAATCTGTTGCTGACCTTTATCAATCTGTCCAAACAGGCTCCCCAGTTGTTCACCTAGCGCACCGACAGAGGCTGCCATTTTTTCCATTGTAGCGCTTTGTCCCTGCTGCACTGAATTCTGAATGGCTTCAACAAAGGCAGCCATATGTTCTGCTTGGGCCTTTTCTCGCGCTTCGCTATCGGCGAACATTTTTTCCATTTGGCGAGCCATACGTTCACCGGCACCTTCACCTTCTGCGCCAATTTTCGCCACTGAGGCCTGAAGGCTGGTGAGCATGTCATTCATGCCAGCCTGCAGAGCTTGCTGGCCAGATTTCATCTCTGATAACAGTTGCTCGATGAGCTGCGCGCTGCCCTGGCGGGAATCATCGCTTACTTGACGCATGTCCTGTAATAACGCGGAGAAACCGGTTTGCATGGTCTGAATAGCGCCAACGGTTTGCCCCATCATTTCGTTGAGACTAGTAAACTGCTGACCAAAGGTGGTGTCGAGTTTCGCCATAAACGCGGTCAGCACATCCTGCAGCATGTTTTGTACCATGCCGCTTTGATCGCCACTGGCGGTCTGAACCGCGCCCGCTATTTTATCCAGCGGTGATTTCAGGCTGTTTTCAATCGCACCGCTGACTTGCTCGGCAAACTGTTGTCCTGTTTCGCGATAGGTGGTGCTGAGGGTGGTCGCCAGCCGCTCGTTTTCCACTTTCTGGCTGTTGGCCAGATGCAGCAACATATCGCGTAAATCGGTAACCAGGCTCTCTTTCAGATGGCGTGCCTGGGTCGCGCTTTCATTACTGGATTTTACCAGTGATGCAAGGTACTCCTCGCCAACGCCGCTGTCGTAGAGGGAATCAAGCTCAGCGGTGAACTTTTCCAGATTTTTGTAGCATTTCGCCAGATAGAATTTCTCCAGCCAGGTGATAAGGATAGAGAACGTAATTGCAAATGCTGAACCGAGGAACGCGTATAACACATCATGCAGCAGATTATTGACGCTACTGGTGACCTGCTCAGGTGTGCTGGGGTCGAAGTGCTTGAGACCAATCATCAGGCCGTAGAAGGTGCCGATAATCCCCACGCCAGTCAGAATACCGGGTAGGTGTTTAAATAATTCGGTGTTCAGCGGAATATCGACCAGTTGTTGCTCTGAGAAGAAGCTGGCGCTTGGTGCTGTAGCCCTAATACGGACGATTTTCTCTTCCCCGTCCTCCAGCTCATATTGTGAGTGCAACGATTCTTTGAATTCACTCCAGGCGTGCTTTAACTCAGGCTGTACAAACAAATTCTGCAGATGCTGAAGTTGATTATCAGGCTCATTATTTTTGATGCTATTAATTGACTGTTTATATTTTTCCAGACCGTTAACAATTTTAACCGCTCTAAAAAGATAAAACAGCGTAAAAATGATAAATGCAACACTGACAATGCCGATAACGGTTGCCGGTACCATATAAGGTTGTACTGAGGTAAGCACCAATAAAAAAGAATCAAGCCAGAGCATAGTTTTACCTGTTATATATTCAGATAACACACGACAGAATAACCATTGACAACATTTTGATTACTTTTAATCAAAAATTACGTACAGCTACTCACTTTCAACATCCATCAAAATTATCGTTTCGATGCGGCATGATAGACCTTACTGCTCAACCGAAGAACTACGTATGAAGGCGAAAGGCTGATTTTTCAAACGAAACGGTGATTTAGTTTCCTATTTTTCACCGATCAAATGCAAACTTCTTTATGCCACGCGTTTGTAATCGTAAGCGTACCGGGTATCATTTTTGCGAACTGCATTCCAAAACTGAATTTGCGATAAGGCATGCTTGCTCTTTCGCTGCGATCTACCCCGAGGATTTACATGAACAACGCTGAACAGCTATTCCTGAACGAGCTGGATAACAAATTCTGGAGGGCCGCCGATAAACTGCGCGCCAATATGGATGCCGCCAACTACAAGCATGTGGTGCTGGGGCTCATCTTCCTGAAGTATGTTTCCGATGCCTTCGAGGCCCGTCAGCAGGAACTGACGACCTTGTTCCGCGATGTCGGCAATTCCGACAACATCTATGCCATATCGCGCGATGATTACGGTTCCGACGAAGAATACGCTCAGGCTATCCAGGACGAGCTGGAAGTCGAAGATTACTACACCGAGAAAAACGTCTTCTGGGTGCCGAAGACCGCGCGCTGGGAAACGCTGAAAAACAAAGCCATGTTGCCGACCGGCACCGTGCTGTGGGTGGATGAAACCACCGGCAAGGATGTGACGCTGCGCTCTGTCTCCTGGCTGGTGGATAACGCGCTGGATGAAATCGAAAAAACCAACCCGAAACTGAAAGGTATTCTGAATCGCATCAGCCAGTATCAACTGAGTAACGAGGTGCTGACCGGGCTGATTAATACCTTCTCTGACGCAAACTTCAGCAACCCGGAATATAACGGCGAGAAACTCAGCTTAAAGAGCAAAGATATTCTCGGCCACGTTTACGAATATTTCCTGGGGCAATTCGCGCTGGCGGAAGGTAAACAGGGAGGTCAGTACTACACGCCAAAAAGCATCGTGACCCTGATTGTCGAAATGCTACAACCGTACAACGGGCGGGTGTATGACCCGGCAATGGGTTCCGGCGGGTTCTTCGTTTCCAGCGACCGTTTCATTGAAGAGCACGCGGGCGAAAAGAATTACAACGCCGCTGAGCAGAAGCGCAATATTTCCGTTTACGGCCAGGAGTCGAATCCGACCACCTGGAAGCTGGCGGCGATGAACATGGCGATCCGCGGTATCGACTTTAACTTTGGTGCCAAAAACGCCGACACACTGCTGGACGACCAGCACCCGGACCTGCGTGCCGACTTTGTGATGGCGAACCCACCGTTCAACATGAAGGAATGGTGGAGCGCCAAGCTGGAAGGTGACGTGCGCTGGAAGTACGGCACGCCGCCACAAGGCAACGCTAACTTCGCGTGGATGCAGCACATGATCCATCACCTTGCCCCGAAAGGCTCAATGGCGCTGCTGCTGGCTAACGGCTCGATGAGTTCCAACACCAACAACGAAGGTGAAATCCGCCGTAACCTGATCGAAGCGGATTTGGTGGAATGTATGGTCGCGCTGCCAGGCCAGCTGTTTACCAACACTCAAATCCCGGCCTGTATCTGGTTCTTGACCAAAGACAAATCCGGCTGCAACGGCAAAGCGCACCGCAAAGGCGAAGTGCTGTTTATCGATGCCCGCCAGATTGGCTATATGAAAGACCGCGTACTGCGTGATTTCACCCGCGAAGACATCGCCAAAATTGCCGACACTTTCCACAAATGGCAGACGGATAAAGAGTACGAAGACGAAGCCGGATTCTGCTTCTCGGCAACGCTTGCAGATATCCAGAAAAACGACTTTGTGCTGACCCCTGGGCGCTATGTTGGTGCTGCCGAGCAGGAAGAAGATACTGAACCCTTTGCCGAGAAGATGGCGCGACTGACGGCGCAACTGAAAGATCAACTGGAAGAGAGCGCAAAGCTGGAAGCGCAGATCAAGGCGAATCTGGGGGGGCTGGGTTATGAGTTCTGATTTAATGCCCCCTAAAGGCTGGATAGTTTCAGATGCCCAAAGCTATTGTACAAAAATAGCTGATGGCACACATGACTCACCTAAACAATCAGCAATAGGAAATTTGTTAGTTACGTCCAAAAATATCATTGATGGTGAGTTGGATTTATCAAAGTCATACTTTATTTCCGAGGAAGATTACTCGAAAATAAACCGGCGTAGCAAAGTCGATAAAAATGATGTCCTCCTGTCTATGATTGGCACTGTTGGGCAGGCTTGTGTTGTTGAACAAGAGCCTAATTTTGCAATTAAGAATGTTGGGTTGCTGAAGAATGATGATCCTATCAAGGCAAAATGGCTATATTTCTATCTTTCTTCGCCTAAGGCTCAGCAATTAATTAAAGAGAGATTAAAAGGTACAACTCAACAATACCTTTCTCTGGGAGAGATCAGAAAACTTCCTGTTTTTTATCCTGAATCTCATGATGTGATGAAGAGGGTTGTATATTTTCTAGACTCTCTTCGTAAAAAAATTATTATTAACAACAGTGTTAGCAGAACCCTCGAACAAATGGCGCAAGCCCTGTTCAAAAGCTGGTTTGTCGATTTTGAACCAGTAAAAGCCAAAATCGCGGTGTTGGAAGCAGGTGGTTCGCTGGAAGAGGCGACGCTTGCCGCCATGACGGCGATTTCCGGGAAAGATGCCGATCTATTGGTGGTTTTTGAGCGTGAATACCCAGAGCAATATGCTGAGTTAAAAGCCACGGCAGAGCTGTTTCCGTCAGCGATGCAGGAAAGTGAATTGGGGGAGATTCCGGAAGGGTGGAAAGTCTCATCATTAGAAGATGTAACCTCATTAATAATTGACCATCGAGGGAAAACCCCTAAGAAGTTGGGGGGAGACTGGTCTGAAGAAGGCCATCCAGCCATATCTGCAAAAAACATAAAAAATGGCCGATTAGTTCGACATGACACTATTAGATATGTTGATTCGAACCTATATGCAAAGTGGATGAAAGATCCACTTCTTGCTGGTGATATTTTGATGACATCAGAAGCCCCGCTTGGTGAATTACTTTATTTAGTGAAAGATTGCGACTATTTACTAAGTCAGCGACTTTACGGTATTCGAGCTGATAAAGAGATCATTTCTGGTTGCTATCTTTATTTCTGGTTGCAAACCAATGTAGCCAAAACAGATATTGATGGCCGAGCTACGGGCTCCACAGTTGTTGGAATTCGTCAATCTGAGCTAAAGAAAATAATTGTTATGGCACCACAAAAGACCGTAGTAGAGTCATTTTCAAAATTAACAGCTCTTTATTTGGCAAAAATTGACTCTAATGAGAAGCAAAACACCGTACTTGAAAACCTCCGCGACACCCTCCTCCCCAAACTCCTCTCCGGCGAAATCACCCTGCCGGAAGCTGAGCAGGCGGTAAGCGAGGTGGAAAATGTATAAAGTCGACCGCCCAAATAATAGCCTGCAATCGCTACTGGAAGTCTCTTTTAGCAGCCTCGGCTTTCGTGAACGCGATCACCTGCAGGAGTGGCTGGCAAAAAACCCCCAGGCGCTGACCAAAAAAGACGACAAAGAAGACGAACTGCTGATTATCCAGAAAGAGTTTGCGGGCTTTGACGATACCAAAGAGCGCCTCGACCTGCTGGCACTGGATAAAAAAGGCAACCTGGTGATCATCGAGAACAAGCTCGATGATTCCGGGCGCGACGTTGTCTGGCAGGCGCTCAAGTACGCTGGCTATTGCGCTAATCTGCGTCAGGAAAGCGTGGTCGAAATCTTCCAGCTCTATCTGAACCAATACGAACCGACAGAGAACCGTAAGGCGGCGGAAGTTATCGCCGAATTTATGGGCTGGGAAAACCTGAAAGATGGTGTACTGAACCGTAAAGGAACGCAGCGCGTCATTATGGTGGCGGCCAATTTCCGCAAAGAAGTCACCAATACCGCACTGTGGCTGATGCAGTTTGGTATCTGGGTACAGTGCTTCAAGGTGACGCCATACCGTTTCGGCGATGATGTCTTTGTCGATATTCGCCAGGTGATCCCAACGCCGGAAGCGGAATCGTTCATGATCGGCATGGCGCAGAAAGAGGCGGAAGAACAATCCACTTCCAGCAGTAGTGAACTGCAGCAACGCCATTATCTGCGCCGCGAGTTCTGGACGATGGCGCTGGAAAAATTCCGTACCAGCCCATGCTCTTTGTTTAACAACCGGGCACCCTCCACCGATCACTGGCTGGCAGCCGGATCGGGTGTCAGCGGTGTGCCGTTTGAACTGATCTTTTCGCAAAAAGATGCCCGCGTGCAGCTCAATATTTCCCGCGGCGATGCGCTGGAGAATACCTGGCTTTTTGAACGTCTGGCAGAACGCAAAACGCTTATTGAATCACTCTTTGGCGAGCAGCTCGACTGGCGACTGCTGCCAGAGAGAAAAAGCTGCCAGATTGTTTGTTCAAAAGTATTTGATGGCGGGAATAAAGAACTCTGGCCCGCCATTATTGAATGGATGATGGATAGCATGAACCGTCTGGAAAAAGCGATTCGCCCGAGCTTATTGGAACTGGCGATTGAACTTAAGCAGACAGGGTTGATTACCGAGGGAGAGGAAGAGTAATGCTGAGTGAAGACGATTTAGAACAGCAAAGCCTGCAATGGTTTGCTGAACTGGGATGGGAAGTACTGCACGGGCCGGATATTGCGCCAGATGGTAGCAATCCGCTGCGTGCTTCATTCCACGATGTGTTTTTGCGCCCGCTACTACTGGAGCAGTTGCAAAAAATTAACCCACATCTCCCTGTTGCCGTGCTGGATGAAGTGATACTGCGTATCGCCCATGCGCAAAGCCCGGATCTGGTCGTCAGTAATAAAGCCTTCCATCACCTGCTGCTCGACGGCGTGCCGGTGCAGTACAAGCAGAATGACAAAGTTATCCACGACAAAGCGCTACTGATGGATTTTAACCACCCGAAGCATAACCACTTTACGGTGGTGAATCAGGTGGCGATCCAGGGAACGAAGCAGGTACGTCGCCCGGATGTTATCGGCTATATCAACGGTCTGCCCGTAGCGGTTATTGAACTGAAAAGCCCAATTGATGCCAATGCCGATATCTGGGCGGCATTTAATCAGTTGCAGACCTATAAAAACGAACTCGGCGATCTGTTTATCTGCAATGAAGCGCTGGTGATCAGCGATGGTTATAACGCCCGTATTGGTTCTCTCACCGCGAACGAAGAGCGCTTCTTGCCGTGGAAAACGCTGTCTAACGAAGACGACAAACCGCTGTTTGAGTGGCAACTTGAAACGGTGGTTAAAGGGTTCTTTAACCGTGAACTGCTGCTCGACTACATTCGCTACTTCATCTTGTTTGAAAGCGACGGCAAACGACTGATTAAAAAAATTGCCGCCTATCATCAATTTCACGCGGTGCGTGAAGCGGTGGCAGCGACGATTGTGGCCTCTACCGGTAAACACTTGCCGCTGCGCAGCAACATCACGCCAGGCAGTAAAAAAGCGGGCGTGGTGTGGCACACTCAAGGTTCCGGCAAGAGTATTTCGATGTGCTGCTACGCTGGGAAGCTGCTGCAACAGGCTGAAATGAACAATCCGACCATCGTGGTGGTGACCGACCGTAACGATCTCGACGGGCAACTGTATGCCACCTTCTGCCAGGCGCAGGATTTGCTTAAGCAGGAACCGTTACAGGCGAACGGTCGCGACCAACTGCGCAAGATGCTCAATGCCCGTGAGTCAGGCGGAATTATTTTTACCACCGTGCAAAAATTTGCCCCGCTGGATGGCGAACAGACTCACCCGGCGCTCAACCTGCGCAGCAACATCGTGGTCATTTCCGATGAAGCGCACCGCAGTCAGTATGGCCTGAACGCCACGCTGGTCCGGGAAACGGGCGCTTATAAGTACGGTTACGCCAAACATATGCGCGATGCGTTACCCAATGCATCATTTATGGGCTTTACCGGAACACCGGTTTCTTCCGAAGATAAAGACACCCGTGCGGTGTTTGGTGATTACGTCTCTATCTACGATATTCAGGATGCGGTGGAAGACGGCGCAACCGTGCCTATTTACTATGAATCGCGCCTGGCAAAACTCGACCTCAACCACGAAGAGCTGGAAACGCTGTCTAATCAGGTGGATGAGCTGGTCGAAGACGAAGAGACCGATCAGAAAGAGAAAACCAAAAGTGACTGGAGTCGGCTGGAAAAACTGGTCGGTTCTGAACCGCGTATCAATGAGGTGGCCGCCGATCTGGTTCAGCATTTTGAGGCTCGTAATGCCACAATGAATGGAAAAGCGATGATTGTGGCCATGAGCCGTGAGATCTGTGTGAAGCTGTATGATGCGCTGGTGGCTCTACGCCCGGAATGGCACAGTGATGACATCGAGAAGGGTGAAATCAAAATCATCATGACCGGTTCAGCCTCTGATAATAAGTTCCTTCAGCCGCACATCTACAATAAGCAAACCAAAAAACGCCTTGAAGCGCGCTTTAAGGATCTCAACGACCCTCTGAAACTGGTGATTGTGCGCGATATGTGGCTTACCGGATTTGATGCGCCTTGCTGTCATACCATGTATATCGACAAACCGATGCGCGGGCATAATCTGATGCAGGCCATTGCGCGCGTCAACCGCGTCTTCAAAGATAAACCGGGCGGTTTAGTGGTGGATTACATCGGTATCGCCAATGAACTGAAACAGGCGCTGAAAACTTATACCGATTCAAAAGGTAAAGGACAGACGACAGTCGATGCGCATGAAGCATTCGCCATCCTGCTTGAAAAGCTGGATGTGATTCACGGCATGTTTGCCAAAACGCCAACAGCCGCCGGGTTTGATTACACCGGCTTTGAAGAGGTGCCCCAACGGTTTTTACTTAAAGCCGCAGATTACGTACTGGGCCTCGATGATGGTAAAAAACGCTTTTTCGATGTCGTGCTGGCGATGAACAAAGCCTGGTCGTTGTGCAGTACGCTGGATGAAGCCAAATCATTGCAAAAAGAGGTCGCGTTTTTGTCGGCGGTGAAAGTGGCGATCATAAAACTAACAACCACCGATAAAAAATTCAGTCAGTCAGAGAAAAACACGCTGCTTGGTAAAATCCTCGATAACGCCATTATTGCGACAGGTGTGGATGACGTGTTTGCGCTGGCGGGGCTGGATAAGCCGAATATCGGATTGTTATCAGACGAGTTTCTGGAAGAAGTGCGCGAATTGCCGCAGCGCAATCTGGCCGTCGAGTTGCTGGAGAAACTGCTGAACGATGGCATTCATGCCCGTACCAAAAACAACGTAGTTCAAGAGAAGAAATACTCAGATCGTCTGAAAGCCGTGCTGCTTAAATACAATAACCGCGCCATCGAAACTGCGCAGGTAATTGAAGAACTGATCCAGATGGCAAAAGAGTTTCAGGAAGCGATGGCGCGTGATGACGCGCTGGGGCTAAACCCGGACGAAATCGCGTTCTACGATGCGCTGGCGGAAAACGAAAGCGCAGTACGGGAGCTGGGTGATGACGTCCTTAAGAAACTGGCTATCGAAGTGACACAAAAATTGCGTCAATCCACAACCGTAGACTGGCAGGTACGCGAAAGCGTGCGTGCCCGGTTACGTATTCTGGTGCGCCAGACGCTGCGTAAGTATAAGTATCCGCCGGATAAAACACCTTATGCGGTTGAACTGATACTGAAGCAGGCTGAAGTGGTGTCGAACAGCTGGACAGCTTGAGCTAAGTATAAGGGAAGCAAATAGCTTCCCTTTAATCTATCCGCTGGTGCAGCGTTTAATATATCATCAAAATCTGAAGCGCCTGAATCAGTCGAGGTACACGGCATGTCTCTTGCCAGTGCGAATCTGTGTAGTGGTTTGCTACTTATGGCTGATTTCCAAACTTCAACTTAATAACGTTATTCACCACTTCATGGCTGGCAGACTGCGCTACATGCCGCTCCACAAAATCCCCCCAGCTCAAAAACAAACCACGCAATTTTTCCGCCTGCTGCCCGACCTGATAGGTTCTGATCAGGCGGTCTTTAGGAATGTGGTTTAACAACCGCTCAATCAGGCGCTCCGGGGCATCCAGATATTCAGCACAACCAGTAGCGACACTGCGGCGTAAATCATGGGGAGAAAATGGCTCCAGCTCTGCCAGATATTTTTTGCGCAGGCGCTCCAGTGCTCGTGTGACCGCGTCTCCGGTTATAGGGAACCTCTGGTTGCTGGTGGACTCAAAGACAAATGCGCCTTCGGAGATAATTCGCTGTTTCTTCAGGATAGACAGTGCCAGCGGATGCAGTGTTACGACATGACTTTTACCATTCTTTGTTTCCGGTATTGTCCAGCGATCGCCGTTGATTTGATCCCAGCGCATTTCCACCGCTTCAGAGCGGCGAACGCCGGTCAGAATAATAAGCTTCAGTGCGTTAGCTATCGCATGGGATAAAACGACACTGGAAGCGATACCTTTTCCACCGGTGCGAACCGAACCGCCACCAGCAGTAGCTTCTTCTAGTGTTTTCCAGAGCCGTTGAAGCTCATCCTGTGGTAACCAGCGCTCACGCGGTTTAGCCATGGAAGCACCAAACATCGCCGGTTTTAGCAGACGGGCAGGGTTGAGCTCAATTAATCCCTGAAGTGTGGCATGGTCAAGTGTCATATTCAGGATGATAAGCCCTTTGCGTACACCTTCAGCGCTGGATTGCCGGACTTTGCTCAGGTGTGCAAACAAATACGAACGCGATAAATCGCACACTCTCACGGAGCCTAGCCCCTGCTCAAGATGGCGACGATACGTTCCCTTATAATCAGCCAGTGTACGAGCCCCTATTGGCTTGCTGGTTTCTCTGAATGACAACCAGTTTTCCCACAATTCAGAAAAAATGGGCATCTGCTCATTATTCGTTTTTTCAGTTTTACGAACGTATCTGGGGTCAATTCCCTGCTTCACTAACTCAATGGCTTCAGCATGTGCTTCACGAGCCTGGGCCAGCGTCATTGCAGGATAAGCTCCCAGGGTAATTTTTATCTGCTTGCCGTTGAGGTACGGACGGTAGAGCCAACTCTTTGTTTGGCTCCCTGATCGGGATTCGATATACAACCCCGCACCTGCTTTTGATTTGACGCTGACTACAATCCGGTTTTTTCCTTCAGGGGGAACAAGGCTTGCTATCTGTCGATCCTGAGTTATCACTGTTGCCATTTTTTCTCATCCCGCGTACTTGCTGGCGTACTTGTTTAGCATTGTATAAGGCGAAATGGCATGAAACAATGTGAAAGGTGTTTTTGCTTTAATTTGTTGATATGTATTGTTTTTATGTAATGAAATGTGAGCAGGTGAAACATTGTGGAAAGTGATATTGTTGGATTCGTAATGCGAAGGTCGTAGGTTCGACTCCTATTATCGGCACCATCAACAGAAAACCCCGTAAAAGCTGCATTGTTTAGCATGTTTATCTAACGGTTTGTAACTTCTGTTCTAACGTCCGCTATCACTTACAAACGCCTATACGTTGTTATGGGCTTTGGTAGTGTAACACGTATGGGCGAGTAGTTCCCAGGCTCAACCTCGTAACAAGTTCCTTTGAAGCTGGAAGACGTGCCACCGTCTCTAAACCTTCTACCAAAACTCTTAGCAAGATGTTCCACACCTGGCGCGGTGTCCAATGATGCTACACGTCGAGATGACGTCGCAGAGGATAAACAGGCTAAATGATGGGAAGAGTTTTAAGTGCAATAGTGGATTAAAGCCCACCTCTTCAAAACCTAACTTGATCGGGAAAGAATCAAGCTCTAGCACGGTTTCGTCCACCGGAGTACAACGGGGGCCTGATAAGAGAAGAACTGCTAAGACTTCATAGCTTTTGTGAAAAAGCCCTTTTTAGTGGATACGCCTACGGCGCTTATTTTTTGGTATAACCATCAAAGGCGCTTTATGGCTCCTATTGTCTTGAAAATGTATCTTTACTTGTATTGTGTTTTATGCGTAGTCTCCCTGTGTAGTATGTAACTTGTTAATTTTCATATGAATACAGAGGCAACACGATGAAAAACATTGCAGCTATAAAACGTAATAACCGCAAGATTCACGCTCGTAAGTTCCTGTCTACGCCAGAGGGAAAAGCCTGGCTAGAGCGTAAACAGCGAGAGAACGAAGAAAGAAAACTCCTTAGTGAGTTGAAATGGCTTAAGGATTGAATCACCAGTAGGCGCATAACACATCCAGCAATCAAAGATGTGTTTGTGCGCCTGATAGTGAAATTATTAAAGTTTTTTAGTTAATGTAGCCATTGCATGAACGATGATCGCTAGTGAATCGATTTTATCTCGAGGGGTAAAATAGATGAGGTATATGATGGTAACAATTACAGCTAAAGTAATTGTGGTTCTGCAGGTTTTTAAAATGGATAAGATAAAGCGCATAGATACCCCCTATTGATTTAACAACAACAAGGTATCATTTATTTTTTATTGCATGCAATGTGCAAATTTTCACATATAATAGCTTACTATTCACTTTGCATGGTGTCAACAAGATGATGTGTTGTTTTGTTTGATTTGTTCAAGATAATATTTCATTTTCTCATCTATATAACTTGTGTTTTAGATAATTTCACTAATTGTAAAAGTTACGTATTGCTTAATAGCTGCCTTTTTATCTGAAATCGGCGCAAACGTGATCAATGTTTAACGCGAAGATCAGCGGCGTCAGGTCCACGCAGCGACAATCCCCAAATATCAGGAGGCATTACGCTTCCTGCTCTTTCTTGATACGTTGCACCGTCTGTGTGCTGACACTGAAATCTTTTGCTACGCTCCGAATTGATCCACCATTCGCGAGAGCGGCAACAATTCCCGCTCGATCAATTGCTTTTCCATTACCACGTTTTGCTATACGTCCAGCGGCCTTAGCTGCGGCAATCCCCTCACGTTGCCGCTCAAGCATCATTTCACGTTCCATTTGTGCCACTGCTGCAAGCACTGTGAGCATCATATTCCCTGCGGGAGAGTTCTTCCCTGTCTTAAAGTCTTCTTTATGGAAATGCACAGACACGCCGCGCTCTGTTAATTGCTCAACCGTTGCCAGTAGGTCGGCTGTATTACGGCAAAGTCGATCAATGCTGTGAACATGCAAAACATCACCTTCACGCACATAGTTCATCATTGCCTCAAACTGTGGGCGCTGGGTATTCTTGCCTGACGCTTTATCTTCAAAGACTTTATCAAGAGTTACTCCAGCTAATTGACGGTCTGTGTTTTGTTGGACAGTCGATACCCTAATGTATCCAATATTAGCCATTTTCATTTTCCTTCTGTGTTGATTTGTGTGTAGTGATTATTGATCGTGTTGATTAGGTGTGTAAAGGACTTTTTTCACTACGAAATTCGAAGGTTTTTAGTGTGGTGATTTAGCCTGCTTTATCACTACACGTCTTGCATGAGAAGCATGTAGTTACGTTTTGGTAAAATTAGCAAGCTATTAAATGGTGTGTTTATTTTGAAAAAATAATTTTTTGTTGCATTAAAGAAAACTTGTTCGACAAATAATAGATTGATTTTTAATCAACAATTTCTGATAGTGCGCTGTAGCCGCATTACACAAGGCTTTGCGAAAGTGATGTAAAAGTGAAGAAAGCTAACATTGCACTTTTTAAGCTACTTTTCATTGGATTTTTACGTAGGAATTACACAGGGATTAATCATCAATTACATTGAATTTAAGCCTGTTTTAGATGTTTAATTTTGGTAGCAAGAAACACTTTTAGAAGATCATTGCACAGATGTTATGTGATAAATGGATGTAACGATGGGTTGCATTCAGCTATCTGAAATACTCTCTGTAAGAAATTTGGTAGTAACGATTCGTTACATAGACTAATTATTGAATGTAACGATATTACACATCGGTAGTAACGATACGTTACATCGGCAGATGATTGGTTGTAACGAAAGGTTACACAATAAGACTAACATCTATAATACTAATAATAAAACTAACTATTAAACTATATAATATAATTCTTTTTTATCTTTATAAGAATAATTATAGGGATACCCGTTAGGGAGTCTAACGACTATCCCTTAATCTATTGGCATTCGCCAGAACCTTGCACAAGTTAGAGTGTTAGTCGTTAGACTGATACTTCTCATAACACATAGTTTTTTGTTTGTTGATGTTAGTTAGTAGATCTATGTTCGCTAATACCGCTCACAACGAATATGTAATCTACTATGTGCAATAACCTGAGCGTAAGCGAATGGTTGTTAGTGTCTATGCGCTGTGCGCTTCAATAGTTCCATTGATGAGGCTTACGCCAATCTAACGATCATCAATCATCTAAAATAAATTTCTTGTGCAATGTTCTTGCGAATGCAATTAGGGTAGCGTTACCCCTTTGGGGATGCTAACGCATAACTATATAGATCAACCATCAAACAGACAAAAAAGAAAAATATGGTTTAAAGATGTTAGGTAGTAGATGAGATTCTACCGCTTAAATCAAGCCATAGGCGAGCTAAACAGCCTCTACATAAGGGAATGTATTGTTTTTATCAAAACCTCGTTAGAACGCGTTTTAGAGCGTTTTAGAGAATAAGGAAGAATAGGAGTACTCGTAAGAGCACGAATTGCTAAGACAAATTATAACATGCTGAAAAAGATCGATTTTTTGCGAAAAGGGTATTGACAAACGTCTCTTTCTGTGCAATAATAGGTATTAGAGGGACAGGAATAGATTCTTATCCTCTAAATAATTAAACCAATGCACCGCACTTTGAAGCCCAACAAGGCTTGCAAGGTGTTTTTTCTTTTAACCAAATAGAATAAGGAGGCTAATTAATGAAATATTTTACTCCACAGGATGTAGTTGAAGCCTGGAAACGTGGTGAGATTAATCGTTTTAAAGTAAGGATGAACAGGAACACAGCGCGACGCTGTGGTTATCCAGAGCGTGAAAAATGTTTTGACGATGCACTAAAAATTATTGATGAACTGCGTAAGGCAGGAGCAGAGAAAGAATAATAACAGGAGAAGGAGAAAACTATGAGCGAAACCAAGAAACCAATTCCACGCACTTACCTACACGTTGACCCTGAAATTTTCAAGATTTTATTTGCTGAAGCCAAGAAAAGGCAAATTATGGTCAGTGATTTGATGTTAGAAATCATTACTGAAGCAGCAGAGAACATCAAACAAAAAAAGGGTAAGTGATCCTCATTCACTTTAGTAGCGCATTAAGCGTGATTTATAAGGAGATAATTCTAATGTCTAAAATTAAATTGATTCGTGAAAAACACCAGTATGTTGATAAACAAACAGGAGAAATTAAAGACCGAACTTTGAATATACCGCATTACTTTTGTGAGATTGAATTCATCTACTCCTCAAATATTGAGGATGGAAAAGCGAAGTTTAGTGCAGAAATGCAAAAATTATATTGCTATGTTTCAGATTGGGAGAAATCAGGGGGGATATGTTTTGAAACACAAACGAAGTTAAGTAAAGTTTGTGGCTGTAGCCGTAAGACAGTTAATGAATTGATTGGTCTTATGATTAAAATCGGTCTTTTAGAAGAGGTCGGAGAACGAATCCCAAAACGTCCATTAAAATTACGTGCGCTACCTCTCACAGATGCACATATTACTCCCCCTGAAGAGTCATCACTACCTGATCCTTCTGAGAAAGAATACGAATCTAATGAAATATTGAATGTTTCCGAAATCATCGTTGAAGAAGAAACACAAGAGCCAGAGTTCCCTGAGCGGCCCGAAATTTTTACTTGGCTTCTTTCCCTTGATAAGAGGAAACCACCGCACGAAGAAACAGAAAATTTTGTAAAACGAGCATTAGATTCAAAGAATATCTATCTTGAGAAACAGGCTTTTCACGATCTGATAATATCTCTAAGAGAAAAAAGTGAAATATACGATTCAATACCCTTCTAAGGAGAATAAATGACTTATAACATCACTATAGGAAACAAAACTATTGAAATAACTGAGAGCGGATACCACATTTTAAAAGCTATTTTGGAAATAGAGTTCTCACCGCCGACAGTGGTTAGCTTTTGTAGTTTAGGCGGCTACAGCGCACAACACGTGAATCATTGGTTAAACCATTTTACATCGTTCGGTGTGCTGGATTATGAAGGGATTAACCACACTACATTTCGTCTTTTGAAATTAAACAAAGATTTTGAATTGTTTATCACAAACAATCAATAACAACAGATCGGGCAATACATATGGCAAATGCATTTATGGCGATATTCATTGTAACAATGGCATTAAGTTTTTATAATCCACATAAAAAGAGGGAAAATGGGAAGAAAGAAAAAGAACAACTTAAAACGTATTGAAAAAAACAGTAACTTCAATTCAACAAGACAACGTCCACCGACACACACCAATAACGAAATTCCAGGGGAAGAGATAATATTTATTCTTGAAACAGAATCCCCTGAATTAAGCGATGAAGAATTAGAAATTATTCAATCAATGGGTGATGGTGTGTATTTCAAACCCAGAACAAGAAAGACAACGATTATAGAACCTGGCACATTAAAGAAATGGCAGCTGTTAAATTTTACCAGCTACAGGCACTATATCGGTTTTAATAGTTTCAACAATCAGGTAGGCGGCGTTACAGAAACAGATCTGATGCAGCACCTGATCGACACTCTCGCATCTAACAAACGTTCAAACTAAAAATAAAAGGAACAACAATGATCGACCATATACAGGAAACACAATTATTTCAGATGATCCTGTCTGATGCAAAAAACTATGCTGAGTTAATTCGGCTGGCAAAAGAAACAGAAGACTACGAAGCATTAGAGCGTTACCGTGATGAAGTGCTGACGCTCAAGAAACCTTTTAACATCGTATTGAATAGACTGGCCCCCTGAATCTCCAGACAACCAGTATCACTTATTTAAGTGATAGTCTTAATACTAGTTTTTAGACTAGTCATTGGAGAGCAGATGATTGATGTCTTAGGAC
>SKEO01000850.1_pt1 | contig 26939 bp, 23 predicted proteins | sample 4826801 | NCBI WGS metagenome assembly SKEO01 (sample SAMN11008807, study PRJNA524170) | human gut metagenome | biome: Human fecal sample; material: Feces; isolation source: fecal sample from pouch patient p3 | host: Homo sapiens | place: Israel: Tel-Aviv | collected 2016-02-25 | reverse complement strand
GTCAGCCCCGAGCAGGTGGCGTTTCAGCCCGACAGCACGACTTTCCTCGATGAGGCAGCTGCCCGTGCAGCACTGAACGGTCTGGCCGAGCAGCTCAAGGGCACTTCTGCCGCCCACTACATTGTGGCTGGCAGCACCGCACAGGTGGACAACGCCAGCCGGGAGGGCGCACAGGCATTGTCTCTGGCCCGCGCACAGGCCGTGCGGGATGTGCTGGTGGAGGCCGGTGTCCCCGCCGACCGATTCACCTGCCTGGGGCTGGGCAACGAGCCGACGAGCGTGCGCAGCGCAAATGAGCCGGAGAACCGCTGCACCTATGTTGTGGCCGATACCACGGCCCAGGCTGCGGAGTTTCTGGCAGTGGGTCAGGCTGAGAGCTGACCGGCAAATAAGCAGGGCACCCTGGCACAGAGCAATCTGTGCCGGGGTGCCTTTTTGCATGCGAAGGTGGCGATGCACCAGCCGCTTTGACCCATGGGGAAAGGGCGTTCGCACTGGGCCGCACAGGCAGTTTGCGAAAAAGCACTTTCATTTTGGCGGAAAGCATGCTATACTTTATGATAGAATTGGTGAGATGAACAGTTCCGACGATGCCAGACGGCTCCGGAATGGACAGTTTTGCTGATTTAACTCACACCCCGCAAGGGGACGGAAGCCAACTGAATGCAGACCCCGTTGGGCTGGTGGTGGCAGCGAACCAACTCACACCCCGCAAGGGGACGGAAATTCATCCTGCATTACCACCAAAACTGGTTCTACGAGATTTAACACACACCCCGCAAGGGGACGGAAGCGCAACTGCACCGAGGAGGATAGTCCGCTGTCCTTGATTTAACACACACCCCGCAAGGGGACACAACAGAAGGACCTTTTCTGCACCGCACAGACGCGGCAGAAAAGGTCCTTCTGCTTTTTATTTTTTTTTTTTTTGCATCGTTTTCCAACCGGGTACGGCGGCAGAGCCTTTCTCTGGGTGTAAGACAGAAACACCTGAAACGAAAGGACAAAGCCTATGAAACGTCTTTTGGAAGGGCAGCAGCTGCAGCGAACGGTCCCACCCACGGCGGGGCGTGTGGAGCCGGTGGTGCGCCTGCCCGGCGGCCTGACGCTGGACGACCGCAGCTGCTGGCAGTACCCCACCATGCTGGTGGGCAGCGTCGGCAGCGGCAAATCCACCCTGATAGAGCAGATCCGCCAGCCGGTGCTGGCCCATGCAGACCGTGTGGGGGACACCGTGGTGATTTTTGCGGCAAAGCCGGATGTGCTGCGCTGCCGCCGCCCGGGTGACCCGGTGATCTCGGTCTCGGCCACCGACCCTGCCAGCTGCTGGAACATTTTCCGGGAGCTGGATGCCTCCGATACGCCGGAACTTACCCTGCGTGAAATCGCCAGTGCTCTGTTTGCCGAACAGAAGAAAAAGACTACCCAGATCTTCTTCCCGGAGGCAGCGCAGGAGATCTTCTACCAGACGGCACGCTTCATGCGGGATTTCGGCCGCACCAACAACATCCCGGTCTCCAACGCAGAGCTGAGCGAGTTTCTCACCCGCACAACGGTCTTTGCACAGGAAGGGGCCGGCACCGGAACCGACGGCAGCTGGCAGGAACTGGTAGAGCGGTACCCCACTTACTTTTCTGCCGCCCGGGATCTTATCGGGGACGGCGGAGCCCAGGGGCTGGGTGTACTCAGCGAGGTACGCACCATGCTCAGCCGCCTGTTCATTGGCAGCTTCAACACAGCCGACGGCCGGTTCTCGGCCCTGCAGGCCATCCGTCAGGGCGGCAAGCGGGTGTTTATCCTCTATGAGCCGGACAAAGCAAGAACAGCTCTGCCGCTGTTCCGGCTGCTGCTGGATCTGATGCTGCAACAGAGCATGAGCCCCACCCTGAACCACAAGGTGTGGTTTCTGCTGGACGAGTTCAGTCTGCTGCCTAAGGTCGAATCCCTGACCGACTTCCTGAGCTTCGCACGTGACCCTTCCGGCGACAATGGGCGCAGTGGTGCACGTATTATTGCGGCAGTACAAAGCGTCCAGCTGCTGACTCGCCACTACTCCGAGGCAGAGGCCAAGACCCTGATGTCCCTGTTCCCCAACCTCATCACCATGCGCGTCATGGACCCAATGTCCCGTGCGGCATTTGCGGACCGCTACGGCACCGCCCGCGTGGTCTACCGCTACATGGGCGAGGGCAACCGGCCCGTGACCACCGACTGCGAGCAGAAAGTGGTGACAGACGCCGACTTTTCCCAGCTCATGAAACCGGGTCAGGCCCTGATGAGCCTGCCTGCAGTCTCGCCGGATCCCTTCATTTACGACGGCTTCCGGCCCTGACCGAAGAAAGGAGAAACCCATGGCTTTGTTCCGTTCCAACCGGGGCATGCACCTTCTGGCACTGCCCACGACCCACGCCGATGCAGAGAACACCCGCCGCAAGAACATCCAGGATGGCGGCACCCCCACCGCATCCCGCCTGCTGGCACAGGCCCGCATCCTGCCGCAGGAGGCGCTGGTCTGCGGCCCGCCGGGCCGGATCTTTCCGGTGGTGGAAGCCCTGCAGCGGCAGAGCAGCCGCCCCTTCGTGCTCATCGGCACCGCCCGGGACCTGACCGACAGTCCGCTGCTGCGGCTTCCGGTCCAGTGGCAGAATACCGTGCTCCCGGACCAGCTTCCGGAGGGCAGCGGCAGGATTACGATCAATCCCGGCGAGTTCGGCATGGGCATGATGCAGATGGCAGACTGGGGTGGCACCCACACCATTCTGCTCTGCCTGGGGCAGGGACTCTCGGCCAGCACCGAGCTGCTGGATGCCCTGAATGCCTGCGGCGACTATGTGCTGCTCTGCAGCAGCCTGAGCCGGGCGGTTCCCAGCCGGACAGGCGGGCTGACCACGGAGGGCCTGCTGCGCTCCATGCGATATCTGGTCGTCTCGTCCGCAGGCGGCGACGCCCAGACCCTGCTGCAGGTCCTGCCCAGCTACGAGAGTGAGCGGGTGACCAACTCCATCGGCTTCAACACCCACCACGACCGGGGCGGCATGATGGGCTGCCACGGCGGCAGCGGCTTCAGCTTTGGCCAGAACCGCGAAGTGGTCACCAAGCCCGTGCTTTCGCAGGACGACCTCACCGGGCTCCGGAACAACTCGGAGTTTCTGGTCTATAACCAAGACCTTATGAGGCTCTGGGTTGGAAAAATCGGCTGAAAACTTTTCCGCTTTTTTTTCGTACAATCTGTGCATTGCAGGAACGCTTACCGGTGCGCTATACTGGGCGCAACACAACCATGCTGCCAACCGTATATCGTGCACAAACGAAAGGAGAAACGCGATGAAGCGTATCTACGTGACCACCATTCCTCTGCAGGGCCGTCTCGACCTCACCAAGAACACCTACCGTTCCAGCGCCAATTCCGGCGACATCGAGACCCGTTTCCCGATCCTGCAGGTCCTGCACAACACGCTGCAGGAAGGCGACGATTTCCACATCATCGCCATCCGCAGTGTGAACGGCGATACCCAACGCAACTTCGGCTACCTCAAAGAGGAACTGCAGGCGATGGGCTTCACCGAGGACCACATCCGGGAGCTGCCCATGCCGGACGAGCAGGACTGCAGCACCCTGATCCGCCTGTGCCGCGACCTGTGCGACGTGCTGCCGGAAAAAGGCATCGCCTACATGGACATCACCTACGGTACCAAGACCATCCCTCTGGTGCAGCTGGCGGCTCTCACCTGCGCAGCAGCGACCCATGAGGAACTGGAGGTAGGTGGCGTCTACTACGGCGAGATGCGGCGCGTCAACGGCCAGAGCGTGAATCAGTCTGTTCTCCACGATGTTACGCCGCTTTATCACCTGCAGGGCCTCGTGGGCGGCATCCACGGCAACAAGGATACCGCCGAGATGGTCTACAACCAGCTGGTGTGGATGAGCCAGAACAAGGCCGAGCAGTAAGGGAGGGGGAATTTGATGTACGAGGAACGTGCAAACCTCCGGGCTACGATCGATGCATCGCCGCTCTGGGATGTGGATGTGGCCACCCGCAAGGCTCTCTTTCAGCCGATGCTGAAAAAGCTGAATGGCCGGGAAGAGCCTGCCAGGGACGACCCGGCTGAGGCCGCTGCGGTAGACCCGAAGCTGGAAGAAACCTACAAGAGGGTCTGGGCCGAGTGCTTTGAGCTGTTCCCGACGGAAGATGCCACCATCCTCTCGATGGCGTTTTTCCAGGCTGCGGCGGCATACCAGCCGGACCCGACACGGGAGAAGGACAGCTTCTGTGCTTACATGCAGATGGCCATGCGGCACCTGAAGGCCGAAGATGCCCGGAAAGAGGCGCAGAGCCTGGGCATTATGGACGTTAGCAAGGAGACCGCCCGTAAGGTCCGTCAGGCGTTGGACTACATGGACCGGATGGGTTACACCAGTGCCATGGTGACCGGCGACCCGCATCTGGAAAAGACGGTCGCACAGGCTGCCAGGATCGGCCAGCGGAGCCTGCACGAGGCTCTGCTGAACAAAGATACGCTGGTGTCCATCAACACCGAGCGGGACGACGGCACCGGGATCGAGATTGTGGACACGGGACTGTCTCCTGAAGATGGGCTGGAACTGAAAGAGGACATCTTCCCTATCCTGCACAAGGCTGTGCTGCTCATGAGCCTGGAAGAAAAAGAAAAGACCCGTGCCAATATGGTACTGTTCTGGTCCCCGCGCATTCTGGGCTATCTGCGGAAAAATGAGGCCCCCGACATGCCGGAACGCCTTGGCCGTAGCGACGACCTGCGCCCCCTGGAGAGGGACGGCATTCTGTGGGACCAGCTGATTCTGCGGGACTATGTGCACTTCTGCGTGCAAGAACCGCTTTATAGTGGCGAAGGCCCGGAAAATCCGAAGGAGCTTGAAAGCGCCGCAGTGAACCCACTGCTGCTGCCGACTCGCCGCCCGGAGCAGGACAAGACCGTGGCAGAGTATCTGGGCAAGGACAAGGGAACGGTTTCCTACCATAACCAGAAGTTCGCCAAAATGTTCCGGGAGATGCTGAGCTTCAAGGACACAAAGCCTGAGAAGGAGTTGTAAACACTATGGGGGAGAACATTGCGCTCCTGTATATGAGCGCCTATTTTGCACAGCCTGCCCCGGAGGGCAGCAAAAACCGCTTCCTGCGTACACAGACCAACGAGGCTGCGGTCAGCGCCCTGTGGAAGGACCCTGCATCCCGGCCGGACAAGATCGTGGCCCTGTGCAGCGACACGGTCCGGACAAAGCCGACCGTCCCGGCGGCAGATGGCTCCGGCAATAAGGTGCCCACGCTGGAGTATTTCAGGGATGAGTTCCTGAAACAGCTTGGCGTGCAGCCGGAACAGCTGGTGGCGGTCTCTGTGCCCGACAGCATGGAGGAAGCCGACCAGACCCGTGCGATCTCTGCCGTGCTGGAACAGGTGGCCGAGAATGACAACCTCTACATCGACCTGTCCGGTGGAATGCGCGATACGGCGACGCTGCTGCTCATTGTAGCCCGCTACCTCAAGGACATCCGCATGGTTCAGACCAAAAAAGTGCTTTACTCGGAGCTCAAGGGCAACAGTTCCGTTGTGCGGGACAGCACGGGCCTGTACAACCTGATGGACCTGATTACAGCAGTGGATGCGTTCTTCTCCACCGGTACGACCGAGAAACTGAAAGCATATATGAAACAGACCGGTGAGACGGACCCTGACATCCTGAACCTGCTTGACCGGATCGACCATTTCGCGGATGATCTGGCCCTCTGCCGCGTGCAGATGCTCAAGGCCGACCTCAAGGCCATTGCCCGTCAGATCAAACAGCGCCCTGCCTCGAGGGAAACGCTGAGCAGCCTGCTCTATGAGCTGATGAACGACCGCTTTGAGGCAGAGTTCCAAAACCTCATGGGCAGCCGTTCAGACAGCCTGCCGGCACTCGTGCAGTGGTGTGCCCACCACCGGATGTACCAGCAGGGACTGACCCTCCTGAGCGAGGAAATGCCCACCTATTTGTGTGGTCACCTGTTTCTGCAGCCAACCGGCAAAGCACTGGATTACATGGCACTACAGCCCCAGAACAAAGGCAAGAGCTGGGTGTTCCCAATGTTCCACTACCACTTCTGCCGCGCTGCTTTGTTCCATGAGGCACGGCCCTTTACCGTAAACCTCTGCCTGACCAAGGACAAGACTGAGGCGAACGGAAACGCTCTGTTCCGTGTGGCGACTCTGACCGAAGCACAGGAGTATCTGACAGCCGCAGTGGAGCAGGGGGAACTGCTGTTGGATCTGATCCGGAAAGACACTGTGGCGCAGGGAATCGTATACTACCAGAGCGTGCAGCAGTACCGCAACCAGATCAACCACGCCACGGACAGCGCGGTTAAATTTCAAAAGGACACAGGGCTTCTGCCGCTCAGTACAAGCGCCATTGAGCAGACGTTGGGGGACGTTGCGTTCTACCTCTTCAAACTGAAAGAGTGTAAAGCCACTGCCCCGGTGGGCATAGAACTACTGGACAGCAACAAAGCATTTTAAGGCTCAAAAAGTCATAACAAAAACAGCCGTCACTTTCCAACTGAAGTGATGGCTGTTTTTTGTTATCCCCTCGCGGGTATGATCTAAGTGCAGCACAATTTTGTGCCAGAAGAAAGGGCTACACACATTTATCGTAACTTCTGCGGCAGAACCAGCGGCTCCACCGATACGCCGCCCATGCCAAGGGTGGTTTTGATCCCGATGCCGCCGTAGGGCGCAAAGGAGAGCAGGGCGTTCCAGAGTTCCAGCAGCGACAGGGCCAGCCGGGCCTCTACGACAGCGCTGCCCACAAAGCCCGGGATGCAGGTGTTCTTGATGGGATAGGAGACGGTGTGCAGGTTGTAATCCAGGATGTGCAGCCCACGCAGGATAGCGTCCAGCGCGTCCGGGTCGCTCAGCTGGCAATCCGGAAAGGCGGTGTTCCAGTGCAGCACAAGGCTCTGCAGCAGCAGGAATTCCTGCGGGTAGATGGCGTAGCGTCCCGCCTGCTTGAAGGCGCAGGGGGTGCGGAACCACAGCCTTGTCCGGCTGGCAGGCTCCTCCCGCGCAGCCAGCAGAAGCTGCAGGCCGTTTTCCACCGAGTGGCTGCCCAGCGGCTCCATCTGCAGGGGCGCGCCGTGCAGTTCCAGTGTGGTGCAGCCCGCAAGCAACGGCCGCACCTGTGCGGCGAGGGCTTCGTCCAGAAGATTCAGCGTCCACACCGAGGTCTGCGCAGCAGCGTCAAAGCACAGGGACTGCGACAGCGGGTGCTCGCCCTGCTCATGGAGCCGGGCAGCGGTATCGGCAGGAAGCTGCGACATCAGCCAGCCGTAGATACGGTAGGCCCATGCGGAGGGCAGCCGTGGGGTCTCTGCTGTGCGTAGAGAGAACTGCAGTTGCTCGATCATAGGATGTTCACCTCGCAGAACCCGGCCGGGTATCGCTTGCCTGCATAGGTGATGTACCGCGCGCGGTGCGGCGAAACGCCAAGGCTGATGTCTGCCTGATGACGTCCGTGCTGGGTCTGAAGAATGCGCTGGGTCCATTTCAGGGCGGCGGCATAGTCGTCCTTCAGGTAAGGGTAACCGACCGTTTTAGAGAAGAAGCCGGTGCCGCCGCCAAGGATGAGGTGCGGGGTGTCCGGGATGTTTGCAACGGGATGGCCCTGCGGGAAGTGCGACAGGAAGGTATCCTGATAAAAGCTGCTGAACTCGGCGATGGCTTCCAGCAGAGCATCCTTTGTAATGGGGTGGATATGCCGGTTGAGGATGCTCTGGTCCAGCGTCAGCCGGAAGCGGATGGTCTCGCCCGGGCGCACGCACTCCTGATAGAGGGGCAGATCCTTGGCATCACCGTCAAAGTCCTCGACCCGGGCAGCGGAAAGGGGCGAGATCAGGGTGCGCCCGGTCAGGATCAGCTTGTCGTTGTCGATGGGGGCGCTGTCGGAGACCTGAACACCACGGAAAATGCTGTCCAGGATGTCGTCGGCGGCAGCACCGGATCTCAGCTTGTTGGCGTAGCTACCCTCTGGAAATACGTAATCGTGGTTGACCTCAAACGCTTCCAGAGTGCGTTTTTTGTCGGAGACCGGCGTCTCGTGCAGCAGCAGATGCACCAGCCACGCCGTGCGCAGCGCGCCTTTCAGGCTGCTGCCGGGGATATAGGCGCGGCCGTAGGCGTCGCGCTGAAACTGATGGATCTCCTTGGTGCCGTTGTAACCGGCAACATCCTCGGTCACGGCCAGGCGATACTGTATCAATGGCTTGTCGCCCATCAGCTTCGGGTGTTCCAGCCAATCTTCTGCAAGATGACAGTCTCTGGTCCAGAAGTCCAGCAGACTGCTGTTGGAGCTGAGCATGAACTTCTCGAACTGCCGCACCAGATCGTGCCGGAGCATGTAGTCAAAAAACAGTTCCATGTTGAGGATCTTGACGCAGCCCTGGTTCGGGGAATAGATGTATTCCCGTTTGCCGATCTTACGGCCGCTGCCAACGAACAAAGGAGACTGCGTTTTCAGTGTCAGATCAAAGACCTGCAGGTGATCCTGCTGGATCATAGTGTCACCCCCATAAACAGCGGTTTCGAGTAGCGGTAAACAGGATGCGGCAGTGCGGTGCCCACATCATAGAGCTTGCCCTGATACGGATGCTGCAGAACCGAACCAGCAGCAAGGAAATACTGGGTCTGCTTTTTCATGGGGGTCTCCACCCATTTGGTGGCAGCAAAGCCGCTGCGCCGGACCAGTTGGAACGAGGCACCTTCCAGTGCAGCATCCATCTCTTCCTCTGCGGGCAGGCTGCTGGTCAGCAGCAGATAGGGCGAGGTGCTGCGTTCCAGCGCCTGCAGCATCCAGCGGGTGGACTCTTCTTCAGCGGTGTTCAGCCAGCTGGGGTCACCGTCCAGATGGAACCGGCCGTAACCGGCGCTGGTGCGGCCGCCGATCCCGCTCAGGCCCAGAAGGGTGAAGAGATCCTTCAGCAGCTTGATCTGGTCGGTGCCCTCACAGGCACACAGGACATACAGGCCGCAGCCTGCGTGCAGGCGGTACAGGCCGACAAAGTACGGCTTGGCGTCGGCACCGTCGGTCACGCTGGCCTTGGTCTGCTCGTAGGCCTGGCCAAAGCTCTGGTCCAGCTCGTCCAGCGGGTAGGTGCCGCTGTGCAGGCTGGCGGTGTAGCGGTCGAATTTGGAGGCCGGGATCCAGGCAAGCTTTTTGACCGCCTTGCGCTCAACGGTGGAAAGCTCGGCAGGGGATGTGGATGCAGCGATCGGCTTGGGCAGGTAAAAGGAATTCCCCCGCCAGGGCATGGCATCGCTGATGCGCAGGGCGTCCGCATCGGCAGAGACGAGAAGCTCCTCCAGCGCGGGCTCGCCGTACACTTCCAGCGCCGTGTGGCACAGGGCCGAAAAGATCGTGTCGGCACGCAGGGTCAGGGCAGAGGACTGGGAGCCGACCGCCGAGTCGGAACCACCGAAGTGGACTGCCGTATCAAACGCCAGCTTTAGCAGAAAATAGTTCATACTCTTCGACCTCGGTTTTGAAGGTTTGGCGGATGCCGTCCAGATCAACGTTCAGCGTCTCCGGATAAGGGATCACCTGGAAGTTCTGGAAGCTCACACGGCCGTTGCCGCGGGAGCCGTGCCCGCCAAGGTAGTCCAGCTGGAGCAGCTTCATGGCCTTGGACAGAAGCAAAAGGTCCTCTTCCATCTCTTTGGGGTCGGACAGGTTGTAAACGATGTTGATCCCGAACCGGGAACCGGCAACAACGCGCTCGATCTGGCGAGGGGTGGCCTTGGAGGTAAGGCGGTTGATCACATTCTCCGACTTGACCTCGGTCACGCCCACGCCTTTCAGCTGGTCGTAGTTGAGCAGAAAGGCGTCCGCAAACTGCAGCCGTGCAAAGCGGACCGGTTCAGAGCTGCCGAACATCCGCAGGATCACCTCGCCGTCTGCGGAAAAATCCGGCAGCGTTTCGCCGTTGACACAGCTGCGGCGGGCAAGCAGCGTGCGGAGCTTGCCCTTCAGGCTGCTGCCCGGCACGATGGGCAGCCCGGTGAACGGGTCACGGATGACGGTGCTGTCCACGGTACCAATGGCAGAAAAAGACGAAGAATCGCCGATATGAAGCCCCGTGCGGACAACAAGGTCACACTTGATCAGAATTTTGCCGGTCATGATGCATTCTCCTCTCCGGTTTTGGATTCAGAGTAGTAACGATGGAAGGCGACAAGTGCTTCCATGTAGTGGTAAAAATCAAGCAGGTCCTGCCGTGTGCAGGTGCCGACAGAGGACAGCTTTTCGAGATATTCAAACAGGTTGGCACCTTCCACAAGCTGGCGCACCTTCGGGTCGCGGCCGCATTCGTAAGCCAGACGGATGCGCATCAGCTTGATCTGATTGGCGCTCTCCTTCAAAAGCCGCTCCTCGGTGCGGCGGTTCTCGTTGTTGTAAACGTCACAGGCCAGGCGGAGCAGGTTCTGGATCTTGGTCTTGGTGATCAGGGAGTAATTCTCCTTCATCAACTGTTCCGCAAAATCAACGTAGTTTTCCGGAATGATCGGCTCTGCAGCAGCGGCCTTTGGCTTGGCCGGGCCTTTGCCGGAAGGATGATTCGGTTTTGGCATATCACTCTCTCCCTCGTTTCTGATAGACATAAATGTAGATCGCGGTGATCAGCTGTCGGCGCTGTTCCGGGTCCCGCGCCCAGTCCAGAACATTGTGCGAGAAGGTCCGGTATGCGTCCTGCTGGGCAGGGCTTGCCTTCTTCTCGTCCGGGCGCAGCCGGGCAAGCAGGTAGACGCACCGTGCAAAATTGACCTGGTCCTCCCGGGTATTGCGCAGCAGGTCGGTCAGGTTGTACAGCATGGAATTGCCGCGGTGATCATCGTCCTTTTTCTGGAACTGCGCAAAGAACTGCTCCAGACAGGCAAGTTTTTCGCCCAGCACTTTGTCCTGCAGCACATCCCAGGAATAGGTGTGGTCGGGCACGGCATCGAATAGCGCAGCACCGTTCTTGCCGGGCAGCTTTTTGGCTTCGTCCTCCAGCGCGGCGGTCTGTTCAGCTGCGGCGCGGATGGGATAATGTTCGTTGAACATTGCGATGCCCGCGCTGATGGTCAGCGCCCCGCAGGTGTAGCTGCGCAGGTGCTTCTGGATGCGCAGGGCGGCCTGCAGGGTGTGGTTCCAGGCACCGACCAGAAAGACGTCGTCGCCGCCGGCGTAGACGATGCTGACGCAAAGCCCCTGCAGCAGGCCGTTGATGTGGTACTTGAAGAACAGCGACATCTGCCGCGAGAACGCTGCGGTGCGGAACAGGTTGACGTACTTCATCCGCTGCACGGGGTCGGTCTGGTCCGGCTGCTCAAAGCCGGCAATAAAGGCCTGCCCCAGATTGTCCACGTCCATGCGGCAGATGGCGACGCGGCGGATGCCTTCCGACTGGTCGGCAAGATCCTCAATGCGGTTGCTGGCGGCATAGTCGCCGACGAACAGGTTGATGGACGGGCTGAGCGTCCGGACCAGCCGGTTTTTGGTGTAGGAACGCACAGCGTCGGCGCAGAGGGCGGAGTCGTTCGAGAACGAAAGGAACCGTTTGCTGCCCCGGATGCCCGGCAGCGCAAAGGCACCGGGGCGGGGCGTGCTGTGGACCAGATAAATCGACTGGCTCTGGATCTGCGCCGACAGGTTGGCAAACCGATTGCAGCACGGGCAGAGACCCTCGGCGTTGACCTGTGCGGAATTGCCGCACACCTTGCACTCCCGGGTACCGTCGGGGATGGCCTGCACACGGTTCAGGGCGCGGAGCGCAGCGGCATCGTAGTGGTGCTGCTTGTGCTGCTCGGCAATGGCGTTGACCCGGCGGAACAGGGCCTTGTAGGGGCTTGCCTCTGCGGGGACATTGCACAGGTCGTTGGCACTGCAGGGGGTCCAACCGTTGGCCAGGAACAGCCGCACGCCGAACTGTTCGTTCAGCCAGCCGTTGAAGGCCCGGTTCCAGTCGGCAAGGGTCTGCTGCACGGCGGCGGTGCTGGGCAGCAGGAGATAGCAGTGCCCGCCGCCACTGTAAATGATGTTAGTCCGGGTCAGGCCGCAGCCGTCCAGCAGCTCGTCCATGTAGTGCTCCATGAGCAGTTCCAGAAAGAACGAACGGCTGCGGAGGGACCGCAGAGCACCCTCGGTATGGACGGTGTAGATGAACCGCTGGATGCGGGAAAAGTCGGCGGTGTAGAGCAGGAACGCCGGTTCCCGGCGCAGCTCTGCGGGAGTGTCCAGCAGGGAAAAGGCGTCGGCCTGCTGCAGGTACTCGCTGACGCAGGCCGCCAGAGCCGCCGTCAGCTTGAGCTGGTCGTAGAGAGGAATATCCCGGTCCTCGTCCCGCGCGGTGCTGGCGACGCTCCTGCTGGCAGTTCCGGCGTGCTGGGGCATATGGAGCAGCCGGGTGTATCTGACCGCAGCGGCACCCCTGCAGACGCAGGCAGAAACGACGGCACAGCTTCACGAAAAGAAATTCCTGTCCGGCTTTGCGGAGGATGCCTGGGAAACGGCGTCTCTGGACAGCAAGACCGAACTGGCAAAGCAGCTGGCCGCCTATGAGCTTGCCATGCTGGGGGTGCCGGACGGGACAGAGGTCACGGTCCAGCTGCTCGACGAGGACCGGTTGGGCTACTACAGCGCTGCTTCCCGGCAGATCGTGCTCTCCCGGTCTGTGCTGGAAAGCGGGACTGCCCAGGAGACCATGGACACCATCGCCCATGAGGCGTTTCATGTGCAGCAGGCTTATGTGGTGGAAAACATCGACTGGGACGATGCCGCGACCCAGGCGGCCTACTACGACTAGGCCAGACGATGGCTGCGGAACGATCAGAATGGGTACGTCTCGGGCGAGGAGGACATCCTGAGCTATTACTTCCAGCCGGTGGAGGTCGATGCCAGAGCCTATGCAGCGGAAGAGACCGAGCGCCTGCAGGGGCTGATCGACAAAGAGCTGCAGAAAGAGACCTGACAAGAAAAGCAGTGCATCCCGCAGAAGGGGAGCGCTCTGCTTTTTCAATATTCCCGAAACGCCGGTTCTGCGGTATAATGGAGCCGGATGGACCGGCCTGCCGTGTCGGACGCGGACCGGAAACGAAAGGAGCTCTTGTTTATGGAAAAAACGCTGCGCAGCTGCGCGGATCAGATCGTGGAAGCCAGCATCCGGGCGGTGCTGCCGGACGAGGCGGTCCGCCGTGCGCTGAAGGATTTTCACCCGGAAGGGCGCACGGTGCTGGTGGCCGCCGGAAAAGCCGCATGGCAGATGGCACATGCTGCCGTTGCCGTGCTGGGGCATGTGGACGGCGGTGTGGTCGTGACCAAATACGATCATGTAAAAGGGAAGATCCCCGGTGTGACCTGCTGCGAGGCAGGCCACCCGGTGCCGGACGCCAACAGCTTTGCCGCCACCCAGAAGGCGCTGGAGCTGGTGCAGGGCCTGCAGCCAGAGGACACGGTGCTGTTCTTGCTTTCCGGCGGCGGAAGTGCGCTGTTTGAAAAGCCGCTCATCCCTGCAGAGGAGCTGCAGGACATTACGTCCCAGCTGCTGGCCAGCGGCGCGGACATCGTGGAGATGAACACCATCCGCAAGCGTCTGTCCGGCGTCAAGGGCGGGCGGTTCGCGCAGGCTTGCGCCCCGGCACAGGTGTTCAGCATCGTTCTCAGCGACATTCTGGGCGACCCGCTGGATATGATCGCCAGCGGCCCGGCGGTGCCGGACACCTCCACCTGCGGGCAGGCGATCGCCATTGCTGAGAAATACCACCTGCGCCTGTCGACCGCGGCACAGGAGCTGCTGAGGCAGGAGACCCCCAAGGCTCTGACCAACGTGACCACCCGCATCACCGGCAGTGTGCGGGAGCTGTGCACGGCAGCCGCTGCGGCCTGCCGTGCGCTGGGGTATGAGCCGGTGCTTCTCACCGACCGGCTCTGCTGCGAGGCGCGGGAGGCGGGCAGCTTCCTTGGTTCGGTGGTCCGCACCCATGCGGGCGGAGGCCGGAAGCTGGCTTACATCGCGGGCGGCGAGACTGTGGTGCACCTGACCGGCAAGGGCCTGGGCGGGCGCAACCAGGAGCTGGCCCTTGCGGCGGCTCCTGCGCTGGCCGGGCTGAAACACTGCTGTGTGTTCTCGGTGGGCAGCGACGGCACCGACGGCCCCACCGATGCCGCCGGCGGCTATGTGGACGGCGAGACGGAAGCCGCCCTGCGCGCAGCCGGGCGGGACGTGTACCGCACCCTCGCCGACAACGACGCCTACCATGCTTTGCAGGCGGTGGGCGGGCTCATCCGCACAGGCGCTACCGGCACGAACGTCAACGATGTGGCCGTGGCGCTGGTGGAGTGAACACCGGGGTCACGCCTGGTTCCGCAGAGGCAGCTCCGGAAGAAGTGCCCGGTCTTTCGGCTTGCAGAGGATGTGATACTGCACCATCGTCTGAAAAAATAATCCGCACACCGTAAAAGAATAGAGACTTGATTCGCCGTTTCAGCTACGAAACGGCGAATTTTTTGTGAGAGAAAATACCCCCGGCACAAACAGAGCTCTGGGGTTGCTCTGTCTATGCGGGGGGGGGATTTCAGGCGGCTTTTGTCATTTCTGTTTGCGTTTTCTGCCGGAGACCAGCAGGCCGATGAGCAAAAGCAGCAGCAGCGGCACGGCCAGCAGCGGCGCAATGAGGATGGGCTCAATGCGGGTGGCGTCAGCTGCAACACGGATGCGCTTGAGATTCTCCGGGGCGGTGACGCGGTGGCCGCGCACCAGCAGCCGGTGGGTGTTGATGCCGTAGGGGGTGCAGGTCATCAGGGTGACGTAGTCCTTGCCGTCCACCACCTTCAGTTCGTCCACCTCGGTGGGCAGCACGATGGAGATCTTGTCCACCTCGTAGGTCAGCTCCCGGTCCAGCACGGTGATGGTGAAGGTGTCGCCCACCTCCAGCCGGTCCAGATGGGTGAACAGCTTGGCGCTGGGCAGGCCGCGGTGTGCCGAGATCACCGCATGGGTGCTCTCGCCGCCCACCGGCAGACTGGTGCCTTCCAGATGGCCTGCCGCCACCTGCAGCACGGCGTCGCTGGTGCCGTGGTAGATGGGCAGCTCCACCCCGATGCGGGGAATGGTGATGTAGCCCATGATGCCGGTGCCGGTCACGTCCAGCGTGGTGCTGTAGGTGGAAAAGTGGTCGGCGTGGTACAGGGCATCCGGGTCGGCGGCGATCTCCTGATTGAAGACGTCGGCGGCATCAAAATAGGCCGTGTAGTCGGCGTCGGACAGGCCGTCCACCTGTTGGGCGTAGCTGTTGACAACCCTGGTCTGGTTGCGCTGGTTGATGTAATCGCTGATGGTAGGGTAGAGCATCACCGCAAGGCCCACAAAGAAAATGAGGACGAGCAGGATGGTGCCGGAGTGCTTTTTCATGGCAAGGCCCTCTGTGCTGTGAAAAAGGAGCGGAGGCGAGTTGGTCGCCCCCGCTCCGGGTGTTTTCAGGGATGGTTGCTTAGTTCTTGTGCTCCATGCGCTTCTTGGTGATCAGCAGCACGACTGCTGCCACCATCAGGCCGCCGCCGATGACATAGAACAGGGTGGTGCCCATGCCGCCGGTGCTGGGCAGCACGGTGCCAGCGTGGTTCTCGACCACAACGCCGCCGTCTTTATAGACACTACCCACGATGGTGGCATGAGTCTTGGAACCATCGGCCAGGTTTACGGTTTCGGAGGTTACCAGCTTGTTGTAACCGCCCGGAGCCTTGGTTTCGGTCAGGGTATAGGTTTTGCCTGCCAGACCGTAAATGTTGACCTTGCCGCCCTTGACGGTGATGGTAGTGGTTGCACCATCCTCGCCAGTCATAGCCACACGGTAGTTGCCGGCAGTATCCTTTACGAAAGAGAGCTTGGTTTCGCCATCGGCCAGCTCAAACTCAGCACCGTCCAGCAGCTTGTTGGTGGTGCCGTCCACCTTCACCAGGTCGAACTGGTAGGACTTGGTGGTGACCTTGCTGGGAACAGTGTTCTGATGATTGCCGTAGCTCAGCTTGACCTCGTTGGCGTTGCCATCGCCATCAATGACAGCATCCTTATTCAGGGTGGCATTGTAGGTCACAAGGATAACGGTACCCTTGGTGAAGGTGCTGACGTAGGATTCAGGAAGCTCCAAGGTGAAACCGTTCTCAGTAGGAGTGAGGGTGTAATCAGTATCCGCAGTTGCAAAGGTGCTGCCAACGGCAACCTTGAGGGAAGTGCTATTGAAGGTTAGGCCCTTGCTCATGGTATCGGTGACGGTGTACTTCTGAGCACCGTCAGCAACCTTGATCTCGACCTTGTACTCTACGGTATCACCGATCTTGGCGTTGTTTTCGCGGCTCCAATCACCGGCGCTTGTCTGAACTTCCTTCTTGATTTCAGGTTTTTCGTTCTTTTCCTTGATGGTGGCATTGGGATTGGTGGTATTCAGACCGCACAGAGCACCCAAAGAGCTGTCCACCAGGTAGTAGCCCAGGTCCAGGTCAGAGAAGGTGACGGTATCACCAGTTGCGGTTTCCTTAGTGCCAGAGATCTTCTTATCAGCTGCCCAGGCCAGAGCTGCCTTAGCAAATGCGGCAACAGTGGTGGAATCGTTTTCGTCAGCAGCCGTCCAAGTGGGGTGGTTCTGGCCGTCCAGGGTGATGTAGTTTCCACCGGCACCCGTCTTGAAGAAACCCTCCCAAGCCGATTCTACAGTGTAGGAATAGGTATTGCTTTCAGCGTTGTAGCTGTCCAGCTTGAACATGCGGTAGATGGTGTAGGTCTCACCACTTACAGTGCCGTCGATGGTGATGGAACCTTTGGTGGCATTGGTCACTGCAAAAGCAGGCACGGCCATAGCCAGCACCAGCGCTGCTGCCAGCAGGGCAGCAAACAGTTTTTTGAACGTCTTTTTCATGAGGGGATGATTCGCTCCTTTCCAGATTGGGGAAATTTATGCACACAACATTGCTTCGGAGGCGGGACGCATTCGCCCGCTCCGCAGGCACAAATCAGAATACCGCAAAGCGGTTCAGCGGCCAGATGCGCAGGAATACCCGCCCCACGACCTGGCTTTTTTCCACGCAGCCGATCACGCTGCTGCGGCTGTCGATGGACACCGAGCGGTGGTCGCCCAGCACAAAATACCGGTTTTCCGGCACCTGATAGGGGAACCGGATGTCACATTCGCCCAGTGCCAGCTCGTCCACATAAGGCTCGTCCAGCACAGTGCCGTTCACGGTCACATGGCCGTCCTCGTCCATGGAGATCACGTCACCGGGCTGGCCGATCACACGCTTGAGCAGGAGCTTGTTCTGCCAATAAAAGCCGCACAGGTCGCCGGTTTTCATGCTGTCGGACTTGACCAGCAGCAGAATGTCCCGGTCCTCCAGCGTGGGGTTCATGCTGTCGCCGGACACCTGCAGCACCGGCAGGAACAGGGTGGCCAGCAGCACGGCCACAGCGGCCCCCACCACCAGCGCATAAATGGTGCTGCGCAGTACCCGTCCGTACCGGCTGCGGTAGGCCAGACGGTCGCGCTCGGCCTTTACCTCCTCTGTGGAGGGGATGGCCGTAAATTTGATCTCGGGTGATTTCATTTTACCTTGCCTTCTTCCGGCAGGATATCGGTGTCACAGCGGCTGCGCAGCAGCTCACGGGTGCTCTGCTCAAAAGCAGCCCGCCGTGCTGCGATCTCCTGTTCCGTTTTGGCCCGCAAGGCGGCACAGTCGGCCTCTGTCTGGGCACGCTTGTGCTCTGCTGCCTCGGTCAGGGCGTCACATTCCCGCTTGGTCTGTGCCTTCAGCTGTTCCGCCTCGGCCCGGGCCTGTGCCAAGATCTGGTCTGCTTCGGCCTTTGCCTGCGCCTGCAGGGCGTCCCGATCGACCGACCGCACCGAAGCCAGATAGTCATCGGCGGCTGCCTGTGCAGCCTCAAACACATGGTTCAGTTCCAGAGCGGCCTGTGCAATGGACCCGGCACTGTCCAGATGGATCTGCCGCTGTTCCAGTTTGGCGGTCAGATCTGCATTTTCGGCTTTGAGCTGATCTTCGCTCTGCTTGAGCGCAAAGATGATCTCGACCAGTTCAGTGCGGCGCATATGCCGCAGTTCACGGTCTGCCATAACGGCACCTCCGTATCAAAAGCGTTGCAGGGCCGGTACGGGCCCTGCTGCGCGAAAAAGCGATTTTCGTACAGAAATTCGACGAAATTCCGAACATCCATACATAAAGCATTCTACCAGACAGAATGCAACAAAACCATAACAAAAATGACGTTGCAGTTGGGTTTCAAAAAATATTTTTTGAAAATCGCGCACAAAATTCCTCAGGCTGCGCAAAAAGAGCACCCTGCGCGGAAAACAGGGTGCTCTTTTTGCGGCAGAATGTTTACTTCTTGATGAAACCGCCCAGCAGATTGTTCAGCTCAACGATGGACTTGTAGATCACATTGATGTTGTTGATAATGGAGCTTGCACCGGAGAAGATGCGGGCCAGCTGGTTAAAGACCTGACCCACGTTCAGGAATGCCTTGTAAGCGTCGCTGTCGGCAATGGTGGCACCGCCGTCCAGATAGGTCATCTCGTTTTCGTCGATCACGGCATAGCAGGCGGGCAGTTTCATTTCGGTCATCATAATGGGAGTTCCTTTCTTTCGTAAAATCAGCGCATGTTTTTCCAAAATGTAAAAATCAGACGGCGGCCACGACCACCAGCGTGACCAGAATGCCGGCCACCAGCAGGGTGCCCAGATGCTTCTGCAGGGCAGGACCGCCGGTCACGGGCAGGGTAGGGGCCGTGGGACTGGCGGAGCTGGACTTTGCGGTCCACTGGGCGTAGATGGTGGTGTCACCGGTGAACACGGTAGCGGTGGTGATCCGGCTGCCGCCCACCGGCTCGGTGTACCAGCCGTTGAAGGTGTAGCCGTCCATCGTGGGAGACTCCGGCAGGGTGGTCAGTTTGCCGTCCAGATTGGTGGTGACCACCACGGTAGAGCTCACACCGCCGCAGGCGTCCAGACCGATGGTATAAAAGGCGTCCTCTTTATTTCCTGCGGCAAAGGCGGCAGGCACTGCCGCACACAGCAGGCTGAGCAGGACCAGACAGAGTGTCAATGCTCGGAAAATTTTTTTCATAAAATTCCTCACTTTCCCGGGAGTAACCGTGCCCCGCAGCGCTTGCGGTGCCTGCCCGGCGGGGGCGGCATTCCGGCACGGCCTTGAATGACTTCGCTTCCACAGCGTACCACAACCGCAACAGTTTGGCAAGGTTTTTCAGCGAATCCCCAGAAATTTTTCATGAAAGAAGATCTGCCTCCGCGCGGAAGAAAACATGCCGGTGCCTCTTGTGAAAATCCGGAAAATATGATATACTGTTTTGCACGATGCGCCATCGCCAAGCGGTAAGGCAGGGGACTTTGACTCCCCCATCGTAGGTTCGACTCCTGCTGGCGCAACCAAACGCCCCGGAAGCTGGAAGGCTTCCGGGGCGTTTTTTGCTTATTCGAGATCCGGTCAGCGGCGGTGGATCTTCCGGGTGGGGCGGCGGTGGTTCCAGCGGTTGAGCAGCAGCCAAAGCCCGTAGATGGCGGCGCTGAGCACGCTCAGCACGATGACCACCTTCAGGTACAGACTGCCCAGAAATTCGCGAATCTTGGCCACGGTGAGCAGCAGGGCGTTCTGGTCCACATCCTGCCCGGCGATCAGGTTCACCACGCCGATGGTCTCGCCCGCCAGCTTCAGCTCCACGGTGCCCACCACGTCGCCCTGCCGGATGGGCGCACAGACATAGTCCGGCAGGTGGAAATACTTCTGGGTCACGCTGCCGTCGCCGGTGGAGGGCAGCAGGGTCATCATGCTGTCGGCCGGATACAGCTGCAGGGTGTCGGTGTCGGCGGAATACTTCACCGGGATCTCGGCCAGCGCCAGGTCGGTGTCCAGTGCGGCCTGGATGGAAAAGGTGTCGAACACCCAGTCGATCAGCCGCACCGTCTCATACAGGGCCGGGCGGCGGTTGGCGTAGCCGAAGGTGTCGCAGGTGTCGGGGCTTTGCATCACACAGAAGATATAGGTGGCACCGTCCTGATTGGCCCAGGAAACGTAACTCTGGTTTCCGCTGTCCTTCTTGTAGGCGGTCACGTCGCACATGCCGCCCTGCATGGCGCTGCGGTAGTAATTGCCGCCGCTGCTTTTGCTCAGGGCTGCATTCTGGCTGACCAGCACCGACGGAGACCGGTGCTTCTCCTTGGCCGGCATGGTAAAGGTGGGCACGCCGGAGATCTCCACAAAGGCGTCAAAGCTCATCAGGTAGCGCAGGATCAGGTACATGTCCACAGCGCATGTCACGTTGCCGCTGTCGATGCCGCAGGCGTCCGTCCAGGTGCTGTTCGTGGTGCCGATGCGCTGGGACAGGGCGTTCATCTGGCTCACCCAGCCGTCCAGATCCCCGCCCGACAGGGTATAGGCAAGGCCCATGGCGGCTTCGTTGGCGTTGCGGGTGACCATGGCGTACAGTGCTTCGCGGTAGGTGAAAGTCTCGTTGGAGCGCATGTCGGCGTTGCTGGTGTTGTGCACATAGTCCGAGATGGCAAACGGCATCTGGAAGGTGTTGTCCAGCTGGTCGGCATAGTTGGTCAGCACCAGTGCGATGGTCATATACTTGGTCAGGCCACCGGCGGAGACCTGTTTGGTACTGTCCTTTTCGTAGACGATGATGTTGGTGTCGGTGTTCACGATGTAGGCGCTCTGGGCCTGCACCTGATAGATGGGGGAGGGGTCGAACATAGCACCCGCCGGCAGCACCAGGCAGCTGAGCAGGAGTGCAAACGACAGGATCAGTGCAAAAATACGTTTCATGTGGACAATTCCTTCAAAAAGCGATAAACTATACGAAGCAATGCGCACCGGCAGCGGTACGCAGAAAACACAAATGGAACAGCAGACGCTGTATACTTTATAATAACAGGTTTGCCGGGACGTGACAAGGGCTTTGCGGCTTTTGGCTGCGGTTTTGCACGCTCCGGCACAGGAGGACGGGAATGGTATATCTGACAGGCGACACCCACGGCGATCTGGACCGGTTCCGGCACGGGCGGCTGCGCTGGCTGGGCAAACGGGACATCGTGGTGGTGCTGGGCGATTTCGGCTTTGTGTGGGACGGCAGCGCAGAAGAACAGAAAAAGCTGGACTGGCTGCGAAAGCGGCCGTATACCCTGCTGTTTCTGGACGGCTCCCACGAAAATTACGACCTGCTGGCCCAATATCCGGAAACGGAGCGGTTCGGCGGCCGGGTGCAGAGCCTGGGCGGCAATGTCTACCATGTGTGCCGCGGCAGCGTGCTGGAGCTGGAGGGCAAAAAGTACCTGTGCTTCGGTGGGGCCGAAAGCCCGGACCGGGAGGAACGGGAGCCGGGCGTGAACTGGTGGAAGCAGGAGATGCCCTCCGATGAAGAATATGCGGCCTGCGAGCAGAACCTGGAAGCCTGCGGCGATCAGGTGGATTATGTGCTCACCCACGACGCGCCAAGCAGATTCCTGGATTTTACGGTGCTGGCCAGCGGCGAGACCAACCAGCTGCACCAGTTCCTGGACAAAATTCTGTTGAAGCTGACCTATGAAAAATGGTTCTTCGGCTGTTATCACCGGGATGTGCAGCTGTCCACCAAGAGCCGCTGCGTGTTCTGCGACGTGATCCCTATGGGTGAGCGGCGCACCGGGCTGTTTCGTAGATAGGAGGTATAAAATGCAGGTCACAGTAAAACTTGCCACCCGGGAGGGCGCTGCCCATATCAGCGGCATTCTGGCGGGCTTTACCCTGCTGGCAAAGCGCGGGGAAGTGACTTTGCGGGTGCTGGACGCGCGGCAGGGCAGCCCCATTGCCCGGGAGGCGCTGCTGGAAACTGAAATTGACGGCCGCACAGTGGTGTTTGATCTGATGGACGGCTACTTCTACAACGACCCGGCGGCGGTGCAGGCGCTGTTCAGCCGGGCAGATGTGGTGTTCAAGCGCTCCTTTTCGGCTGAGAAGAACCGGCAGTTCCCAGGAGATATCTCCGCAAAGCTGCGGCCGCTGGGTCTGAACTACTACGTTACCTGTCCGGGTTCGCCGTTGGATGCGGAGCGCAGTGCAAAGAGCCGCCTGAAGCAGTGGGCGCTTTCCACACGCTGCTATCCGCAGGACTTTGAAGCCCGGCTGACCCGGGTGCGCAAAAAGCCGCGCATCCTCTTCCTGACCCGTCTGTGGGACCCGGAGGAGCCGGCGGTGCAGCAATATCCGGACTTACAGGCAGAGTGGCGGCAGGTGAACGCAGACCGCATCGAGTTGCTGCACCGGCTGCAAAGTGCCTTCCCGGCGCAGTTCACCGGCGGCGTATCGGACAACGCCTGCGCCCGGCAGCTGTGCCCGGAACTGATCGTGCCGGACAGGCTGACCGGCAAGCGCGCCTACCTGCACCGGATGCAGCACACCGAGATCTGTGTGGCTTCTACCGGACTGCACGGCTCTACCGGTTGGAAACTGGCCGAGTATGTGGCGGCGGGACGAGCTATCGTTACCGAGCCGCTGCGGTACACCTTGCCGGGCGGCTTTGAAGAAGGGAAAAACTATAAAACGTATACGTCCCCGGCACAATGTGAGGAGCAGCTGCGGCAGCTGCTGGCAGACCCGGCGGCGATCTTAGCCATGGCGCAGCACAATGCGGACTACTATCAGATGTGGCTGCGGCCGGAACAGCAGGTGCGGCAGGCTTTGCGGCAGCTGGAAACAGGGGAGTTGTAAGGGGGAAAAATGGGGGATGGAAGAGCAGAAACGGCATAGCGGCTTTGAGACGATGCGCATCCTCAGCATGGTAATGATCGTTCTGATGCACGGCATCGGGCACGGCGGGCTGGGCAGCGCCGTGCCGCAGGGGTCGGCGGCATTCTGGATCTACTGGCTGCTGTTTATTCTGGCGCGTGGATCCACAAACTGTTTTGTAATGCTTTCCGGCTATTATCTGTCAGAGCGCAAGGGACCTGTTCATGTCGGGCGGCTGTTCCGCATTGGGGCACAGGTGTGGTTTTACTCCATGCTTACCTTCTGCGTTGCGGTCAAGGCCGGGGCAGTTCCGCTTTCGGCAGTCAACCTGCTTCGGGCACTGCTGCCCCTTACCTCCAACGGCTACTGGTTCGCCTCGGCTTATTTTCTGATGTACCTCTCGGTGCCGGTGCTGAACGCGGTGGTGCAGAGCCTCGACCGGCGGCAGTACAAAACGCTGCTGCTGGTGGCGCTGCTGCTGCAAAGCGTGTGGGGCACGCTGTTCTACTGGGCAACGGATGCAACCTTTGTAAATAACGGATACAGCTTTATCTGGTTCTATATCCTGTATTTTATGGCAGCCTATTTCCGCAAATACCGGGTGACTGTGCCCAGCGGGCTGTGTCTGCTGGCATATCTGGCAGCTTCGGCGGCGGGGCTTTTCAACCGGATGCTGGCGCTGCGGGTGGAAAACGCTTTGCACCTGAACGGTTTTGTAAATACCGTCAACGGCTATCAGGCACTGGCTACGGTCATTGCTTCGGCAGCGATGTTTCTGCTGTTCCAGAATATCCGCATCCGCTCGGACTACTGGCGGCGCTGGGTCTTTCGGCTGGCACCGCTGTCCTTCGGGGTATACCTGCTGCACGACAGCGATTTTACCCGGGCGCTGCTGTGGCGGCTGGTAGACCTGCCCCGGTTCGGCGGGGCGCTGCTGCCCTCGCTGGCTTACCTGACTGGCGCGGTGCTGATGATCGCCGTGGCGGGCTACGCGGTGGATGCCGTGTATCAGCGGCTCTACCGCCTGCTGCGCCTGCCCGCACTGGAAACAAAGCTGGATGCCCTGACTGCCTGCATTCTGCAAAGGATCGTCGGGAATGAAAAAGCGTGAAAAAAGCGCTGTCGCACGAGTTTTTGTGTGACAGCGCTTTTTTAGTTCATGGCACCGGCCTTGTCGAACATCTGCTGCACCTGTGCGGCCAGCAGGGCGTGCTCCGGGGCCTGCAGCAGCGGGTCCTCCGCCAGCATGGCCAGTGCTTCGCTCTGGGCGGCGTGGAGGGTGCGGGTGTCGTTCATCAGGTCGGCAATTTGCAATGTGGGCAGGCCATGCTGTCGGCTGCCGAAAAAGTCGCCGGGGCCGCGGGTCTCCAGGTCGTACTGGGCCACGGCAAAGCCATCGGTGGTGCTGCAGAGGAACTTCAGCCGCTTTTGCACCGCTTCGCCGGTATTGTCGCTGACCAGAAAGCACCAGCTCTCGGCGGCACCACGGCCCACCCGGCCGCGCAGCTGGTGCAGGGCGCTCAGGCCATAGCGCTCCGCGTTCTCGATGACCATGACGCTGGCGTTGGGCACGTCCACGCCCACCTCAATGACTGTGGTGGACACCAGTGCGTCCAGCCGCCCGGCCTTGAAATCCTCCATGACAGCGGCCTTCTCCTTGGGTTTGAGCTTGCCGTGCATCAGACCCACCCGGCGGTCGGGCAGCAGGGCCTTGGCAATGTCCTCGTAGTAGGTCTTGACCGCGTTCAACCCGCCGTCGGGGGTGTCCTCAATGGCGGGGCACACCAGATAGACCTGCCGCCCCTTGTCGATCTCCTGATCGAGGAAATGGTACAGGTCCCGCCGTTTTTTGCCGGTGATGCACCGGGTCTTGACCGGGGTACGGCCGGGGGGCAGCTCGTCCAGAATGGAGATGTCCAGGTCTCCGTAGAGCAGCAGGCCCAGTGTGCGGGGAATGGGGGTGGCGCTCATGACCAGCAGGTGCGGATTCACGGCCTTTTCGGCCAGCATGCCGCGCTGCCGCACGCCGAAGCGGTGCTGCTCGTCGATGACGGCCAGCCCCAGCCGGGCAAACTCCACCCCCTCGCTGAGGATGGCGTGGGTGCCCACGATGAGGTCCGCTTCGTCGCCCCGGATGGCGGCCAGCGTGGTGCGCTTTGCAGCGGCTTTCATGCCGCCGGTGAGCAGGGCCACCCGCATGCCAAAGGGGGCCAACATCCGGTTCAGACCCTCGGCGTGCTGTGCGGCCAGAATCTCAGTGGGGGCCAGCAGAGCAGCCTGATACCCGGCCCGGATGCAGGCCCAGATGGCGGCAGCCGCTACCAGCGTTTTGCCGCTGCCCACGTCACCCTGTAACAGGCGGTTCATGGAGTGCTCCCCGGCCATGTCGGCCAGGATCTCGTCCACGGCCCGGCGCTGAGCACCGGTGGGAGAGAAGGGCAGGCTGGCCCAGAAGGGAGCCGGGTCTGTGGGCTGCATGGGGGCACCGGTGGCGGCGGAGCCGCGGTTCTTCATGCGGCCGATGCCCAGCTGTAGCACCAGAAGCTCTTCATAGATGAGCCGCCGCCGGGCCGCAAAGGCTTCTTCTTCGGTGGCAGGGCGGTGGATGGCCCGCACGGCTTCGGCCTTGGAAGGCAGGCGGTATTTGCGGCGCATCTCCTCCGGCAGCGGGTCGGGCAGAAGCTCGGCATGGGGCAGCAGCTGCCGCACGCACTTGGCAATGGCACTGCTGGAAAGGCCCTCGGTCTGGGGGTACACGGCCTCGAACGGGGCTGCCTGCACCTGTTCGGCAGTGCGCACCAGCGGGTTGACCATCTGACGCCGCAGCATCCCGCCGGTGACGATGCCCTGAAAATAGTATTCCTGCCCGATCTCCAGTTTCTGGGCGGCATAGGGGTTGTTGAACCAGGTGATCTCCAGCCCGGACACGTCATCCCCGGCGGTGACCCGCTCCATCCGCCGCCCGCCGGGCAGGATGCGCCCGCCGGGCTTGGCAAACACCTCTGCCTTGACCACGCATTCCGTGTCGGCAGGGGCTTCCGCAATGGAGTAGGGCTTAGTAAAGTCGATGTATTTACGGGGATAATGGCACAGAAGGTCGGCCAGCGTCACGATGCCCAGCTTCTCGAACCGCTCGGCGGTCTTGGGGCCTACCCCTTTCAGGTAGCGCACCGGCGTGTCCGGCGTGAGGGTGATGCGGGTTTCGGCAGGCATGGCGTGTCAGCTCCTTTCCTGGATGCAATATAGCCATTGTAACACGGAGCGGCAGCGGATGCAAATGGCCCAAAAAGGAAAAAACGGCAGGACCTTTGCCTTTGGACAGGAACTGTGGTACACTCGGAAGAAAAAGAGGGGGAGAATATGTATGGAGATTCGCAAGGGGACCTTAAAGGATTTGGAGGCCATTGCAGCGGTGGAGGCGGCCTGCTTCCCGGCGGCAGAGGCGGCTACGGCAGAGGAGTTTGCCGGGCGGCTGCAGCAGTACGGCGATCATTTTTGGCTGCTGTGGGAGGGGGAAAGGCTGCTGGCCTTCGTGGACGGCTTTTGCACCGACTGGCCGGACCTGACCGATGAGATGTACGCCGACGCCTCCCTCCACCGGGAAAATGGTGCATGGCAGATGATCTTTGGGGTAAACACCATCCCGGCCTGCCGCAGGCAGGGGTACGCCGGGCAGCTGCTGCAGCAGGCCATTGCCGACGCCCGGGCCCAGGGCCGGAAGGGGCTGGTACTGACCTGCAAGGAGGCCCTGGTGCACTACTATGCAAAGTTCGGCTTTGTGAACGAGGGCGTTTCCGGCTCCACCCACGGGGGCGTGGTGTGGTACCAGATGCGGCTGAAGTTTTAAAAAAGCCTTCCCCCTCTTGGGGCAAGGCGGCATTGTGCAACGCGAAATGACGGAAGAGGGGAACTGTCGGCTGATGGCTCCTCTCATCTTTTTTAGAAAAAAAGGCAACAAAAAATCCCGGGAACCGAAGTTCCCGGGAATCTTTTGGAGGTGACGACCAGATTTGAACTGGTGGATGAGGGTTTTGCAGACCCTTGCCTTACCACTTGGCCACGTCACCATATTTAGGAGTAGGATTCCACTCCTGTTGGAGCGGCCGACGAGGCT
>SKEO01000848.1_pt1 | contig 26955 bp, 20 predicted proteins | sample 4826801 | NCBI WGS metagenome assembly SKEO01 (sample SAMN11008807, study PRJNA524170) | human gut metagenome | biome: Human fecal sample; material: Feces; isolation source: fecal sample from pouch patient p3 | host: Homo sapiens | place: Israel: Tel-Aviv | collected 2016-02-25 | reverse complement strand
GCAGCGCGCCGGTAGCCGCATCATAGCCGGTCAGCACCATGCTGACCTGAGCACCGCCTGCCGCGCCGATCTTGCTCATCAGGGCGCTGTCCACCTGCGGATAGGTGGCAAGCGCATCCGTCAGATTGCGCACCTGCTGCAGTCCCTGCACCAGATTGTCATTGCGCTGCTGCTTTTCGGCAGCTTCGTTGTACTGCTCGATCACGGTCGGATCGTTCAGCCAGTCGTTGATGTCGTCGGTCCTGTGGCTCAGGCTGCTGTTCATCTGCAGGAACACACACCAGACCGCAGCACACACCACCAGGCACACCGCAATCGGTGTGTAGAAGCTGTGCAGCAGGCCGGTCTGCCCTTTGCTGCCGCGGGACAAACGCCGATAGCTGCGGAGCAGATCCAGCTCCTTGTTTGCACGAAGCACGCGAATCAAAGCCTCGGCACAGCCGAGCCAGTCGTTCAGCCGCTCGCCGTTCGGCAGGGCGCGGAACGCACGGCATTCGGGCAGACGGCTCACTTTCAGGCCCAGACCGCGGATACCCGCCAGACACACCTCGAAATCATCATCCGAGCAGCCGGCGTAATACACATCGGTCAGCGTGCCGCCCGAGCGGCTTGCCGTGTGGAACTGCATGGTGCCGGAAACGTTTCTCGTCATCTCGGTGCCGAAATCCACCGTGCCCGGCTCACTGAAAATACGGCTGCGGCTGGAATAACGGTACTCGCCGTTCTCGACCAGCAGCGAAAGCACGCTGCTGCCCTCAAAGCACAGCCAGATACAGGTCTTGCCCTGCATGGCCTGCATGGCATGCAGGAGCTTGAGCCGTCCTGCCATAGTAACGGTAACGCTCTGCAGGCGCAGGCCGAGCCGGTCGGTCATTGCAAGGTATTCCTCCATCGTTTCCTTGCGGCAGGCAGCGCAGAACAGCTGCTGACGGCCTTCGGCATCTGTGCCGAGCGGCACATAGTCCGCCGCCGCAAGCTGATCCTCCCGCGGACGCATTTCGTGCCGCACAAGCTCCTCCAGCTTGTTTACCGGCATGCTCGGTGCGGTGATAGTCTTGGTGGCAACCGCCTCATCCGGCAGGACGAGCGTGATGCCGCGGGTCGGCAGCCTGTGCTGCTGCCAGAGTGCGCCTATCGCCTTCTCCCAGTTTTCCATGCCGCCGCCGTGTGCGGGGGCACTGTAAAGCGCCTGCACGGAAGGCTGCGCGCCGGACTTGCCGACTGCGACAAGCACCTGCTCCTCCTGCAGCGCCAAAACGGTTGTGTTCATTCTCATTTCTCCCCTTTTGTGAGGTTTACACGTTTCCGAGGTTATACGTTCCCCGAACTCTCAATCGCGCTGTACGAGCCGATGATCGGCGACATGACTGCGATAATGATAAAGCCGACCACGAACGCCATCAGCACGATCAGCATCGGCTCCAGAATGGTCATCATGCGCTTGCTCGCCTGCTGTGCATCGTACTCCATCGAATCCGCGATGGAATCCAGCATGGAGTCCAGTCGTCCGGTCTCCTCGCCAACTGCAATGCTGCTGCACAGCTTGCGCTGAAAGCCGTCTACGGTCTCAAGGGCGGCGGACAGACTGACGCCCGAACGCACCTGCACGAGCACATCATCGAACTGCGAAACGATGTAGGCGTTGCCGATGGTATCACGGGCGGTCTGCAGCGCAGTGACGATCGGCAGACCGCTCGAGTACAGGCTGCTGATGGTTCGCGCGAACCGCGCCGTGCAGATAACCTGATTGAGCGGACCGAAAACCGGCATTTTGAGCTTGCGCCGATCCATTTCCAGCCGGACGGCCGGAATGCGCAGCAGCGTGCGGATAACCATGACCACTGCCGCGACACCCAGTATCATCAGATACCATTTGGTAACCATAAAATTGGAAAACGCCATCAGCGCCAGCGTAACGCCCGGCAGCGAATCCATTGTGGAGAACAGATCGCTGAACTGCGGCAGCACGAAGGTTACGATAACGATAACGACCGCGACCGCCAGAATCGCAAGGATCATCGGGTACATGAGCGCCGACTTGACCTGCTGGTTCATCTGGTGCGCCTTCTCGTAGTGGATGGCGAGCCGCTCCGCGACCTGATCCAGCTTGCCGCTGCCCTCGCCTGCGCGGATCATGCCGAGCATGAGCGGCGGGAACACCTGCTGCGCCTCGAGTGCGGCAGAAAGGCTCGAGCCTTTCCGGACTTCACCCAGCACACTCTCGTAAATGCGGCGCAGACCCGCGCTGATGCCCTCATCCTGCGAGATGATCGTCAGCGCGCGCACCAGACTGACGCCCGAAGCCAGCAGCGTGGACAGCTGACGGCACAGGTCGCTCAGCTCCTGCGGACGCAGCGTGCGCGGCTTGCGGCCCGCACCGCGGCGGGTCGCACTCTGCAGATACAGCCCCTGAGCGAGTAATTGGGTATACAACATGTCATAGTCCGCAGCCTCCATTGCGCCGCGGACTACCTTTCCGTCTATGTCCTTTGCCGTGTAGCGGAACAGCGTGTGACCGCTGTTCGGTTTGACCGTGACGGTCAGCCTGTGGTTGTTGGATGCAGCCATGCTGACCCTCCTCTCCATTCATTACAATAATCCCATATACCAGTCCGCGATCGTTTCTCCGAAAAACATGGCGATCGCAATGCCGATGCACAAAAACGGACCGAATGCGAACTGGCTTTTCCGGTTTGCCTTCTTTTGGGCGAGCAGCAGCGCACCGAAGCCGCCGCCGAGCAGAATGCCGATAAACGCGGCAACGACCGTCAGCTTTGCGCCAAGGAAAAAGCCCGCGCCGAACATCAGCTTGATATCACCGCCGCCGAAGCCGCCGGGCACGATGAGCGCCAGAAGCAGCATCGGTACGCTGACGATCACACAGCCGATCAGCCGCGATTTTATCCCCAGGCTGGGGATAAGTATGTGCACAGCGATGCCGCAGACAAACAGCAGCACCGGAAACCGGTCGTAGATTTCAAGCGTGTCCATGTCCATGAGCGCCACGACCGTCAGAATACCGAGCACGGTGAACGCTAGCGCCGCCTGTGCGGTCTCGCCGCCGAAGGCGTATGCGCAGGCACAGGAGCACAAGCCGCCGAGCACCTCGATCCAGAAATCCCTTGCGGGGATTTTTGCACCGCAGCCGCGGCATTTGCCGCCCTGCAGGAGATAACTCAGGCACGGGAGCAGCTCCGCCGCCGACAGCGTGCGCCCGCACACCGGACAGTGACTGCGTCCCTTCACCACGCTCTCTCTGCGCGGCAGGCGCCATACCACCACACCGAGAAAGCTGAATACGCATGCGCCCAATGCGAACCGTAACAGCCATAATACAGCATAGGCGATGTAAAGCATTGGTTTCCTCCTCGTTTGGGTTGGTTTGGAATGATTTTTTACAAGTAGAATCTGCCATACAAAAACCGCATGACAGGTCACAGCCACTTAAACATTAAGGGGCTGTGACCCGCCATACCGTCCGCAAGCCGAACGCAGGCACCGTTACTGCGTTCCGCATCGTTACAGCGGTATGAATCAAGTCACCACCGACGGACACCGTACCGCACCGTGGTTAGACGGTGCGGTGCGGGCGGGGTGGTTAATAAAGTTGAATATCTGATTAGGACGGGTCAGTGTATGTACCCTGATTATTTTCCCATTTATAGGTAACAGTCTTGCCATTCTTATATACAAGTTCAGTTACATGACCTGCAGCGTCAGTCTTAGCGCTCTGTACAGTGCCGCTTTTTACTTCAGCCAACTCCTCAATTGCGGTCAGTGTAACAGTTTTGCCAGCACCAATCTCAACGGTACCAGAATTCTTACCATAGGCTTCATCGACTAAAGTCTGCGCAGCCATTACAGACTGACGGCACTCAGCAACAATCTTCTTGTTCTTCGCCTTATCAATATAACCAGTCAGCGCCGGAATCAGCAGCGCTGCCAGAATTGCCAGAATAACCAGAACTACGATCAGCTCTACCAGCGTAAAGCCGCCCTTCTTGCTGCGGCGCTTCTGCTGCAGCGCGATCATTTTTTCCATCATGATCTTATTCCTCCAATTTCATTTTTGTTTTTCTATCTCTGTAAGCTGCGGCGGTGCTCCGCAGAGTTACACATATTGCATTGCCGTTATGCCGGCTTTTTCGTTGCCGTTACCTCGGTTTTCACCGGAATATCGTACCGCAGGTCGATAATGAGCGAATCCGAATAGATTTTATCGGTCAAATCCTTATCACGGTAAATTGTCACGGTGGCGGTAACGGTGTGCTTTGCTTCGTCGATTTTGAAATGCAGTCCGACGCGGAGACCCATATAAAAGCCCTCTGCGTAGGTTTTCGTCATGGCTCGGGCAATGGGATTGCCGTCCGCATCCTGACTGTAGCCATCTTTATAATAGCGCTCGACAAGATAACCCTTTTCCACTCGAGGCTGCTCGCCGGAGTCCTTATCGGCAATCACGATTTTGGTTGGTCCGCAGCCATCTGCCGTCAGCAGCTCCGCCGCGTTATATCCCTGTTCGGTCTCATAGCCAAACTCGATCGCCGAGCCTTCGGACGAGCCGGTTTTATTCGTCACATCCGTGCCGCTGTCATAGCATTTGATGTAATCCGTGGCGGTCTCCACCTTGCTGCGCACGGTTTCGAGCAGGTCGTCCGCGATCAGCTCGGCGCTGTTCAGCTCCTGCGTGCGGCGCGATACCTCGGCCGCCGGCCGCAGCGATGCACTGAATATGCCGATGACCAGACACAGCAGTCCGGCGCCGACCACAAGCTCCACCAGTGTCATGCCTTCCCGGCCGCGCAGGATTGAGCGAATGCGTTTCATGCCGTCACTCTCCCTTCGCAAACCGGTAGAAGGGCACGGTTTTACCGTCCTCGGTTTTGGCGTTTACGGTCTGCTTTTTTACCTTTACGTGGAAGGCGTCAATATCGGTATCTTCGCCGTTCGACGTCGTCACCTTAAAATCGTATGCGGCAGTTTCGCCGTCCGCGACTTCTGCATTCCCGCGCACGCTTTCCTGCAGTTCGGTCGCGTCCCTGCGGAGCTGCTCCGACTTGCGCTGCGCATTTGAGGCAAAGCCGACTGCGCTGTTCAGCGCGCCCAGCAGCAGCATGAACACCACCGTGGAAACCAGAATTTCCACCATGGATTCGCCCCGGCGGTCGCGCAGCACGCGAATCAGTCTATTCATCGGCTGCACCTCCGGTTGTCCGGGCTGCCGGCTTGTGAATGGGTTCGTATCGGCTGTACGTCGGATTGTTGATATCATAGGTATAGCTGATCTCCACATGCTCCTTGCGGGCATCCTCGCCCTCGCCAATGTCCTTGGGTTCTACCGGCTCCTTGCCGTTGGCACTTCGGCAAAAGTGGCCGTTTACCCAGTAGACCTGGAACTGTCCGCTGACGCCGTCTTCCCCTTTCCATGTGTAGATTGGCTGAAAACTGTCCTTTCGGCGGTATTCTGTGGTGTACATGTAGCTGTCCGCTCCCTTTTCCGCCTTGACGCCCACCCAAACCTGATGTCTGTTAAATGTTGTCTGCTCTGCCTTTTCGGTGCCTTCGTCCCGAGCATCGTATAAAAAGGTATCGCCTGTGATCGGGTCCTGCACATCGGTAACATCACGGAGCAGAATCGTAATCCTGCCGTAGTTATCCTCGGTCGAACCCGCATTATAGCAGGCAGTGGTTTCATCCGAACGGTCCGGATCGTAAATACCCAATCCCGTATCTTCCGCTAAAATGTTGTTCACTTCACGGTAGAAACAGCCTTCCGGCGCAAAATTGGTATCCAATTCCGGCTTTATTGTTTTGTATTCCTGCAGTTCGCTGTCCAGCACCTGTGCAAAGGACTGCGCCAGCTGATAACAGCGTTCCCTGCCGATCTTGCGGTTGGCCCGCGAGAGCAGCATGGATGAGGAATACACGATACTGAGCGAAAGCCCGATCAGGACGGCGACAGCACAAAGTGCTACGATCAGCGAAACACCGCTTCGCCTGCTGCGCCGCAGGGTGTTCCATCCCTGACGTATCCGCTTCATGTCTGCCGCCTCCCTTCGTAACTAAAATCTGCGCTCAGCAGGATCGGATTCCGTATAACGGTCGCTCTTGCTGTCCGCAATGACAGTTACCCTGCTGATCTGTATACCATTCGTCAGCTGCAGGGTCTGATTCTCGTGCGTTACCACGGAGAAAATGTTAGGCAGCTTCAAGGTAAATGTGCCGTCCTTCACCTGCAGCATGGTATCCGGCTGATAGCTGTAATAACGAATGCTGCCATTGGTAAGGCTGTATCTGCCGTTGACCGCACTGCCCTGTTTTACAGTATACCAGTCATCCCCTGCAACTGCAAACGTATTTTGACCATTTATGATAATCTCCGGCAGGTTCCCGCTCATATCGACGGTAACAGTCGTGGAATGATCGTCCTTATCGGTCAATTCAATCCGATACCGGTCAGCGTCTGCCACCTCGTCCCACGAGAGCGCGGTAAGCTGTGCATCCCACTCTGCCGTGTTGATAAGACGATTCATCGGGCCATAGCTGACCGCAAGCGTCTCATTCACGTTTGCCAGCGACGCGCTCGGTGCTTCCAGCTTCACACGCGGGAATACCACATCGCCGCTCGATACCCATGCCGAGCTTACCTGTCCCGCCGACTGCGAAATACGAGCCTCAAACCGTACAGAACAGCCTGCGTATTTCGTATCCAGATCGGTCAGGCTGCAGACGTAGCTGCCGCCGCTTTCGCTCATTGCGGCAACGGGGTAAGTCACCGTTGTGCCGTCCGTCCCGGTGATTTTTGCCCGCAGCAGATAGGTGCTGCCGCCGGGCGGTACACTGGCCTCATTCTCCGGCGTAACGGTGACCTGCAGGCCGCCGCTTCGGAAGCCGGCCGCCGGAATCGGGTTGTTTGCTGTCGCATTCCAGTTGTACGACCACTTGACGCTCGGCGTATTCAGACGCATCGGCACGGTCATCGTGTACACGATACCGTTCGGACTGTCCGCGTAGCCGGAATCATCAGCAGCCACCGCCACCAGATAGAGGTCGATGGTCTTGCCGGCGTAATCCTCCAGACTGCGGCTTACCGAGCAGGTGCCGCCCCTGACGGGCACAAGCTCACCCAGGGCAGCGGCCGTTTCGCCCTCCGGCTGCACATAAATCTGATAGCCTGCACAGCCGTTTTCGCTGCCGATGGCACTCCAGCCGATGGTGTATTCCAGCTCGTTGGTATCCGGGTTGATTACCAATGGCTGTCCCGGACGCTCAAGGCGCTGCTTGACAGCGTACTTCTTCGTCGTACTCAGGCCAACCTCGCCGTATGCCTGTCCCAGACGGGTAACGGTCAGCTCAACCTCGGCATACTGCCAGTCGTCCGCGCTGATGGTGAACGATTGGGAAGTATTCGGATTCTCCTGCGTACCATAAACCTCGTTGACCGGAATGCCGATTCTTGCACCTGCCGCAGTAATGCCGGTCAGCTTGACGCTGTAGTGCGGCACTGCAGTTCCCTGCCCGGACTGCGTCCACGAGAACCGGTAGCTGATACTGCCGTTATCTTCCTGTATCAGTACCGGGTCGTTCAGCTCCGGTGCCGTCAGCGGCTTGATGTTCAGCGCCACGGCTCTAATGTAGTTTGCAAAGTCAGTCGCATGGCCAAGAACATGGCTGTAAATGGTCTTGTCCTGCTGCTGAACGCCCTCCGCGCTGTAAGTCCGCAGCGTAACGGACGCATCGCCGGTCTGCCAGGTATCGCCATAGGTGTAAACCGGTCCAAGACCGGAGGCGGCGTACCATGCACGCACCCGACGATTTGTGACATTCTCCGCGAAATACTCCTTCGGCAGGTCGCGGAAGTTTGCCGTAACCGTGTTGCCCGCCGAGGTCAGCACATCCTCATACGCAAACACATACTCATTTGTGCCAACCGTACCGAGCACCTCGATACGGTAAATCGGCGGTGTTTCCATCTGCGGCTCGTTGACCGTCAGTGCAGCCGTGACCGTGCAATCATCCACCGTACTGCCCGAGTACGATACCGACAGCTTGTTAATACTGCCGTCCGGCTTGTACTTCGGCGTGTCGGTCGGGATGGTATCCGTCACGGAGGCCGGCTGAATGCCGTTCGTAATGCCCGCCGCTGCCGTGACGATCAGCTCCTTCAAATCATCGCCGCTGATCTCGGCGGTATGGTTGTTCTGGTCAATGGTCACGGTCTGCGAGCCAAGCCTGAAGGTGACCTTCCAGTTGCTGAAGACCGCATAATCCGCAAGGTTTTTCAGCGAGATCTGGTATTTAGCGCCATTGTTCCAATGGCTCACCAGTCGGATATTGACATCCGGTGTCGGCAGCACCGACACATTCTGCGTCGCCGCAGTTTTCCATGCAGAAGGCGCGGTATCCTCAAACAGACTGACAGCACGAACCGACAATGTAATAGTCTTGCCTGCTGTGTCTGCCGCAAGGCTTGCCGGCAGCTGGAATGTGCCGCTGGTCATACCGGAGCCGTACGCCTGTGTGCCGTTCAGCTTCGGGTCCCACTGTCCTTGTCCCTTTTGATTCGGGATAAAGCGCAGATTGGACAGCACCTCCTCGCCGTTAACGAACACCCTGCCCTCGTAGTACAGCGGGCGGTCGTCGTCCGTGATGGAGACGTTGAAGGCACCGTCATCGTTCTGCCGGAGCGAAACGCCAAAGGAGTCGTCCAGTGCACCGGATGCCGTCTTGCTGTGCTCCATATCGCGGTAGTTGGTGCGGACGTACTCGTCAAGCAGCTTGCCGTTCTGATTAAACAAGCCATTCACTCGGTAGATATTCGGCCGCAGCCACGATTGATTGTTGCCTGTCGTCTGCGAAATCGTTCGATAGGTCGGAGAAGCCGGCATAACAAACAAAACACGTCCGGTGATTTCACCCGAAGTACGAATGATACCATTATCGTCAATCGTTGTGTTGTCATTTGTCATGTTGTAGTACAGCTGATTATTGTCCGTATCCACAGAATCCAGATTCGGACCTGCAATCGCCGCAAAGGTCTTATCTTTCCATTTGCCTTCGATACTCAGATTACCGAAGGCAATCATACGCGAATACGCCTTGCGCGATTCACTTCGATAACCATACTGAAACGTATGTCCTACAGAGTTTGTCAAACCCCAGGTATCATGAAAATAATAGTTGTTTCCCACATTATTTTTATCCGATATCAGGCCAAAATCATTTCCAAAAGCAGCAATCGACCAATCATTTTTTGTGTCCTGGCTGACGGAAAAACAATTTTGTATGTAGGTATTGCCTGCGGCAATTTTAGAACTGCCGCTCTTGCCATTGCGCTCGTAGCGATCACCCATAATGCCTGCAGAATACGGATCACCCACCAGCTTTTCCGCATAGTTGCGGCAGCGATCAATGTTCAGCACAATATTTTCGGTCGAAATACCGATGGAATACCGTGCATCGTTATAGCTTTTCGACAGCACATTATCCGTAGAGAAGAAGCCGACGATACCGGAAGCCATCGAGCCTGCGTAAATTTTCACACCGGGTGCGTTCACGCAGTCTACCACGTTGATCGTATACTTCTGTCCATCTCCAGCTTTAGTCGCTTCATACGCCGTAATATTACCAAGAATGCCGGCACTGTCATTCGCACCATCTGCCTTACTCTCACCATTGCGGCTGTAAACGCTGCCGTGGTTCTGACAGCTGATAATATCAAAATCCTGATCGGATGCCGCATGATACAGCTGTGCTACAATACCGCCCGAAGCACCTACCCAATCCGCCTTAAAGGTGGTCTGCAGATTGCCATAGTTATAACAGCCTTCGATTATGCCGCCGTTATTCGTCCACTGACCGACAATACCGCCCGAATAATTCGAGTGATAGCCATAAACAGTACCATAATTGACACAATTCCGGATCATCCAATCCGTGGTGGTCTTATTCGACTGCGTACCGATAATGCCGCCTGCAAAACGGTTGGTCGCATTACTGCTCCGCTGGCGGCCGACAAACGCGCGGTTGAGCAGGAACGACAGGTCCTTTTCGCTCTCGTTCATGCCGACAATACCGCCGGTGCCGACACCGATGCCGTCCGACTTGTTGACCAGCAGCCAGCTGCCGCTGACGCAGCGATTCAGCTCACCGGTCGGCGCGTTGTAGCCCGCCACGCCGCCGAGGTTGCCGTTGCTCGATACGATGATCTGCATGGTACGGTCTGCCGCTACGCTCTTGCTGCCGCCGTTGTAGGACAGCTTTTCCACATCCGTCCGGTCTGCCCACTTTACCCAGGTGGAATCCGCAGAAAGGTTCTGCGCCTTGGCATTCGCCAGCAGCTCGCTCACCTTGATGACGTTTTCCATCAGCGTTTCGGTGCTCTTATCGCCGGACCTGGTGATCGTGCCCTTGTTATAGCCGGTCACACCGCCGACCATGCCGTTTTTGACCGTGATCGTACCGATTCCAGTATTGTCTATGTAGCACTGCTCGATGATGCCGGTCGTATCATTCTTGCCTGCAATGCCGCCGATATGCGAGGACAGGCGTTCCTTCTCTGCCGCCGAGCTGGTGGAGGTTGCGGTGTACACACCGTCCGCCGTCAGCGTCAGTCCGGAAACGGTGCTGCCCTGCAGCAGACCGCCGTTCAGTCCGGCAATGCCGCCGTAGCAGTTGCCGACCGCGCTCTTTCCTTCGTCGATCGTGCCGGAGTAAGTGCATTCGGTTACCTTGCCGCTTGCATTATTCTGACCGACTACACCGCCGAGATAGGTATACTTCGTGAATTTCTCGAAATCCGAGGTGACCTTCACCTTGCTGACCGTACCGCCCGCTCGATTGATGCCGACTGCACCGCCGACCTGCAGCGTGCTTGCGGAAACGCTGTATGTCGGCTGCTGCGAAACCTCGGTTTCCGTGACCGTACCGCTGTTGTCTCCGACAACAGCACCCAGAATGAATGCACTGCCGGAAATCGTGATATGATCGCCGAGTACCGCTCCCTGAACCGTACCGCCCTTGTGGTTTACCGCACAGATCGCGCCTGCCGCAGTCTTGTTGCGGGTGATGAGCGTTACCCTGTTATCCGTGCCGACGCTGCAGCTCTTGATCGTACCGTAGTTTTCGCTGGCAACGCCGCCTGCATAGCCGTCGTTACTGGTGACGCTGCCGTTGCCGATGCAGTTCTCAACCGTGCTGCTCGCGCTGTTCATGCCGACAATGCCGCCTGCCGCACCGACATTCGCGGTCACCTGACCGAGATTCTTCGCGTACCGCAGAACAGCCTTTGCGCCCTCCTGCGCGCCGACAACGCCGCCTGCACTGCCCGCCGCTGCGCGGACCTCTGCCGCCTGATTGGTCAGGCAGTTGATGCTCGTGCCGCCGAGTGTGCCACGGTTGATGCCGGCAATACCGCCGACCATACTGCTGCCGCGCACGGTCAGCCTGTTATCCGCGGCAATGACATCGCCTTGTGCGCTGCCGCTTGCCGGACTGAGCGTGCCGGTTGCGGTATTCACGCCGATCACGCCGCCGACACCGCTGCCGCTGCCGTTGACACGGCGCTTTCCTGCCGATGTGCTCGAAAGCGTGATCGCACCGCCGTTTTCGCCCGCGATACCGCCGACACGGCCTGCACCGCTGACATTGGCGCTGCTGGTATTGTTCTGTATCCTGCCGCCGCTGAGATTATAGCCGACGATGCCGCCGACCGTGTTCCGTCCGGTGACGGTGCAGTTTTTCTCGGTCGTGCAGTTTTCAATCGTGCCCGCCGTCCTGCCGCCGACATTCAGACCCGCGATACCGCCGATATAATCCTGCGTTGCGCTGCCCATGCTGCCGGAGAGCGTGCAGCCGCGGATGATGCCCTCGTTCAGACCGACCACGCCGCCCATGGCATTCAGACCGTTCATCGTGCCCTTGCTGGCACAGTGCTCTATCACATGATTCTCACCGTTGACGCCGATCACACCGCCGATGACGGAAACACGCAGCTCGCCGCCGCCCAGCTCATCGGAGAGCGCCTTCGCGGCATCCGTGTACTTCTGCGCCTGCAGATAGGACACCATATCCACACCGGTTTTCAGCTTGCTGTCCGGGAAGGTGTCCTCTGCCGGACGGTCAAAGCCGCCTGCGTTCAGGCAGTCCTTAACGTACATCTTAGTCTGGGGTTCACAGTAGCCCACAATGCCGCCCGCATACGCATATGCGCGGATGGTCATGTTGTTGGAGGCGGTTTTCAGGCTGCCGTTGTTCTTTGCCGTGATAGTGATGGTGTGGTTATTCAGCGATGCCGCTTCCGTACCCGGCACATTGCCCGCCTGAATACCCGGCAGCAGTGCGCCAGTGCTAAGTGCCTCCCAAAAGCGCTTGCCGCCGAGGTTTTCCGCCGTGTAGGTGCGCTGATAACCGATCAGACCGCCGCAGAATGCCTCTGCAGTGACCGTGCCAAGGCTGTTATCGACCTTGAGACCGCTGACCGTGACATTCTCTCCCGGGTTGACCACATTTGCACCGATCGCACCGCCGACATAGTACCGTCCCTGCACACTGCTCGGCTTGATGGTCAGCTTCTTCTCGAGTAGCTCCGTCGAAGCATTCAGACCGACCAGACCGCCGACACAATCTCCGGTTGCGGCAACACGGCCGCCGATGAGCGTGTAAGCGACGTCGATCGTGCCGTCCGTGTCGTTATAGCCGACCAGACCGCCGACATAGTGCCTGCCGACAACGATACCCGCCACACTCCGGTTGGAAACTGCGTTGTCCTTGTCGCTGAAGGTGATCGTGCCGCTGTTGTAGCCGGTCAGACCGCCCGCATAACTGCCGACAGCTCCCCAGTCCGTGACACGCCTGTAGATCGCATTATTGGTGTCCGAAACATAGCTTGCACAGTTTATGATAGCCGCATTGTTCTCATTTGCACCGCAAATACCGCCGATATACACATTGTATCCCGCAGCGACACCTGTGTTGACGCAGTTTTTGATCGTCGAACCGCCTTTATTCTCACCGATGATACCGCCGACATACGAATTGCCGATGACATAACTTGCGTTAACGGTTGTTCTGGTGCCGTTTTCACTGAGCAGTGCCGTCTGCGTATCAGACTGATTCAGCGCACCGATGATGCCGCCAACATACTCGCTGCCGAGAACGTAGCCGTTTGCCTCGGTCTCGCAGTCATACAGCACACTTTGTTCGCCGTAGCCGACAATACCGCCGACATATCTGCCGCGCAGCTTGTCTCTATCCTCCTGCTTATAGGTGTAGCCGTCCGCATATCCGGCACGGCTCCTGCATTCCGAAAGAGACGCATTATGCGCGTAGCCGACAATGCCGCCGATATAATGTCCTGCCAGCGAATCATTGTCCGCGGCCGTGCTGCTGAGAATCAGACCCTCATTTTGGCAGTCAGCCATATCTTTTCCCGTGGCCTGATCCTTGCCGGAAAAATAGCCTGCAATGCCGCCAACCGAGCGATTGCCCGTTACAGCGGCGCTGTTGGTCAGGGCCTTGACTGCGGCACCGTTTGTTGTCAGGCTGCCCGCAATACCGCCGATACCACGCGCAGTATCGTCGGTCGGCAGCGTACCGGTCACGGTACCCGATGCAGACAGCTTGATTACTGACTTAGAATCGCTGACCTCAATCACACCGGCCACACCGCCGATGCCCTGTGCCTGTGCCGAAGTCAGCGCAGCCTTCACCCTGGCTTGGGTGCCGTCCACGTTATCGCCCTTCAAAGAGCCATTGCTGTAACCGCAGACTGCGCCGACACCCTTGAGCTTGTCCGAGGCAATCTCCACCTGCGGATTGAGCAGGCGCAGATTATAGATCGTGCCTGCGTTTTTCCGGAACAGACCAAGATACTCTGCGTCATCGGCAATCGAGGTCTCATCCAACTTGAGATTACTGATGACATTCCCGCCGGTAAACACGCCGGCAATGCGGTTCAGCAGACCGCCTGTGCCGTCCAGTGTCTGATTGCTGCGCAGCGCGGGGATACTCGGGAAGCCGATATCCTTGCCGGCGGAGACCGAAAGCGCGCCGCGGGCTGCCGTACCGTAAACCTTTACACTGTCGCTCGTCCAGTCCAGCGAACGCGCGGTAACGGCAAATGCCGCCGCCGTATCCATATAACGGATATTGGACAGATGACGGAAGGTTTCGATCTCGCACCGGCCGTTATCCGACCGGGTGCCGTCACCGAAAAGCGTGTTCGCCTTATTGGATTCGATAGCGTCACTCTTTTGATACTCCTCACCGCCGGTGTTTTCTGCATTCGGGTCCGGAAATACCTGCACAGCTGCGTAAACATTCAGCGGGTTTTCCAGTTTGCCGCCGAAGCGCGTGATGCTGGTATCGCTGCTCTGCCGGAAGGCTGCTTTGTTATCAGCGGACAGCTTATCCAGCCGGTCGTACAGCTTCGCATTCATCATACCGTCCAGCACAAGTGTTGCCCGCTTGTTGGTACGGTCGTATTCCACGGGGAAGGTATAATCCTTCGTCGCATTGTCCTCGGTCGTAACCGCAACCGACTGCGAACCCGTTTTCAAATTCCTGCCCGGAATATTGATCGACAGGAGCTGCGCTTTGTCCTCACTGCTGTACAGCTTGACCTCGTAATAAACCTTATCCAGATCCTGATCCTTCACATTGCTCGACCAGTTCAGCGACAGGGTTTCACCATTTACCAGATTGATCGAGGTGATCTTCAGCTTGGTCGCATCCAGACTGACAGCATTGACTGCATCCTGAACCGAGTAATAGCCCAGCCGTTCTTCCCGGCGCGTATCGCGGTCGCGCTTGCTGTAATCAATATCCAGCCAGCTGCCGGACATATCCGCCGGTTTGCTGTCCTCATTCGATCCGTAGTACAGTCCCTTGCAGTTTGTGCCGTAGAAAACTGAATAAACCTGACCGCTTTCCACGTCGATTTCGATGCAGATTGCAGCATTCAGCACACTTTTATCGTAGGTATCCTGCGAAAGAAGCGCACTGACGAGCGCACCGTCACCCGACAGCTCGCCTTCTGCGTATTCGCCTGCATCCAGACGAATGCCGTAAATACGACCGACCAGCTTTTTCCGGTCCTCATCCGACTCATCAAACGACTGATTCAGCACGCCTTCCTTCTTCACCTTGCTGCAGAATGACTCCCATTCACCGCCGGTACGAAGGTAGGTCAGCTCGGATTCTGCCGACAGATACATAGTCTTAGCGTACGATTCATTCTTTCGGAACTGCGACAGATGGATATACCCCAGAAGGCTCGGTACAGCGATGGCAAACAGAATGCTCAGAATGACCAGCGTAATCACCAGCTCTACAAGAGTAAAGCCGCCTTTTCTGCACTTTTTGCGCTGCTGTGTCATATTCGCTGCCTCCTTCCCTTTGGATACAAGATGAACGGGTATACTGCCCCAATTTAGTCGTTTTATATTTTACCAACTCCTACGTTTTCTGTCAAGTATCGACACCGTTCAACTGCAATCCCCGCTGTTTTCGCTTATTTTCTCTGATATTTACCATGATTTTCATGCCACAAAAAAGGCTGCCGAAGCGAGCTTCGGCAGCCTTCTGCAATCTTTACGATTTCTGAATTAGAGGAAGATATACTTGAGTACGAACAGTACTGCCAGAACGTACATCAGCGGAGCAATCTTCTTGCCCTTGCCGGCTGCAACATTCAGCAGAACGTAGGAGATAACGCCCAGAGAGATACCCTCGGAGATGCTGTAGAACAGCGGCATAGCGATGATGGCGAGGTAAGCCGGGATGGACTCGGTCAGGTTGTCCAGATCGAAGTTGATCTCGGTTACGGTGCCTACCATCAGGAAGCCGACCATGATCAGCGCCGGAGCGGTTGCGAAGGACGGGATGGCGGTGAAGATCGGCGCAAACAGCGTGGATACAAGGAACAGGATGCCGGTAACCAGAGCGGTCAGGCCGGTACGGCCGCCGACTGCAACGCCGGATGCGGACTCAACAAAGGTGGTGGTGGTGGAAGTACCCAGAATTGCACCTGCGGAGGTTGCAATCGAGTCTGCCAGCAGAGCCGGCTTGATGCCCGGCAGCTTGCCGTCCTTGTCGAGCATCTTCGCCTTGGTGGCAACACCGATCAGCGTGCCCAGCGTATCGAAAATATCAACGAACAGGAACGAGAAGATGACAACGATGAAGTTTACGATGCCGACTGCGCTGAAATCCACGTTGAAGCACTGGCCGAAGGTCAGACCCAGCTTGGAGAAGGCGGTCATGCCCCAGCTCGGGAACAGGGAATAGAAGCCTGCGTCCGGCGTCGGAACGTAAAGGCCGGTCACCTGACAGAGCATGCCGAGGATCCAGGTCAGCAGAATGCCGTACAGGATGGCGCCCTTCATCTTGCGGGTGTAGAATACTGCGGTGAAGAACAGACCGATCAGCGTCAGCAGTGCGCAAATGCCTGCGGTGTGGAAATTCTCCGGGAAGCTGATAATGCCGACCAGCGTAGCGGAGTCTACGCACAGACCGGAGTTCTGCAGGCCGATGAAAGCAATGAACAGACCGATACCAACCGAAACGCCCTTTTTGAGCGTCAGCGGAATGGCATTGAAGATGGCCTCACGCACATTGGTCAGCGACAGGACGATGAAGATCAGGCCCTCAATGAATACGGCCAGCAGCGCAACCTGCCAGCTGTAGCCATAGCCTGCAACAACGGTGTACGCCATGAAGGCGTTCAGACCCATGCCGGCAGAGAGCGCGAACGGCAGGTTTGCCATAAACGCCATGCACAGCGTGCCCAGGCAGGATGCCAGGGCGGTTGCCAGCAATACCGCGGTGGTATCCATACCGGTGGAGCCGAGTACGCTCGGGTTTACGGCAAGGATGTACGCCATGGTCATAAAGGTAGTGATACCGGCCATGACCTCGGTCTTGACTGTGGTTTTGTGTTCCGATAGCTTGAAAACACGTTCAAACATCGAATAACCCCCTTTTTAATTTTCAGGCTTTCGCCTTGATTACTGTGAAATGTCTTGGGCAACACCGCAAAATTTACTTGCAAATCACTCTTGTTCAATTATGCGATATTGCCCTTGCTTACTTCCCCTCGTAAGCGACAACCGTCTCCGCCGGACAGGTTTTGATGCGGTCGCGTCCGTGCAGACCCTTGAGCTCCAGCAGGCAGACAACCTTGACGACCTTTGCGCCGAGCTGCTCCAACAGGTGGACAGCCGCCTCAAGCGTACCGCCGGTAGCGATCAGGTCATCGACAACGACGATCTTCATCCCCGGCTTGATGTCATCGCGGTGTACCTCGATGGTCTCCATGCCGTACTCCAGCTCATAGGACATGCGGGACGTTGCACGCGGCAGCTTGCCCTGCTTGCGGATCGGAATGAATGCCTTATGCAGATTATACGCCATCGGTGCACCGAACAGGAATCCGCGGGATTCCAGACCGGCGATCGCGTCAAACTCTACGCCGTCCAGCAGCGCAGTCATCTCGTCCACCGCCAGATGGAAGCCGTCCGCGTCACCGAGCACGGTGGTAATATCGCGGAAGATAATGCCTTCCTTCGGAAAATCCGGAATGCTGGTGATATACTGCTCAACCTTACTCATGAAACCTCAATTTCCTCCTTATCCCTGCCGCCCGGCAGAGAATCAATTATGCTGTTTTGTCATTTGGCAAGCAAAACAGCAATACACTTTATATATTATCAAATCGTGTCGTTTGTGACAAGAGATTGATTGTACGAAATGCAGATTTTTATCATGAAGATTATTGTCGCTATACAAATCCTCATCAAATTGTTCACTATCGGATATGGAACGGGCGCCGTCCGGACGACTGGGCGGTTCACCGCACCCGCGGCGGCGGGCAACTCGTTGGCCCAGTGGTTACGGACGGCACCTGAGAGTTTCATCTTTAGTACCTCTTACCTTTTATATAACCGCTATTTACTGTAACCATCTGCATCACATTTATTGCGTTCTTCCTATCGCTGTGCTATGCTGTGTATATACCGACTACCTCGTTTATGATGGGAGGCTGCTGTGATGAATCGAAAAAGCGTTATCAATATTCTCTGTGCCCTGTCGGCCATGATTGCTGTCGGAATTGCGGTTTGGATCACTCTGACTGCCCACACACCGCACACGATGGATGATTATATCAACCATCAATACCTGATTGGTGTTTCCAGCGGAATCGCACTCATACTATGTATTATCCGCAGCTATATGCCAAAATAGCAGAAGAGACGCAACTGCGTCTCTTTTTTATTCTATGGAGAGCGGTAAACCGCAAGTCTCTCTTCACTCTCACTCTAATTCTTAATTTTCCATTTCTCTCCTCATCCAGCTCATCAGCATTCCAACGATATAGACCTGCTGCTCCGCCGAAAGCGGCACGCCCTGCGGGATGCCATGCCATTTCGCCAGACAGCCGCGGCAGCAGCAGGCGGTAGCGTGCTGCGCGATGAACACCGGATGTCCCCGCATGGGTGTCTGCTTGCCGTCGTTTTTCGGCGCAGCCGGTGCAAGCCGCTTGGAGACGAAATCTGCCGCATGGTCAGCGATCGTATTCCACCCCTTCTCGCGGATGTACTGCTTGTCCTGCGCCTTTAAGTGAAATCGGCTGCGGAAATTCGAGCGCGAAAGCCGCACGAGCATCTGCGCATAGGTTTCCTGCCGCTGTTTGTCTGTCATTGTGCTCACCTCTTTTTATAGTATACTCCGATCGACTTTTTTACGCAATCCGGATAGAACATTTGTTTTCTTTTCCCGAATATGATATACTATCTCTGCATTTGATTTTCTGTATCTTCAAACGAAACGAGGAAACCTATGGAACCGACCAAATTTGATATGAAATATGCCGCTGTCCGGCGTGCGATCATCGAACAGCGCTTTTCCAAGTTAAACGACAAGCAGCGCGAGGCTGTCTATCAGACCGAGGGTCCGCTGCTCATCCTGGCGGGTGCAGGCAGCGGCAAGACGACCGTGCTCATCAACCGCATCATCAACATTCTCAAGTTCGGCGACGGACTGGAAAGTGAATTTGCGCCCGACTGGGCGACCGAAGACGATCTTCTGTTCCTGACCGAATACCTGACCGATCCTAAACCGGAGAACCGCGCCCGCGCGGAGCACCTGTGCGCGATGAATCCCGCCCGCCCGTGGCAGGTGATTGCGATCACGTTCACCAACAAGGCCGCGCGTGAGCTGCGCGAGCGTCTGGAATTTGCCCTCGGTGACGAGGAAGCCGCGTCCGCTGTCTGGGCGTACACCTTCCATACCGCCTGCCTGCGCATTCTGCGCAAGCATGTTGATCTGCTCGGCTTTGAGAGCGCGTTCACCATCTACGATGAGGACGACAAGAAGCGCGTCATTCTCAACGTAATGAAAAAGCTCGATCTCGACCCCAAGGATTTCGATCCGCGAACCGTGATGGGCATGATCTCCCGCGCGAAGGACAAGCTGATGACCCCGCGTCAGTTCAGTGCGGATGCCGCCGGTGACTACTTCCGTGAAAAGGTCGCAGACGTCTACCGCGATTACGAAAAGGCCATGAAAAAGGCCTGTGCGCTGGATTTCGACGACATTATCATGAAAACCGTGCTGCTGCTGCAGAACAACCCCGAGGTGCTGGAATACTATCAGCGCCAGTTCCGCTATGTTCTCGTGGACGAGTATCAGGATACCAACTACGCGCAGTATGTGCTCACCAGCCTGCTGGCAGGTTATTATGAGAACATCTGCGTGGTCGGTGATGACGACCAGAGTATCTACAAGTTCCGCGGTGCAACCATCACGAACATTCTGGAGTTTGAAAAGCAGTTCAAGGACGCGAAAACCATCCGTCTGGAACAGAATTACCGCTCGACCGGCAACATTCTGAATGCCGCAAACGAGGTTATCCGTAACAACGTCGGCCGCAAGGGCAAGGAACTGTGGACCGACCACGGTGACGGTGCGAAAATCCGTCTGCATCGCTCGGACAGCCAGGAGGGCGAAGCTGCCTACATCGCGGATACTATCCGCGAGGGCGTGGAGCAGGGCCGAAAATGGGGAGATTTCGCCGTTCTGTACCGCAATAACGTCCTGTCGGATAACATTGCCGCCGCATTCATCCGCGCGGGCATCCCGTACCGCGTGTACAAGGGCCGCGACTTCTTCTCGCGCGCCGAGGTCAAGGACATGTTCGCCTACCTGTGGGTGATCGAAAATCCGGCGGACGAGCTGCGTCTGCGCCGTATTATCAATACGCCTGCCCGCAAGATTGGCGATAAATCGGTTGAAACCGCCATGCAGCTTGCCGTTGAGTACGGCACGACGCTGTATGATGTGGTATGCCATGCCTCTCAGTACCCTGCCCTGTCCCGCGGTGCCGCGGCAATGGAGAAGTTCGGCGAAATGATCGAAAATCTGCGCAAGCTGAGGGAATTTGTTTCGCTTTCCGAGCTGTACGATGAACTCATGGACAAAAGCGGCTACATCCGTGCGCTGCAGCTAAAAGGCGGCGCAGAAGAGGAAAGCCGCATTGAGCACATCGAGGAGTTAAAATCCTACATTGTCGATTACGAGGACAAGACCGAAACGCCGTCGCTCGGCGATTTTCTCGAGAACATGGCGCTGTACACGGATGCCGACCAGTCCGGCGAGGACGATGACGCGGTTATCATGATGACCATGCATGCCGCCAAGGGTCTGGAATTCCCTGTCGTATTCCTCGCGGGCATGGAAGACGGGCTGTTCCCCGGCTTCCGTGCAATGGAGAAGGACGAGGACATGGAGGAGGAACGCCGCCTGTGCTACGTTGCCGTCACCCGCGCGAAGGAGCAGCTGTATCTCACCTGCGCGGAGCGCCGCCTGCTGTACGGCCGCACGCAGTATTCGCATCCGTCGCGCTTTGTTGATGAGATGCCGGAAGAGCTGCTTGAGAGCAATATCACCGAGAGCCGCCGGTTCTCGAACGCGACTGCACCCGATCCGACACTTTCGCGTCCGCAGGTGGCTCGCGCGCGGTACGTCTCTGCCGCAAATACTGCACCGAGCGCGTCGCTGGCCTCGGCAGCTAAAAGCAAGCCGCTGCCGAATTTTGCCGCAGGCGACCGCGTGTTCCATAAGGCCTTCGGCGATGGACTGATCGTGTCGGTAAAGCCGATGGGCGGCGATGCCCTGCTCGAAATTGCATTTGATCAGAAGGGCACCAAGCGGCTGATGGCCAAGTCGGCCGGGCAGTTTATGCACAAATTATGAGCAAACGACAGGAATTCTGCCTGGCGCTGCACCATCTCGCGCTCACGTTTTTCGTGATGTGTGCGCTCCCGCTGTGGTATCTCACGGGGATTTTATCCGATGTTCCACCGGATGTCAGTGCAGACACGCTGCATGCAGGCCGCCGCCAGCTCGCGATTCTGTTTGCGGTATTTACCGTTATTTTTCTTATCGGTATGATTGTATTCCGATCGGGGCGGCTGCCGCGCAGTAAATTTCAGATTGCGGCGCTGATCGTGCTTCTGATACTCGTCAGCTTTCCGTTTCTGCTATACTTCTCGATTGCATCTGAATTGCGGCTTGGCAAAGTGATACTTGCGCTTTATACTGCGTATCTGGTTGAAATTTGTGTGATGATGGGACAAATCCTTCTGTCGCCGCACAAATAAAAAGGAGTTCTCTCACGAGAACTCCTTTTTAGGCTGTCAATTAAGTTCGTTTTCGCGATGCTGATGCTGTCGCGCGGCAGCGCGTATGAAATAGCATTTGCAGCCCAAATGCATGAAAACCGGGGGCGTGTACCTCGGTTTTCATACTTTCAGAGGGAGAAAGTTTCCGCACGGGAACTTTCGGACGTCCGTGTTTTGCGAAGTCAAAACACAGATTGTCGGAAAAACGAAGTTTTTCGACAGTCTCAACTCCTTTTTCACTCTCTCAGCATTTCCCTCAGCTTCTCTATGGCGCGTTTTTCGATGCGCGAGACCTGCACCTGCGACACGCCGACGATGCGGCTGACCTGCTGCTGCGTCAAATCACGCGAATAGCGCAGACTGAGCACCTGCCTATCGCGGTCAGGCAAGTCCTGCAGTGCCTCGTGCAGCGACAGATGCAGGCAGGTTCTCTCCTCCATTCCCTCGTCACCGACCAGATCACCTACGCGTCCGCCGCCGGACAGCTCCCGCTCGAACGAGTCCACCGACACGTCCGCCTGCTCGCAGGCCGCTACTTCCTCGACCGTCAATCCGGCGGCCTGTGCCAGTTCTGATACGGTCGGTGACCGTCCGTTCCTGCTTTCCCAGTCGCTTTGCAGGCGGCGCACACGAACCGCGCGTTCCTTGACCGCCCGGCTGACCTTGACCGCACCGTCGTCCCGCAGAAACCGCCGAATCTCACCCGCGATTTTGGGCACCGCATAGGTAGAAAACTCGTTGCCGAGCGACACATCGAAACCGCGCACGGCCTTGATGAAGCCGACACACGCCAGCTGATACAGATCGTCCGGCTCGGTGCCGCGCCCGTAATACCGCCGCACGATCGACCAGATTAAACCGCTGTTGTCCTCGATCAGCCGCGCTTCCGCGTCCCTGTCGCCCGAAGCCGCCTGCTCGAGCAGCGTGCGCATTTCTCCGGTCACGCCTGCCGCTCCTTCAGCACCTTGACCATCGCAACCAGCGTTCCCTTTCCCGGCGTGGAGCGCACGCGCATTTTGTCCGTGAATGTCTCCATGATAGTAAATCCCATGCCGCTGCGCGTGTCGTCGCCCGTGGTGAACATGGGCTGGCGCGCCTGCTCGACATTCTCAATGCCGCATCCGGCGTCCTTTACTTTCAGTTCCAGGGCGCGTCCCTCGAACAGCCGCACCGTGACCGTGATAAACCCGCATTTGTCCGCGTAGCCGTGCACAATGGCGTTTGTCACCGCCTCGGAGACCACGGTTTTGATGTCGCCAAGCTCCTCCATCGTTGGGTCCAGCTGCGCGACAAATGCGCCGACCGCCTGCCGCGCAAACGCCTCGTTGACCGAATGGCTCTCGAATTTCAGGCTCATTTTGTTGATGACCGCCCGCATTATTCCTTCCCCCTTTCAAAAACCATCACCTGCGGCAGACCGGCCGCCTCAAACACCCGCATCGGCTGCGGCGGCGTGCCGCGCACCGCAAATTCGCGTCCGCTGCGGGCACAGGTGCGGTACAGGTGCAGGACGACCGCCAGACCGGAGCTGTCCATAAACGTCAGCTCGGACAGGTCGAGCACCAGCTTTTCACACGGAAACAGCACCAGCAGATCCTCGGTCTGCTCGATCGCCGCCCGTGCTGCATGATGGTCCAGCTCACCGGTGTACACCGCGATCAGCGTGCCCTCCTGCCTTCTCTGCGTGATTTGCAGCATATATGTCACCTCGAAATCAGCAAAATATTACCTCTTATTTCGCATGGTACCCCGCCCTGCGATATACCAAACAATATACCTATTGAAAACAACTGACACAAAAATAAAAGGCTTGTACTTTCAAAGTACAAGCCTTATTTTACCTGTTTATTCCATTTTAATCTGTCGTTTTCGGTCGGCCGCGCAAAATCTTCTCGCACTCACCGATGAGGTACAGCGAACCGCAGATAAGAATGCAGTCGTTCATCTTCGCATGCTCCAGTGCAAGCTCGATGGCGTGCTCGGCGGATTCGCATTCGTACACGCTCTTGCACGACTGCCGCGCCAGCTCTGCAATCGTGTGTACATCCAGCGAACGCTCACCCGCATCCGGCACACAGGCGTAAAAGTCATCCGCGCGGCTGGCGACCTCGTGAACACAGGTTTCGTAGTCCTTGTCGCGCACCATGCCCATCACAACGTGCAGCCGCTTCATCTTGAGCAGCTCATCCACCGCGTGACACAGGGCATCCGCGCCTGCGGCATTGTGTGCGCCGTCGAGCAGGATGAGCGGCTGATCGACCACGCGTTCCAGCCGGCCTGCGATACGCGCCCGCGCCAGACCGCGCACGGCGGCTTCGGTCGGAATGTTCCAGCCGCGCTCGCGCAGTGCGTTCAGCGCCCGCAGAGCCGTCCGCGCATTCTGCAGCTGATGCCGTCCGGGCATGGCAATGGTGTAGCCCTGCGCCTCGTACACGAACGCCGAACCGCCGATGTCACACCGCAGTATGCGGCAGTCCTCCGCTCCACCGAACCAGACAGCGCCCGCCGCATCACAGGCACGGCGCAGCACCCGCTGTACATCGTTCGGCTGACCGTCCGCGCAGACAACCGCCGTACCCGGCTTGAAAATACCTGCCTTCTCGGCCGCAATGACCGCCGTTGTGTTGCCAAGCACCGCCATATGGTCGAGCGAAATCGGCGTAATAACGCACACCTCCGCATTTTTGATGACATTTGTCGCATCACAGCGGCCGCCCAGACCGGTTTCGAGAACCACAATATCGCATTCCTGCTCAACAAAGCAGAGGAACGCCAGTGCGGTCGTAAACTCAAACTCGCCGATGGTCTCACCCTCGGGCAGTGTGAGCGATTCACACGCCACCGTTACCCGTTCGCACAGGCGCGTCAGATCGTCGTCCGAGATCATCACACCGTCCACGCGGATGCGCTCGTAAAACTGCACCAGATACGGCGAGGTATACAGTCCGGTGCGCAGTCCGGCCGCCTGCAGTGCCGAGGCGATCATGCACGCGGTCGAGCCCTTGCCGTTCGTGCCCGCAAGATGAACAAACTTCAGTCTGTCCTGCGGGTTGCCCAGCGCCTCGCACAGCGCCTTGATGCGGTGCAGACCCGGCTTGCCGGAAAATCTGCCGAGAGAGTGTATGTATTCGATTGCTGTTTTCGGATTTTCGGTATCCATAATAGCTTCTTTCCTTGTATTATAATGATACATTTGATTATAACACAGTTTCATCAAATTGAGAATGGAGAATGGAAAATGGAGAATTACCTTTCCGCAAAAGGAGCGGCACTTACTTCATCTGAACATTCATTCTCCATCCTCAATTCTCCATTGGAAACATAAAAACCACCGAAAATCGGTGGTTTTTATGTTTTTTACTTGATCTCCTCGACCGGAATCTGCTTGAGCAGCTCGCTTGGGCCGCAGCCGGAGCACTTTGCACAGTCGTGCATGCATGCCATCGGATCATCCGGATCTTCCTCACGGCCGATCTCGAGGATGGTCGGGTCACCCTGCTTTTCACCGACGAGGAATTTCGCTACCGATTCCTCCGCCGAGCCTTCGCAGCCGGGCACGAGCAGCACGCCGAGCATCTCGAGTGCGTTGCGCGTTGCCAAACCGAGTGAACCGCAGATGAGCACGTCGATCTGCTCCAGACCGGCGAACTTGATCAGGTCGGTCGCGGATGTGCCGGCAATCCCGGCAATGCGCTTGCCGACCGGTTCCCGGCCCTCAGTGGTGATAATGAGCACCTCACGGCAGTCGCCCAGATTCTTGGCGATCCGGCCGTTTTCATATGCTACGCCAATGTTCATAACAGACCCTCCACGGTCTTAAGCGCACCGGAAAGCTCGTCCGGCAGCTTTGCATCCTCGATCTTGCCTGCGTCAACCGCCGCAGCCAGCTTCGGGTCGATCGGCAGCTTGGCCAGAACCGGCAGCTCGTAGTGCGCGGCTACCTCGTCAATATGGCTCTCGCCGAATACCGAAATGTGCTTGCCGCAGTCCGGGCATGCCAGATAGCTGTAGTTCTCCACGATGCCGAGCACCGGAATGTTCATCATCTTCGCCATCTTAACCGCCTTGCCGACGATCATGGAGACCAGATCCTGCGGAGAGGTGACAACGATGATGCCGTCCACCGGCAGGGACTGGAATACGGTCAGCGGTACGTCGCCCGTTCCGGGAGGCATATCGACAAACAGGAAGTCTACGTCGTCCCATACAACGTCCGACCAGAACTGCTTGACGGTCTCCGCGATGATCGGACCGCGGTAAATAACCGGATCGTCCTCATGCGGCAGTACCAGATTGATCGAGATCATCTGTACACCGCCTTCGCTGCGTGCCGGAAGAATGCCTTCCTCGCAGCCCTCGAGCTGACCGTGTACGCCGAAGGTCTTGGGGATAGACGGACCGGTGATGTCGGCATCCAGCACACCGCAGGAATAACCCTTGCGCGTCATGCCGACCGCCATCATCGAGGTGAGCAGGCTCTTGCCTACGCCGCCCTTACCGGAAACAACGCCGATGACTTTTTTAACAGAGGCCGCCGGATTGGCTGCAACCTTGAGGCTCTTTTCGCCGCCGCAGTTAGACGAGCAGCTATCGCAATTATGCGAGCAACCCATAAAAAACAACTCCTTACCTATATATCTTGCATAGAATACAGTATACCCTAAAAAGAAACTTTCCGCAAGCATCGCACCGGCTTATTTATTGACAAATGCCAAAAACGGGAAAGCACCGCTGTTTCGCGGGGGAACGAAACAACGGTGCTTTCGGTTAATAACACAAATTGAAAAAAGGGAAAAAAGAGAAATGAAAAAAATCGGATGACGTCAATGCGGGATTTGCGGCTCTCCCTCACTGACAAGTACAGTATACTGTCTTTTTATGCCGAATGTGTGAACAAAATTTGAATATGCTGTGAAGGATCTGCAAAGAAAACGGCTTATCGTCCAAACTGCAGTCTGGCAATAAATCAAGAGAAACGCCCTGTTTCCCGGGGGAAGGAAACAGGGCGTTCTCGTTGATGCAAATGAAAAGAGTTTAAGAAAAGGTGATAAAATCAAAGAAAAGAGGTTGTCAGCTTGAGAAAAGGGGTAACTCTTACTGACACCTATAGTATATCGCGCAGGCGCCCTTTAATTGTGAACAAATCATGAACAGACCTTGAAATATTTTTTACAATGTAAACAAGTACCCTGCTTAACCATTTCAAAGATACTCCGAGACAGGAAAACACCCCGGCTCCGTGGGGGAAACGGAACCGAGGTGTTTTCGATCATTT
>SKEO01000846.1_pt1 | contig 27024 bp, 20 predicted proteins | sample 4826801 | NCBI WGS metagenome assembly SKEO01 (sample SAMN11008807, study PRJNA524170) | human gut metagenome | biome: Human fecal sample; material: Feces; isolation source: fecal sample from pouch patient p3 | host: Homo sapiens | place: Israel: Tel-Aviv | collected 2016-02-25 | reverse complement strand
AGATGTGTAAGATGATATGGGAGTGTATGGAGAAATCCATATGCTCTTTTTTTACTCAAAGACTTTAAAATATATGGAATTTCGGAAAATAAGTTAGGACGATAAGCGGGAATCCTTGGCAATTCAATTACCGAGATGAAAGCGTAGAATTGTGCATATCTGCACATGGAAATAATATAATAATCCCTTAACTCCTTGATATTAATGCCGTAACCGGCATATAATCAATCGAAAATATGTTCGACTTTTTGTTGTGCGTTTTCACTCGTTATGTTATACTATATGTATGAAAGAAAATCTAATACATTATAGAACTTGTGTGTGTAATATTAACTACCATATGGTATGGTCAGTGAAATACCGGCGGAAAATATTAAATCCAGAAATTGAGGAATACCTTCAGGAACTGGTGCAGCAGATTGCTGAGGACAAGGGCTTTGCCGTTCATTTATTTGAATGTGGTGAAGGTGACCATGTCCATTGTTTTGTATCAGCTCCACCAAAGCTGTCTATAACAGCAATTGTCAAGTATCTGAAGGGGATCACCGGCAGAAAATTATTCGAACGTTTTCCGGAAATAAGAAACCAGCTATGGAAGGGAGAGCTGTGGAACCATTCCTATTATGTGGAGACAATCGGATCAGTATCTGAAGAAAATATCCGCCGTTATATTGAACATCAGAGCAAATCGTATTAAATCAGGGTGGAGTGTAAAGCTCCATCTGCATAGCTGTCTGAAGGAGGGGAGAGGAATGCTGTTGTCACATAAAACATCCATAAAGATCTGTCCGGAATATTCTAACATTATAGGGCATATGTGTTATGCGGCTTCCAAACTCTGGAATGTCTGCAACTATGAACGCCATCATTATAAAGAACTGGGACTGGAAAAGTATCCTGACTGGTATTATCAGAAAAAAGCACATAAAGGAGATCTGTGGTACAGACAGCTGCCGTCACAGACAGCGCAGGAGACCTGCAAGCAGTTGGACAAAGCATGGAAATCTTTTTATGTCCTAAAAAAGACCGGAGGGATCAAAGAGCCAAATCCGCCCCGTTTTAAACAGGACAATATACCGGTCACATATATGCAGATGGGAATCCGGCATGAGAAAGGCTCAGACCAGCTGCGTCTGTCTCTGCCAAGGGATCTGAAAAGCTATATGGAAGAAACCTATGGGATCCATGAAAAATTTCTATATCTTGAAAATAAGATTTTCAGGAACATGGATCATATAAAACAGCTGCGGATCTATCCGCCGGAAAATGGAACATGTGACCTTATTGTTATCTATGAGATTGAAGAGCCGGAACAGCTTTCTCAGAATGGACATTATTTATCTGTTGATCTGGGACTTCATAATCTGATGACCTGTTATGATTCCGGAAATGGCAGGACTTTTATCCTGGGAAGAAAATACCTTTCATTGGAAAGATATTTTCATAAAGAGATCGCCAGAGTGCAGTCCGTATGGTATGCACAGCAGTCGGAAAGAGGAATAAAATATCCAAAATCATCGAAAAATATCCAGAGACTTTACAGGAAAAAGCAGAATGCAGTGAAGGATTACCTTCATAAAACAACCAGATGGATCGCAGAATACTGCAGAAAAGAAGATATCCGCTGTGTGGTTGTGGGAGACATCCGAAATATCCGCAAAGAAAAAGATATGGGGCATAAGACAAACCAGAAGTTTCACGGACTGCCATATAACAGGCTGTATATCATGCTGGAATATAAGCTGAAACTGTATGGAATACAATTGATAAAACAGGAGGAAAGCTATACCAGTCAGTGCAGCCCGTTATCACCAGAAGTATCAAAAAGACATGCAGAAGCATCAAATCGAAAAGAACGTGGTATGTATATAACTGATGGAGTAAGATTTAACGCAGATGCAGTAGGCGCATTTAATATCCTGCGGAAACATCTTTCCGTATCCGGAAAACAGAAGGAAATGTCCGTAACCGGACTAAAAACACCAGAAATAATAAAAGTAGCTGCATAGCCGAATGGCGAGCAGTATTGGTGTTATGGACGCACCCTGAAAAAAGGCGGTATCCCGCCAGATTTCAGATGCTCTGGTAACTCAGTTGCCGAGTAGTTCACATATAACAAATGCGGGTGACAGAATAAAAATTCGGTGGATCTGCACCGCTTGTAGCATTAAAACTTCCTGGCAGTTTATATTGTTTCTCTTGTCGTGCTTGCTTTTATTTCTCAGAAATCAAGAGCACCGAAGGCAGAAGGAATTCCATACGATAAGGGACAGAGATAAAGAAAGAGAGGAATCAGACATGAAAAATTATTCAGAAGATGCAAGCAAGCAGTATCATATTCAGGTTGGAAAAGGAGAAGTCGGACGGTATGTGATCTTACCGGGAGATCCGAAACGCTGCAAAAAGATCGCACAGTATTTTGATGATCCGGTTTTTGTTGCTGATAACAGAGAATATGTAACTTATACAGGAACACTGGATGGAGTAAAGGTGAGCGTAACTTCTACCGGTATTGGTGGCCCATCTGCTTCTATTGCAATGGAAGAGCTTTATCGCTGTGGTGCAGATACGTTTGTCCGTATCGGAACCTGTGGTGGAATGCAAACAGAAGTAAAGAGTGGAGATATTGTCATTGCGACAGGGGCGATTCGTATGGAAGGCACCAGCAAAGAGTATGCTCCGATCGAATTTCCGGCAGTAGCAAACCTGGAAGTGCTCAATGCTCTTGTGGCAGGCGCAAAAAAAGAAGGCTGTGAATTCCACACAGGTGTGGTACAGTGCAAGGATGCATTTTATGGACAGCATGAACCGGAAACCAAACCGGTCAGCTATGAATTGATGAATAAATGGGAAGCATGGAAACGTCTGGGCTGCCTTGCTTCCGAGATGGAATCTGCAGCACTTTTTGTAGTAGCAAGCCATTTAAGAGTACGTGCCGGCTCCTGCTTCCTGGTATTAGCAAATCAGGAAAGAGAAAAGTTAGGACTGGAAAATCCGGTAGTACATGATACAGATAAGGCAATCCAGGTTGCGGTGCAGGCAATCCGTGAGCTGATCCGCGCAGATAAGGCCAAGGAAAGATGACAACAAAGACAAAAGCATTTGAGACAAAGGATGCACTTGATCTATATAAAAAGATAATCTATACAGAAGGAAAGGCAGGCAGGAGAATGGACAAAAAACAGATTGAAGAAATGATCGATCTGGCGATAAAACAGCTGGGTTATTCTTATGCGCCATATTCACATTTTCATGTGGGAGCGGCACTTCTGGCAAAGAATGGCACGTATTATACAGGATGTAATATTGAAAATGCTGCTTATACACCAACAAACTGTGCTGAGAGGACTGCTTTTTTTAAAGCAGTCAGTGAAGGAGTAAAGGAATTTCAGGCAATCTGTGTTGTAGGCGGCAGGGATGGAGTTCTGACAGGGTATGCGGCACCGTGTGGTGTGTGCAGACAGGTCATGATGGAGTTCTGTGATCCGGAAACATTTCAGATCATTCTGGCAGTCAGCAAAGATAAATACGATGTCTTTACTTTAAGGGAACTTTTTCCGCTTGGATTTGGACCGGCAGATCTGGCATAGTTTAACGGACATTCGCCTGATGGGAACAGGCAGAAAGGAGTGTTTATGGAAACTTATAAGAGAGTATTTGTGATCGTTCTGGATTCACTGGGGATTGGAGCAATGCCGGATTCTGAGAAATTTGGCGATAAGGGTGTGGATACGTTCGGACATATCCTGGATAAGATGGGAACTTTGGATATTCCAAATCTTCAGAAACTTGGAATGTTGAATCTGCATAAGGGTGGTACGATGGAAGGCGTGGAAAATCCGATTGGCCGCTATATGCGAATTGGGGAGACCAGCAATGGAAAGGATACAATGACAGGCCACTGGGAAATGATGGGAATCTATACACAGAAGCCGTTTATTACTTTTACAGAAACCGGTTTTCCTAAAGAACTGATCGATGAACTGGAAAAGAGATGTGGCAAGCGTGTGATTGGAAATAAGAGTGCCAGTGGAACAGAAATCATCGAGGAACTTGGTGAGGAAGAAATCAATACAGGAGCGATGATTGTCTATACTTCTGCGGATTCGGTAATGCAGATCTGTGGAAATGAAGAGACATTTGATCTTGCCAACCTGTATCGCTGCTGTGAGATTGCCAGGGAACTGACCATGAAGGATGAGTGGAGAGTCGGCAGAGTTATTGCGAGACCGTATGTCGGAAAGAAAAAGGGTGAGTTTAAGAGAACCAGCAACCGCCATGACTATGCGTTGAAACCGACTGGAAGAACAGCCTTAAATGCATTGAAGGATGCAGGTCTTGATGTGATTGGTGTTGGAAAGATCAATGATATTTTCTGTGGTGAGGGAATTACACAGACTTACCATTCAGACAGTTCTGTGCATGGCATGCAACAGACGATTGAGATTTGTAAAGAAGATTTTCATGGCCTCTGCTTTGTGAATCTGGTGGATTTTGACGCTTTGTGGGGGCATAGAAGAAATCCGGAAGGATACGGACGTGAGATTGAGAAGTTCGATAGTGGACTCGGAACTCTGATGAATGAGTTGCGAGAGGATGATCTTCTGATCCTGACTGCGGATCATGGAAATGATCCAACTTATACCGGAACAGATCATACAAGAGAATATGTACCATTTATTGCATATTCAAAGAAAATGAAAGAAACAGGAGCTATTGAGAATCAGGATACATTTGCGGTGATCGGTGCATCTGTTGCAGAAAATTTTGGGGTACAGATGCCGGAAGGCACGATTGGAAGATCAATATTGAAGGAGTTGCAGTAGGTAAATAAAACTGCTGGTGGGGAGAATATGGGCGAACAGTATTTATATCAGAAATTCCCCTTCTTAAGTCAGAAAAAAAGGAGCTGTCTGAAATATATTTTCGGACTGCTCCTTCTTTTTACTACCTATCGAATGCCTTTGAAAGTGACAGTTTTGCGCATTCCTCGTTTCAGGAATAATTTTTTATAATTTTTGGCCTGTTTTCTTGGAACATAGACTTTCATTTTTGCAGGTGTTCCTTTAAAGGCATTTGAACCAGTGTATTTCTGCGATAATCCTGGAGATTGAATGTTCAGTGTTCTTAATTTCTTACATCCGTAGAAACATTGCTTTCCAATTAACCGAACGGATCTTCCAACTTTTACAGAAGACAGTTTAGGGCATTTATAGAAAGCATAATTTTTGATCTGAACAACGTTATTTCCAATGGATACCTTCTTCAGATATTTGTTGTTTTTGAAAGCTTTGCTTCCAACAGAGGTTACAGTGTAATCCAGACCATTGAGTGTAATGCGGTCCGGAATATTAATAACACTCGATTTTTTATTTACGGGTTTTGTATACTCCAGAGTTTGAGTGCCGGTTACCTTATATATGCCATTACTTGCTGTATGTTTGACAGGCATTCCAACTGGGTAAGGTCTTGGAGCTGGAGTACTGGTAGGCTGTGGCTTCGGAACCGGAGTATTTGTTGGTCTTGGAGTCGGAGTACTGGTAGGCTTCGGAGTCGGAGTACTGGTGGGCTTTGGAGTCGGAGTATTGGTCGGCTTTGGAGTCGGAGTTGTGACTCCTTGAGCAGAATCATAGAATTCTACTTGCGCGGTGTAGGATTTCTTTGTAACTCCGTCCGGTGCAGTTAATGTATAAATGACCGGATTGGTAAAATCATGTGGGGTTCCACTCCAAAAGGCAGACGGAAGGGAAGTACCGTAACTGTAGCCAAAATCAATAGATGGTTTCAGGGCAGTTACATTTGTGCCTTTTGGCAGCCGGAGAATGATCGTGTCCGTTCCAATCTCTCCGATGACATCCTGTTTAAGTTCCGGGTTATCCGAGGCATGCAGTACGAAACTGTAAAATTTTGCTTCACTGGAAGCAAGTACATGTAATACAATTTTTACCGATAAGGTCGCTTTTGTCTGAGTATCCTGAACGGTGTACAGTGACTCGTAAGTGCCGACAGGAGCAGTAACTGTTCCTGAGTAATAGAAATAAGAGTAACTGGAACTGTCAGGTATATTATTTCGGCTCAGTCCGGACGGAAGATTCTCGCTGACAACGGTTGTCTTGTACTCGCCACTGCCGCCGGTTACGTTGCCGGAATAAGCATATTGAGTGTTCTTGGTTCCAGTGCACAGATGAAGCTCTGTATCTGTGATCTGCAGAGGAGCCAGTACACTGAGAGTCGAGGAAACTGCAGTTACAGTTCCATACTGTCCTGGTAATATATCTGTAGCATAAAACAGAAGAGAGCTTCCGCTGTCCGAAGCAGTCATAATATGCTCTTTGTCAATCGCAGTAACATTTGAAGCAGCGCCAAGTGCTATATGAATTCCATAGGTATCCAGAGTATCAGTAGTAATTATTGGAGAAAGGGTTCCATTGCTGTAAACAATCTGAAGCTTTATTCCCGAAAGATCCAGCTTATCTCCGATGGTGTACTGAGTCTTTGATGGCGAAGAAAGAATATTCAGTTTTGTTGGTGTATTTGCTGCAACAGAAATCTTCTGTGTTACTTTTGCACCAAAATAGTCAAAAGTAACTTCTGTATCAGAAGAAGTCAGCGCACGCGTTTTATCATAAGTATATCCGCTGTAAATATAGGCATAGCGACCGCCTATGGTAGCAAAGAAGCTGACACCGGATGGATTGAACAGATCTCCCTCTGTATAGGAAAGTCTGGATGGTTTTGCTGATATCTGGAGACTTGTAATATCACTTGTTTTTGGAGCAACGACAGGAAGTAAATAACTGGTCTGTCGGCCTTTGTATGTTACAGTAATCTGGCAGGTATGTGCCGATGTATTATCAAAACCGCTGACCATATCCCGCGTAATGGAAACTTCCGTTTTGTTGTTTATAACAAGCGTTCCGAAGCTCCATGGTGTTTCACCAATATAACAGGAGGACGGAGTATATTTTACAGAAAGTGAAGTAATGTCTGAGGAATCGGTTCGAGCCGGGATTCCATCATCAGACATTTTCCAGTCAGCTCCAAAAGACCATCCCTGGTAAGAGGAAGAATCCTTCATCTGTGCATCTGTCAGCAGACCACCGGTTGAAGGCACTGCAGCAGTAGAACCGACCAGATTTCCAGATCCCGTTTTTCCATAACAGTTCAGGATGTGACCATTTAATCCGGTTGAAGAATTTATTACATTTGCAGCTGCAAGACCGCAAATTTGTCCAACAAAAGAGGAACCACCGGAAACTTTAATCTGACCGGCATGCAGACATTCTTTGATCACACCACCCATACCACTGAATTTTTGGGTTTCACCGGCAATACCACCGACATAAAGAGGATAAGAAGTGCCGTTTTCCTGGGTGACAGAGATGATTCCATTGCTGACACACTTTTCTATTGTACCAATATTTAATCCGGCAATACCGCCGACCCAGCCTTTCATAGCTGGCATAGACAGATTTATATTCAGGCGGGCCGTACACCCACTGATGATTCCGGCAAGTTCGTTCTGACCGGCAATGCCGCCAAATTCAGGAAAGACCATGGATCCATCGCCACCCATATGTCCGGTGACCGTGCCGGAAACAGAACATTCCTGAATCTTTCCCTGATTATATTGTGCAATGACACCCTGTACATTCTGGCTGTCATCGTCAAAATCAGCTACAATTCGCAGATTTTCAATGGTTCCGTCATTTTGGGCGATAAGCGGTTTTTTCAATCCGTAAATAGTGTGTGAATTACCATCTAAGTGTCCACTGAAATAATTTACAGAGAAATTAATATTTCCATTTGTCTGAATATCTTTGGTCAGACTGTAATAAGCACCCGGATGATCCGAGATAAGGTTCAGGTCATCGAGAGAAGTGATCTTATATGGATCAGAGGCAGTACCACTACCTTCAGATGGAGCTGCAGAAGTGGCGCGATTTCCGACGATACGGTAAATAATGCTGGAGCTTCCGTTGGCAGGAACCGTGAATTTCCCATTTTTCAGTTTTATAATGACTGCAGAAGCTGCAGGCAGCGTATAGTTCTGGTTACTGTTTCCGGAAAAAACAGGAAATGTTGCAGCCTTTCCGGCGGCAATACGGTCACCAGAGAAACTGTAATTGCCGTAGAGATCGCCGGCAGCGATTGCGGTATAGAAATCAGCCATTAATGTCTTAAATGGAATGCCGGTTACCTGCGTCAGGTATTCTTCACAGGTAAGGGTGGAGGCATCTATCTGGTAAAATTTTGGCAGGACATCCATTGGTTTATAGCTTCCGGCCATACGGTCGATTACATAACGCATAAAAAGATAAGGCATGCCGTAATCCTGCGCCGTATCATCACGGTAGGTCTGATAGATTAGGGAAGAGCCGCTTCGAATAGCGGTACTTCCGGCAATGCCGTTTAACCATCCGCTGGAATCAATGCCACCCCAGAGATAGTCCATGGCAGTCACAGCCAGTCCCTCATTGAGCCACATATATCTGCCGGTATTGGAAAATCTGGTTTTCAGCCAGAGCAGTGCATGCTGTCCTTCGTGTACAAGCAGACCGTTTCTTTTGGACATTTCACCGGAAACATAGGCAGATGCAGAAGGAGTGTTGATATGGATTGCTGTGATGTCTGTGTCGTACATGTACATGCCGCTTGCGGAAGATAAAGTTTCGAGAAGAATTGAAATTTTACCGGAATTATCTTCATATGGGATGTTACCACCGGCCAGAGTATTCAGGATTCGATAAGGTTGTCCGTCATATACACCTGCCATATCCTTTGCGATTGAGGAAGTCTTACCAGCTGCATCGTAACTGGCTTTCATATCTTTATCCATCCAGATATAGCAGTGTTCACCAATGCCGATGCATACATAAGTTTTGCCTGTACTATTTGAACGATAGATATATTTTTCCTGCCCGATGTAGTAACTTGTGGCAGCAGACTGTGCAGCTGCTGCGGAAAGGGCAGATGAAGAAAGAACATTATAATCACTGGTGTCAGAAGCTTTTTTGAGAATCTGGGACGCAGGCAGATTGGCTGCGCTGCTGCCAGTGCTGAGATAAGAAGAGACAGTATCTGTACCATCGTCAAAAACCAGAGTTCCGGTATTTTGAGATGAAGAGGTGTTACCATCAGACTGGTGTAAAAGCTATTCTTTTCGCAGAAAATGCAATATCATGAAGAAAAGTAAACAGAAACGTAACCTGCCTGTGATTCAGGACAATAATTTGTTCTGCTGGCGATATTGTCTTGGTGACATCCCGTAAATGTTACGGAATGCTCTGGAAAAATGAAGCTGGTTTGGATATCCAACCTGAACGCTGATGTCACCAATGGACAGGCTGGTGCTGGTAAGCAGAGAGGTTGCTTTACTCATTCGATAGCGGATCAGGAAGTCCTGTGGAGACTGTCCGATCATATCTTTGAAAACTTTACCAAAATAGCTTCGGTCAAGATTACAGCGATTTGCCATATCTTCGACTGTGATTGGCAACGTATAATTTTGTTCAATAAAAGAAAGTGCTTCCTGTGCGTAAAATCTTGAAAGCTTTCCGCCCTGAAGTCTTTTTTTATTGGAAGAACCCTGGATAAGGGCATCCATAATAAGATATAACTGACCAATGATTCCAAGTGGGCGGGAATTGTCCGGATATTGTGTCAGACGCAGCATTTCATCGCGAAGCTTATCTGCTGCTGTATCGGAAATGGGATGAAAGACCGGATGATCGTTGGACAGTCCGGCTTCTTCCATCAGCTCTTTTGCACGCAGTCCATCGAACTCTACCCAGACGTATTCCCATGGGAATTTCTGGTCAGCACTGTAAAGATTGATACGCCCCGGTTCAATGAGAAAGCCGGAATGTGCTTCCATATGGTAAACAGCATTGTCATCTTTTTCTGTAACACTCAGCATTCCTTTGCCGGAAATAATATAGTGAAAAAGATAATGATTACGTACAAATGGACCATAAGAATGCAGCGGTTCACATTTCTCGTAGCCGTATTGGTATACGGTCAGGTCAAGAAAACGTTCATCGGAAAATATATGAAAAATAGAATCTGACATGGTTTTTATCATTTCCTCCTACAAAATATAGTAAAATATGCATAAAAACGAGATACAGAAATCGTACAATTTTAACGAAATATCGCTATTTAGTACTATTATATACCATAATGCGTAGTAACATCAACATTATTCTGGAAATAACGCATTATGGTATATTTTGATGTTATCGATCTATGTACGAAGCTTTTCTTTTGGTGTTAGAATCAAATCAAACAGAGATGACCGGTCTGAATCTGAACTGCCAGATGGCAGTGAATAGCTGTAAAGAAGGGAGAAACAAATGGGAAAGCATAAGGTAGGTGCTGTTTTCCTTGCAGGAGTTCTGGCAATGGGAACAGTTATGACAGGATGCTCCGGAAAGGACGAAACAGAGGGCAAAACTGTAATTGAAATGGTACAGTATAAACCGGAGGCGGTAGATATTTTTGAACAGTTTCAGGATGAGTTCAATGCGACACATGATGATATTTATTTAAAGATTGATTCACCGAACGATGCAATGACAATCCTGAAAACAAGATTTATCCGCGAGGATAATCCGGATATCATCGGAATTGGCGGGGATATTAATTATTCCAATTTTCTGGATGCAGACATGCTGATGGATATTTCTGATTTTGAAGGACTGAACGATATTAAAGAGAAATATCTTGAGATGAACAAAGATCTGGAATATGTGCCGAAAGATGGTGTTTATGCCGTTCCGTATATGGCAAATGCAGCTGGAATTCTTTTTAACCGGGATATGTTTGAAGAACATGGCTGGGAGGTTCCGACCACATGGACAGAATTTACGAATCTTTGTGATCAGATCCAGTCAGAAGGAATCCAGCCATTATATTTTGGTTTTAAGGATACATGGACTACACTGGCACCGTGGAATGCAATTGCAGTAAGTCTGTGCGATTCTGATCTGACTTATCAGGTAAACAGTGGAAAAACAACTTTTGCAGAAAATTACAGAGAAGTGGCAGAAAAGGAAAAAGCGCTTCTTACATATGGACAGAAAGATCCGGTGTCTCAGGGATATAACGATGCCTGCACTGCATTCGCAAGAGGAGCATCTGCGATGTTTACAATTGGAAGCTATGCGATCTCTCAGATCAAATCTGTAAATCCGGATATGAATATTGGTTCTTTTGTATTTCCGGCAAATGAAGATGCGGATAAAAATGTGCTGAATTCCGGAAATGATCTGATGTTCTGCGTGATGAAAGATTGTAAAAATAAAGAGGCAGCCTATGAAGTGCTCAGTTATATGCTCGAAGATGAAAATGTCAAAAAATATCTGAATGCACAGAGCGCTGTTCCATGTAAAAAAGGTGATTTTGAGATTACTCCGGAGCTGGAAGAAATGCGTGATTATATCGAAAACGGTATTGTAGCGGATTATCAGGACCATCATTATCCGAGCGAAATGTCAGTAGATGCAATGATCCAGACATATCTGATGGATGACAGTGCTGATGCGACAGATACATTTATGAAACGATTTGACAAAGAATGGATTCGCTACAACAGAGATGTCGTGGCAAAAGTAAAAGCATATGAGGAGGGTAATGATCATGAATAAAAAACATGGTGCGTGGAGCAAAAATGAAAAGATATTTCTTGGCCTGCTGGCACCGATTCTGGTTCTTTTCTTCTGGTTTAATACATTACCGCTGATCAAAGGTTTTTATTACGGACTTACAAACTTCCGCGGATATGGAAGTTATGATTTTGTAGGACTGCGGAACTTTGCAGAAATTTTCCAGGATTCCCGTGTGGGTCACTCATATCTGTTTACATTTAAATATGCGTTGGTTATGACAATTGTGGTCAATCTTCTCAGCCTGATCCTGGCACTGGGACTGAACAGCAAGATCCGTGGAAAAAATGCACTCAGAGGAATCTATTTTGTACCAAATATTCTGGGAGGTCTGGTTGTCGGTTATATCTTCAGTTTCATTTTTACATATATTCTGCCGACGATCGGAGAAGTAACAGGAATTGATTTCCTGAAAACAAGTCTCCTTGGAAGTACAAAATGGGCATGGATCGCAATTGTGATCGTCGGAGCATGGCAGGGAATAGCGATGAATACGATCATTTATATTTCCGGTCTGCAGACTGTTCCGGAAGAAGTTTATGAGGCATGTATGCTGGATGGAGCATCTGGATGGAAGAAATTTAAAAGCATTACACTTCCGCTGATCATGCCATTTGTAACAATCAACCTTGTCCTTTGTATGAAAAATGCGCTGATGGTATTTGACCAGATCATGTCTTTGACAAAAGGCGGCCCGTCACAGAGCACAGAGTCCATTTCTTATCTGATCTATAACAATGGTATGAGTGGAGGACAGTTTGGTTTCCAGAGTGCGAATGCATTTGTATTCTTTATTGTGATCGTTGCGATATCACTGTTTCAGATGAAATTCCTGGGAAGTAAGGAGGAGCAGTTATAATGAGCAGAACAAAGAAAAAAGAAGGTGCTGTTCGTGGTAAGACTACAAACAGGATTATTAATATTTTACTGGTACTTGGCTGCCTGACGGTTTTATTTCCACTGTATATGACAGTGATCATTGCATTTAAGAAGCCATCGGAAATGACAAATGATGTAGCTGGTGCACTGGCATTCCCACAGAAATGGAGTTTTGAAAACTTTGCAGAGGCAATGCGTGTAACTGATTTCTGGCATTCTCTTGGAAACAGTCTTCTTATTACCGGGGTAACTGTGGTATTATGTATATTAATACATTCACTTGCCGGTTATCTGATCGGAAGAAAGATGAAGCAGCGTAAGATATTTAAGATTTCTTACTATTACATTGTAAGTGGTATGTTTGTACCGTTTGCGGTTCTTATGATGCCGCTGGTAAAAGAAACTGCACAGCTGGGAATCGCAAACCGCTTTGGTGTTATCGTATTGTATGTTGTGTTTTTTATGCCGATGAATGTACTGCTTTATTCCGGATATCTGAATAATATCCCGATGGCACTGGAAGAGGCTGCCTGTGTGGATGGAGCCGGAGTATGGCAGACTTACTGGAAGATTATTTTTCCAAATATGAAACCGATGCATGCAACAGTAGCAGTTCTCACAGCAATGAGTACCTGGAATGACGTTATGACTCCACTGGTCATCATGTCCGGTACAGATCAGAACACACTGCCGCTGGCACAGCTGAATTTCCAGACACAGTTCGGAACGAATTATAACCTGGCATTTGCATCTTATCTCCTGGCACTTTTACCAATTCTGATCTTCTATATCATTTGCCAGAAGCAGATTATCAATGGTGTTGTAAACGGAGCAGTAAAATAATTCTTGAAAAAGACAGAAAGGGAAAACGACAATGGCTATCAATATAAAGAATCAGATTTTTACTCTTCATACAAAAAACAGTACTTATCAGATGAAAGTGGACGAGCAGAATATGCTTATTCACACTTATTACGGAAACCGTACGGATGATACGGACTGTTCCTATCTGATTCGTATGGCAGACCGTGGATTCAGCGGAAATATCCCGGGGACTGACAGAGAGCGTGTATATTCTCTGGATTTTCTTCCGCAGGAGTTTCCGGTATATGGCGACGGAGATTATCGTGTAGACTGTCTGAAAGCAGACCTTGGAAGCGGTGTACAGGACGGGATGTTTTTCTTTGACAGCTATCAGGTAAGAGAAGGAAAATATAACATTCCGGGGCTTCCGGCATTCTTTTCTTCTGAGAAATCAGAAGGAGAGACACTGGAGATCGTTCTGAAAGATGCTGTTGAAGAAGTCTATGTACATCTTCTTTATGGAGTCTTTGAAGAGCTGGATATCATTACAAGAGCAGCAGTAGTCGAAAACCGTACAGAGGGTGATATCCAGATTTCCAGAATTATGAGTGCGTGTCTGGATCTTGGAATGGGAAAATATGATCTGATTCATTTTTATGGAAAACATGCCGGTGAGCGTCAGATGGAAAGAAACAGTCTGCCACACGGCATCACGGAGCTTCGCAGTACCCGTGGAACTTCCAGCCACCAGCATAATCCTTTTGTGATTCTTGCGGATAAAGACACTACAGAGAGTACTGGTGAGTGCTACAGTGCATCTTTTCTGTACAGTGGCGGTTTTCATGCACAGGCAGAAGTAGATCAGTTTAATCAGACAAGACTGGTCATTGGAATTGATGACTATGATTTTTCCTGGAAACTAAAAAAGGGTGAAAGCTTCAGCACACCTGAGGTATGTCTGACATACAGTGCAGATGGATTTTCAAAGCTGTCCCAGACTCTGCATCAGGCAATCGTGTCGAATCTGATCCGCAGCTGCTGGAAAGACAGAGTGCGCCCGATTCTGGTAAATAACTGGGAAGCAACCTATTTTGATTTTAACAAAGACAATCTGATTGCAATTGCAAAAGAAGCGGCAGAACTGAATCTGGATATGCTGGTACTGGATGATGGATGGTTTGGAAAAAGGGATGATGATTTCTCCGGTCTTGGCGACTGGTTTGTAAATGAGAAAAAGCTGTGCGGAACCCTTTCTGAGCTGGTGAAAGAAGTACATGATATGGGACTTTCTTTCGGGCTTTGGTTTGAGCCGGAGATGATCTCTGAGGACAGTGATCTGTATCGGGCACATCCGGACTGGGCACTGGTCATACCGGGAAGACAGCCGATCAGAAGTCGTTCCCAGCTGGTATTGGATATGTCCAGAGAAGATGTGACAGATTATCTGACAGAGCGGATCTGTGATATTGTAGAGAAAGCGGATATCCAGTATATTAAATGGGATATGAACCGTTCACTTATGGCTGCTTACAGTGCGCTCCTTCCGCGTGATCGTCAGGGGGAACTGAGACATCGTTATGTGCTGGGTCTTTATAAAGTACTGGAAGCTGTGACTCAGAGATTCCCGGAACTTCTGCTGGAAGGATGCAGTGGCGGTGGTGGACGGTTTGATGCAGGTATGTTATATTACTGTCCGCAGATCTGGTGTAGCGATAATACGGATGCGATTGAAAGACTGCGTATTCAGTACGGTACTTCCTTTGGCTATCCGATGTCTTCTGTTTCCGCACACGTATCGGTTTGCCCGAATCATCAGAATCATCGCGTGACACCGTTCAAGACAAGAGGAATCTGTGCAATGCAGGGAACATTTGGATATGAACTGGATCTCAGTAAGATGACTGATGAAGAAAAGAAGATGGCGGGAGAACAGATTGCGTTCTTCAAAGAACATGGAAGACTGTTCCAGTTCGGAGATTATTACAGACTGACTTCACCATTTGAAAACAGAGACTATACTGTATGGGAATATGCGGCACAGGATGGCAGTGAGGCCTGCATGTCTGTCGTTTATACAGATATGTATGCAAATGCAGCATCTGAGATCGTGAAATGGAAAGGGCTGGATCCGAAAAAGGTTTATCAGATGCAGCTGGATGGAGAAGACGCTGGAAACTTCTCCGGCGCGGCGTTGATGCATGCCGGAATCCTGCTTCCATTACCAGAGCAAAATTATGATGCATTCCAGATTTATCTGAAGGCAGAATAGAATAAAGAAAAATTACAGAGAAAGCTCCTATGGTGTCGAAAGGCATTGTAGGGGCTTTTTTTATATGAAAAATCCACAAAATAAAGCACAAAAAAGGAAGAACGGAGTCGAGTTCTTCCTTTTTTGAGATATACTTAATTCGATTAAATTGCGTCCAGTGCCTGAGCGATATCTGCGATCAGATCGTTTTTATCTTCAAGGCCGCAGGAGATACGGATCAGTCCGGCTGGAATTCCGGCAGCAGCGAGCTGCTCGTCATTCATCTGGCGGTGTGTGGAGGTTGCCGGGTTGAGGCAGCAGGTTCTTGCATCTGCTACATGTGTTTCAATTGCTGCAAGTTTCAGATTTTTCATGAATTTTTCGGCAGCAGCACGTCCACCCTTTAATTCAAAGGAAACAACACCGCATCCACCGTTTGGCAGATATTTCTTTGCAGTTTCATAGTATTTGTTGGATGGAAGTGTCGGATAGTTTACGAATTCTACTTTGTCGTGTTTCTCAAGGAATTCTGCAACTGCCTGGCCGTTTTCAACATGTCTTGGCATACGTACATGAAGTGATTCCAGTCCAAGGTTCAGAATAAATGCACTTTGTGGAGACTGAGCGCAGCCGAGGTCTCTCATCAGCTGAGAAGTACATTTGGTGATGAAAGCGCCTTCTTTTCCAAATTTTTCAGCATAGGTAACTCCGTGATAAGAATCATCCGGTGTGCAGAGTCCCGGGAATTTGTCTGCATGTGCCATCCAGTCAAATTTGCCGCCATCGATGATCGCACCGCCGAGCGCTGCTCCGTGTCCATCCATATATTTGGTTGTGGAATGTGTAACGATATCTGCGCCCCATTCGATCGGACGTAAGTTGACCGGTGTTGGGAAGGTGTTATCTACGATGAGCGGCACACCATGTGCGTGCGCTGCTTTTGCAAATTTCTCGATATCAAGAACGGTAAGTGCCGGATTGGCGATAGATTCACCGAAAACAGCTCTGGTATTTTCTTTGAAAGCTGCGTTTAATTCTTCTTCTGTGCAGTCCGGGTCAACGAAGGTAACGTCTACGCCCATTTTTTTCATTGTAACTGCAAGAAGGTTGTAGGTTCCTCCATAGATGGAAGAGGAGGAAACGATATGGCTGCCGGCTTCGCAGATATTGAAGACAGCGAAGAAGTTTGCTGCCTGTCCGGAAGAAGTCAGCATACCAGAGGTACCGCCTTCGAGAGCTGTGATCTTGGCTGCAACATAGTCGTTGGTAGGATTCTGTAATCTTGAATAGAAATATCCTTCAGCTTCAAGGTCAAAGAGCTTGCCCATGTCTTCGCTGGTATCATATTTGTAAGTGGTTGACTGAATGATCGGAATCTGACGTGGTTCGCCGTTTCCTGGTGTGTAGCCTGCCTGTACGCATTTTGTATTAATAGTATAGTCCATGAATTTGCCCGCCTTTATATAAATTGTAATATCTTTATGTTATACTTTTTTTTGTTATATGTAAAGAAAAAATACATACTTGATCGGTATGAGAAGGAGAAGAAGGTTATTGCTTATTATGTAAACAATAACGAGAGAATTATGGGACAAAGTAACAAAGCATTACACGAGAAATATGAATTCCGCAATATCAGACGGGATGAGATTGAACAGGCAGTGAAAATTGAGGCAATCTGTTTTCCGCCAAATGAGGCTTGTACATATGAGCACATGGCACCACGAATCGAAAATGCACCGGATCTTTTTCTGGTGGCAGTAGACCGCAAAACCGGAAAGATGGCAGCTTTTCTGAATGGTCTGGCAACGAATCGGGAACATCTGACGGATGACTTTTTTACGGATGCTGACCAGCATGATCCGGATGGTACAAATATTATGCTCCTTGGACTGGATGTGCTGCCGGAGCACCAACACCAGGGACTGGCAAGAGAACTGATGGAACAATATAAGGAAAGAGAACAGGTTAAGGGAAGAAAGAAGCTGATCCTGACCTGCCTCCCGGATAAGGTTGAGATGTATAAGAAATTTGGCTTTAAAGACCATGGAATCGGCGATTCTGTGTGGGGCGGCGAAGCCTGGCATGAGATGGATATTGTGTTGGAGTAGAGTAAGATATCCTTCTTTGCAGACTTGAATTTACATTCGTTTGATATTATAATCAAAGGGATTGAAACGAATCCTGAAACAGCGGGAACATTTAATTTTAAGGAGGAATCTTATTATGATTACCTGGAACAACCTGGATACTCTTGAATCATTCAAAGAGCTTTCCAATGTAAAAAAAGTAAACCTTGTAGAAGCCATGACCGGAGAAAATGGTGCAGAACGTGTAAAGAACTACAGTGTACCGATGGCTGCTGGTCTTGCATATAACTATGCTGCAAAGCAGGTAGATGATGAAGTGCTGGAAGGTCTTAAAAAACTGGCAAAAGAAGCACAGCTTACTGAAAAATACGCAGCTCTTTACAATGGCGAAATGATCAATACAGGTGAGAAACGTCTTGTTCTTCATCAGCTGACACGTGGACAGCTTGGTGATACTGTCACAGCTGACGGTGTTGACAAACGTGCTTTCTATGTAGAACAGCAGCAGAAGATCGCTGACTTTGCCAATAAAGTACATGCAGGTGAGATTACAAACGCAGCAGGAGAAAAATTCACAACTGTTGTTCAGATCGGTATCGGCGGAAGTGACCTTGGTCCTCGTGCAATGTATCTTGCACTTGAAAACTGGGCAAAGAAAAACGACAAATTCAAAATGGAAGCAAAATTCATCAGCAACGTAGATCCGGATGATGCGGCAGCAGTTCTGAATTCTATCGATGTTGCACATTCCATTTTTGTACTGGTTTCCAAATCAGGTACAACCCTTGAAACTCTGACAAACGAATCTTTTGTAAAAGATGCTCTGAAGAATGCAGGTCTGGATGCTTCCAAGCATATGATCGCAGTTACAAGTGAGACATCTCCTCTTGCAAAGAGCGATGATTACCTCGCAGCATTCTTCATGGATGACTATATCGGCGGACGTTATTCTTCCACATCTGCAGTTGGTGGTGCTGTATTATCTCTGGCATTCGGACCGGAAGTATTTGCAGAATTCCTTGAAGGTGCAGCAGAAGAAGACAAGCTTGCAAAGAACGAAGACGTTATGCAGAATCCGGCTATGCTGGATGCACTGATCGGTGTATATGAAAGAAATATCCTCGGATATCCAAGCACAGCTGTTCTTCCATATTCACAGGCACTGAGCCGTTTCCCGGCACATTTACAGCAGCTTGATATGGAATCCAACGGAAAATCTGTAAACCGTTTCGGTGAGCCTGTAAATTATGTGACAGGACCGGTAATCTTTGGAGAACCAGGAACAAATGGACAGCATTCCTTCTATCAGCTCCTGCATCAGGGAACAGACATCGTACCGCTTCAGTTTATCGGATTTAAGAACAACCAGATGGGTACAGATGTAGTGATCCAGGACAGCACAAGCCAGCAGAAACTCTGTGCAAACGTAGCAGCTCAGATCGTTGCATTTGCATGCGGTAAAGCAGATGACAATCGCAATAAGAACTTCGAAGGCGGACGTCCGTCCAGCATCATCATCGGCGAGCAGGTAAATCCGGCAAGCCTTGGCGCACTCCTTGCACACTTCGAAAATAAAGTTATGTTCCAGGGATTCCTGTGGAATGTAAACAGCTTTGACCAGGAAGGCGTTCAGCTTGGTAAAGTCCTTGCAAAACGTGTTCTTGCACACGAGACAGACGGAGCATTGAAAGTATTCAGCGACCTTCTGAATATCTGATCTTGAAATTAGATTAATTATGAAATGATATAAGCCCTTCATTTACAGATGAGATTCTGCAAGTGAGGGGCTTACTTTATATGTTGTTATCTCCGTTCTACGATATGATAATACGATTTTGCGGTCATAAGATAGATCAGGCCATATACCAGTGCAAAGATCAGCACCGTACCGGCGGTACAGCCGATGAACAATCTGGTATTTGTCATGCCGAACAGCAGGAGCATCCGGCGGATCAGTGGAAATGCCATGGAAATATGAAGCATTGCCATGAGAAGCGGAAGGAAAAATACCATCAGGATCTGACGTCGGATTGAGCTTTTGACTTCGCGATGGCTCAGTCCTACTTTCTGCATGATCTCAAAACGATTCTGGTCTTCGTATCCTTCCGAGATCTGTTTGTAGTAGATGATCATCGCTGTACCGAGAAGGAAAAGTGATCCGAGAAAAATTCCGATGAACAGAAGGGAACCGTTATCTGCGTAGTAGGAATCATATTCCTGTGCACGGATTCCGGAAGTGATCCAGGAGTTATCCGACAGCTGTCCATTATCTTGCAGAGCTTTTATTGCATCCAGTACCGGTGTACCATAGGCAATTTTTGTTTCATCGGAGCCGGTGATATCCAGACCAAGATGAACGGTCAGATCCTGTCCAGCAGGGGTAGCTGAGGTATTCTTATACATTTCTGTTCGCATTTTATCAAACTTTTCAAAATCAGAATCAGTGACAACAAATACTGCATTTCTATAGACGATATCGCGACCGCAGGTCAGAGGAGAATTCTCCAGCCATTTTTTCACAGAGAAAACAGAATCATTGACTGTGAGAGAATCTGGTTTTTCAGTCATCTTTGAAGCCCATGCAAGAATCTCTCCATCCTGTAATACCGGATCTGTACCGGTAAGTTTCTTATATTCGGATTGACGAAGAAGAGAAAGAGTCAGTACAGAACCAGACTCCGTTAAAGTACCTGGCTCAGCAATCTGAATCTGCCCGTGATCTATACGACTGATGATTGTGAGATAAATTTCTTCGGCTTTTTTGTCTACAGGAACCTTGTTGTCAGAAATTGCTTTTTCAAATGTTTCTATTGCAGTCTGGCATTCCTCTTCACCGACACCGGTAATGGAGATATCGGTATCGTATGGGTAACGGTTTACCATGATATCATTCATACCAAAATAGATAGAGACAGTCATGGAGATCATGAGCAAAACTCCGGTACTTAAGATACAGATGCTGGCCAGCCCGACAGCGTTCTGCTTCATACGGTAAAGCATACCGGAAATACTGATAAAATTTCCAGTCTTGTAGTAAAAGCTTTTTCTGCGGCGAAGAAACTTCAGAATTACAATACTGCCTGCAGTAAAAAGCAGATAGGTTCCTGCCATAACAAGGATTACGGCAAGCAGGAAGATTGTGATTGCTTTAATTGGTGATTCTGTTGTGATGGCAAGGTAATAACCGATACCAAGACAGATAAAACCAAGCAGTGCCATAAGCCATTTTGCTTTCGGCTCTCTTTCTCCCGTGTTGTTGCCACGAAGTAATTCTACCGGACGGCTTAAATGAATCCTTCTGAGATTCAGAAGAAGGATCAACAGGAAAATGGCACCGAACATCAGAAGACAAGTAATAATTCCCTTTGTGGAAATATAAAATCCAAGTACTGCCGGAATATGCAGCAGTCTCAGAAGAAGGAGAAGTGACAGTTTACTGGCAAGGATTCCGATTGCGATTCCACCAGTGAGGGAAAGGATCGTTGTAAAAATCGTTTCCAGTAACAGTACAATGCCGATATGATTTCTTTCCAGTCCAAGAATATTGTAAAGTCCGATTTCTTTCTGCCTTCTTTTCATCAGGAAACTGTTACTGTAGATCAGAAAGATCACACAGAAGATCACAACAACAACTTCTCCTGTAGAGAGAATCATTCGTACTTCTGCGGCATGGCGAACAGCCTGATCCAGCGTTGGACAGTCGCGTAAAAATTCCATCATATAGATCATGGCGATGCAGAAGATACAGGTGATCATGTAAGGAATGTAGGTGCTTTTATTGTTGCGGATGTTCTGAACTGCCAGTTTTGAGAAGATTCCTTTACGCATGATATTCACCGCCTGTCGTCAGTATGGTAAGCGTATCGGCAATCATCTGATACATTTCCTGGCGGGATTTACTGCCCTTATAAATCTGATGAAAAACTTCTCCATCTTTAATAAAAAGGACTCTGGATGCATGGCTGGCAGCCTGTGCACTGTGTGTGACCATCAGAATCGTCTGTCCTTCGTCATTGATCTCGCCAAACATGGAAAGCAGTGCAGATGCTGCTTTTGAATCGAGGGCTCCTGTGGGCTCATCAGCAAGAATCAGCTTCGGGTCTGTGATCAGAGCTCTGGCAACCGCTGCACGCTGTTTCTGTCCACCGGAAACTTCATAAGGATATTTATCCAGAAGTTCTGTGATACACAGTGCCTGTGCAATCGGGCGGATCTTCTGTTCCATTTCTCGGTAATCTTCGCCGGCAAGGACGAGTGGAAGATAAATATTATCTCTTAAAGAGAAGGTATCCAGCAGATTAAAATCCTGAAAAACAAAGCCAAGGTTTTTTCTTCGGAAAGCCGAGATTTCTTTTTCTGTAAGATGTACGATATTTTTTCCTTCGAGGAGAACTTCTCCGGAAGTCGGGCGGTCGAGAGATGCCAGTATGTTGAGGAGGGTAGTCTTTCCGGAACCGGATTCTCCCATGATTGCAACAAATTCCCCTTTTTCTATAGAAAAAGTGACATTGGAGAGTGCCTGCACTTTGTTTCCTCCGAAACGGGTGCTGTATATTTTTTTGATATTAGTTACTTCTAGTAAAGCCATAACCGGGGCTCCTTTCTTTTTTATTGATAAGGTAAGTATAGAAATCTTTCCCGGCTTCTGCCATCGAAGCAGGTTACAATATACGAAAAAACCTTACATTTCTGTAAGGTCGTTTCGAATGGAGGCATAAACTCCTAGGATATTCTAATTAATACATGGTCAGGACATTCTGGGAAAATTCCAGGAATACTTTTGTTCCTTTGCCTTCTTCGGAAGTTACATAGATGCGATGACCGAGACGTTTCATGATTTTCTTGCTGAGATACAGACCGATACCGGTTGCACGGTTGTTTTCACGCCCGTTGACTCCGGTGTAGCCTTTTTCGAAGATACGTGGAAGATCTTCCTTGCGGATACCGATGCCGGTATCTTCGATTATAAGTGTAACGGGAGATGGGCTTATCATGTTTGAAATATCCTCTGTATTTTGTGAGTTACCGGGGACATCTTTCAAAGAAATACGAATCCCGCCGGTACGGGTGTATTTGAGTGCGTTTGACAAAATTTGTCCAATTACAAAACCAAGCCATTTTTCATCGGTCAGGACATTCTCTGAAATTCCTTCATAAGTCAGAGACAGTTTTTTTGAAATAAAGATTCCGGCATATTTATGTATCTGTTCGCGGATGATCGAATCAAGGGCACAGCGTGAAAGTTTCAGATCCGAGGACATATCTTCTGTGCGCAGATAACCCAGAACCATTTCTACATACTGTTCAATCTTAAAAAGTTCAGTGAGAGCTTCTTTATTCACTGTCGGATTTTCCTGAAGGAGCAGACGCAGAGCAAAAATTGGTGTCTTGATCTGGTGAGCCCACATCGTGTAATAATCAGTCATTTCTTCCAGTGTCTTCTGGTTAGCAGTTTCAGCATCTATTCGCATTCGGTTCAGGCTGTGCATGATCTCCTGCTGAAGAGCATCGGCTTCGTTGGAAGGAGCATCCATACGGGACAGATTAATATCCGGTGCTGCAGAGATAATCTGAAGATTATGAATGTTCTTCTGGTAGTTATGAAAGCCGAAAGCACACGTACCAAGCCCGGTCAGAATCCAGAGGACCGCAATGTACAGAATGGGTTCCAGTGGAAGTTGGTACAGAAGGAAGATCATTCCTGTAAGTATCGTCGGAAAAAGCATCAGTAAGATTTGTAGTTTTATTTTGTTCAGATAATCCAGAAATAATTTCATAAAGTAATCCTTCATAGGGTGAGTGCTTTTAAGTTGCACATTATACCATGTATCCAAGTCCTTTTTTGGTGATGATAAAGTCTTTCAGCCCTTCCCCTTCCAGTTTTTTGCGCAGACGGGTGATATTTACGGTCAGGGTATTGTCGTCAACAAAGCTGTCACTTTCCCAGAGCTTTGTCATAATGGCATCTCTGGAGACTGCTTTTCCGGCATGTTCCAGAAGTATCTCCAGAATGCGGAGTTCGTTTTTCGTAAGGTCAATATCATGACCGTTCCAGGTCAGGGTACAGCGGGAAGGATTCAGGACAGCACCCTTATGTTCAAGGACATTTCCCGGAGTTCCGAAGGAATAGGTACGGCGCAGGATTGCCTGAATCTTGGCAGTCAGCACATCCAGATCAAATGGTTTTGCAATAAAATCGTCTGCACCACGGCTCATTGCCATGACCATATTCATATTGTCAGATGCAGAGGAAATAAAGATGATCGGTACCTGGGAAATCCGACGAATCTCCTCACACCAGTGAAAACCGTTATAAAAAGGCAGTTTCAGATCCAGCAGGACAAGCTGCGGATCTCTGTGAGCAAATTCCTGTATGATATTGGAAAAATCTTCTGCGCAGGAGACATCATATCCCCAGGAACAGAGATTCTTTTTCAGAAGGTTGGCGATGATCTCATCATCTTCTACGATGAAAATACGGTACATGGGCAGTCCTTTCTGGTAAAATTGTATTTTATGCTAATCATAACATGTCTTTGAAAGATTGCAACAAAATTCACTTTGTGGCATTATAATAGAAGGAAATTATTTGATGTGTATAATAGAAGACTATGAATAACAACAGAAGGGAGAGTTTAATATGAATCTGGTGAAAGAGGCAATTTTCCTGGGATTTTCGGGAGCTGCTGTTATGGATACAAAAGAGCTTGTTTTTGTGCCGGAATATCGGACATTCTGTGAAGAAAACCTGTGTGGCTGCTATAATGTAAATCCGGCCTGTCCTCCGAAGAGCGGAACAGCAGAAGAGATGAAACAACGTGCACTACAGTATGAAAAGACGCTGGTGCTGCAGACCATGCAGGAAGACATGCATGATTCTGCACAGTACAAGAAGGACAAGTTACTGCAGAACAAAATGACTGAAGAACTTGCAGAGAAGATGAAAGCAGAGGGCAAAACAGATATCCTGATCATGAGTGCCGGACCGTACAAGCATAATTCCTGTATGTCTGCATATTGTGTAGATGCGCAGAAGATGGCAGATGCAGCCGGGATGCTCTGCTGGACAGATGACGGAATGGTGCGGTATTTTTCACAGATTCTGTTTCATGAATAAAAGAATTTTCAAAAAGATTTCACAGGTAATATTTTACCGTAAATCAAATTGTATTACGAATACGGATGTGGTAAAATCAGTATCAGAAAATTTGATTTTATAAATCCAGGTGGAAAGCCTGGTGCAAACACATATGACAGGAGGCCTTTTATAATGGAAAGACATGCATTTGCAATGAAAGTAAAATCAGGCAAAATGAACGACTATCGTAAAAAACTTGGAGAAATCTGGCCGGATCTGACCACATTTCTTGATCGAAATAAAGTAAAAAATTTCAGTATCTGGAATGCAGAAGACCTGATCTTTGGTTATTATGAAAATGAAGATGGAGCAAAATTAAGCGCTGAAGAAGTGAGCGTAAAAGATGCAATCACTGCGAAGATCGATGACACATTTGACTGGATTTCCACACCGGGTGAAGATATGCGTCTGATGTATCATAACTTTGGTATTGTAAGAGAAAATAAAGAATTGATCCGTCACAGAATGTTTATGACAAAACTGAAAGCAGGATGTGAAGAGGAATACAAGAGACGCCATGACGGACTGATCGCACAGAGAGGTGACACTGTAGATCCGGGTCCGGACAGTAATTTCAGCATCTGGTGTGCCGGTGGCTATATTTTTGGATACGATGAGATCGATACTACAATGGAAGTAGAAGAGACTGTTGAATCCAGAGAGCAGACCGTTGAATGGGAAATGCGTCAGCTGGGAATCATGGACTGGATCACCAATGATGTAGACTGGATGACAGGTGATGTACATGCAGATGTAAAACGACTGGCATGGCATAATTAGATCAGCGGGAGGAAGAAATGCCTAAGAAAATCCTGATCATAAATACCGGAGGAACCTTATCTTCTGTAAAAAGTTCAAAAGGGCTTGTACCGGGGATGCGAAGCGATGATATGCTGGAAGAGCTCCGTATGGTGTCCAGAAATCTGGAATTGGAAACAGAAGATTTCTGTTCTCTGGACAGTGCGAATATAGGGCCGAAAGACTGGTCGGGCCTGGCAGAGATGATTGCCAGAAAAAGTTATGATTACCAGGGAATTGTGGTGATTCATGGAACGGATACCATGGCATATACATCATCTATGCTGGCATTTATGCTACAGAATATAGCAATTCCTGTAGTTATCACAGGAAGTCAGTTATCCATTGCAAACCCGGTTGCAGACGCACTGGAAAATTGCCGTTGTGGCATACATATGGCTGCCAGTGGATACCCGGGAGTATTTGTTGCGTTCAACAGAAAAGTGATTCTGGGATGCAGAGCATCCAAAGTACGAACCATGAGTTTTGATGCATTTGAGAGTATTAATTATCCTTATGTAGGTGAAATCAGTTCTTTAGGACTTCGGGTATATGAAAGAAACCTGATTGCCAAAAAAGGTATATTCCGACCGCAGACTGCTTATTCGGATAAAGTAGCACTTTTGAAATTATATCCGGGCATTAATCCTGATATTCTGGATATGTTTTATGAAAAAGGATATAAAGGAATTTTTAGGAGCTGCGAAGGAAATAGCAGCATCTGTGGCACGGAATATTTAGCAGGCAAGTTACAGAGCAAATTTATACGGATGTATTACGAAGAACGATCGCAGGAATCAGTCATATAGGGCAGACAGCAGATCCACGGGAAATCTGCCTGTAAAGGAAAGGGGAATACACGATTATGAAAATAATAGGAAAACAGCCTTCCAGGGAAAAATGTGCAGAATCCGGCTGGTTTGCCTGGGATTATCTTCTGGATGAACCGGTAGAGCGGGAATTCATCCTGAAGCTGAGACCATTGGGCGGATTCACATATCTTGATATGCTGAAACAGCCGTTTTTTAAGATTGACAGCGATTACTATATGATAAAAGGAATTCAGGGTAATGATTATTTCCGCATTGCTGTCCATGGGAAGCACGAAGATCAGCTGGAAGAGTTAGAACGAACTATCACAGATTGCATGGAAAAATAATATCTGCTATAATATTGTGAGCGTAAGAAGACACTGGAAAGGCTGCCGGTCCTGCCGGAAACAGCTGATGTGGTGACAGTGTCTGCGTTTACAGGAGGCAGAATTTGCGATTAGAGAGAGACAACATACCCCTTGACAAAGAATTTCCTTTTCAGATTTCAGAGGTGGAACTGACACCGGAGAACAGTCGGCCTGGAAGTTATCACTGGCACAGCTATTTCGAGATCACCTGTGTGTTGGGG
>SKEO01000673.1_pt2 | contig 27050 bp, 27 predicted proteins | sample 4826801 | NCBI WGS metagenome assembly SKEO01 (sample SAMN11008807, study PRJNA524170) | human gut metagenome | biome: Human fecal sample; material: Feces; isolation source: fecal sample from pouch patient p3 | host: Homo sapiens | place: Israel: Tel-Aviv | collected 2016-02-25 | reverse complement strand
ATAAAAAGTATGGATTCCAGATGGTTAGACGGTTAAATTGTGCTTAATGAGAAAAAATCGTTATTATGTACGAAAATTGTGGTAAAAATTTGTGTATATTTTGAATAGTAAAATTTGTGAAAAAAGTTGACAAAAGAAAAAATAAATTGTATATTATCAACATAAGGACATGTTAAGGGCAGTGTCCTAAACTAAAAGGCAAAGGAGAATTTAAAATGAAGGGAAACGTGAATTATCTGGAACTGGCAAACAGCCCTCTGATGTGGGTGGGTGCCGCAATAGCAGTAGGAATCGTAGTTTTTCAGTCCGTACTGTTTTTCAGGAAGTCGCTCAAAGCAGCAAAAGAGATTGGAATTGAACAGGAAAAGATCAATATGGCAATTAAGAGTAGTGCCATTTCCTCAATTGGACCATCTATTGTAATCCTGGTAACAATGATCTCCCTGATCGTATCAATGGGAGCACCTGTTTCATGGATGAGACTTTCTTTCATCGGATCCGTTAACTATGAAGCAATGGCAGCCGGATTTGGCGCACAGGCAATGGGCGCTACACTGGAGAACCTGACACCGGTTGCATTCGCCTGTGGTGTATGGACCATGATCTGTGGTTCACTTGGATGGCTGATCTTCACACTCCTTTTCACAGATAAGATGGATAAAGTAAATCATCTGATGTCAAAAGGAAATTCCAAAATGGTTCCGATCATTTCAGCAGGAGCGATGCTTGGTGCATTTGCAAACCTTGCATCAGGAAACTTCTTCAACGAAAAGAATCAGTTTGCATTTGGCGGAGCACCGGCAATCGCAACAATCGTAGGATGCATTCTTATGATGATCCTGACAAAGTTAGCGAAAGAAAAGAATATTGGATGGCTCAGAGAATGGGCCTTTGCAATTTCCATGTTCTCAGGCATGCTCATTGGTTACATCTGGAACACTGTATTTTAATAGGAATGAGAGGATAAAGATATGAATAAAGAATACTACAACAAAGTCTATATACCTGATATTGTTAAATGGGGAAAAATCACCATGTTATTAGGTATCATTACATGTTTTGGACCGGCACTTGTTATCTCAGTTGTATACGGATGTATGCCACCGGTATCCGCAATCATTGCAGGTACAATCGCACAGATCAGTGTAAGTGGAGCATTTTATATTGTAGAACCGATTTCCTATTTCCCGATTCTTGGAATCCCGGGAACTTATCTGACATTCCTTTCAGGAAATACATCCAACATGCGTGTTCCGTGTTCTTCTGTTGCACAGGAAGCAGCAGGCGTTGAAATGGGGAGTGACAAAGGTTCTGTTGTATCAACCATCGGTATTGCTGTATCGATCATTGTAAATATTGTGATTCTGACAATCGGAGCAATTGCAGGAAACGCAATTATTGGTATGATGCCAGAAGGATTCAAGCAGGCCCTCAACTTCCTTCTTCCGGCACTTTACGGAGCTGTATTCGGACAGTTCGCAATCACAAGACCGAAGCTTGGTGTAGTTGCAGTAGTTATTGCATTTGCAATGAACTGGCTGATGAAAAACGGATTCTTATCCTTCTTCCCTGGAACACCGTCATACGTTGTTATCCTGGTAGCCGTATTTGGATCTATTTTCGCAGGAAAGATTATCTACAAGAAAGAGCTTGAGGACTAAGTCCGGAAAGGAAAAACGATGTTATCGAGAGAAAGATTACAGGAAAGATTTATTGAGATGATCAAGATCTACAGCCCGTCAAAAGGGGAAAAAGAGATGGCGGACTGGATAGAAAACTGGCTGAGAGAGCGGAACATTCCGTTCCAGTCAGATCATGCCGGGGAAGCTTATGGTGGAAACGGCAGAAATATCGTTGCATTTGTAAAAGGAAATACGAAGGAACGTCCACTTGGATTTGCAGCACATATGGATCAGATTGAGCCTTGCAGAAATGTAAATCCGGTGATCAATGGAAACATCATCAGTACCGACAAGACAACAACACTTGGCGGAGATGACAAAGCTGGAATTTCAGCAATCATGGAAGCGGTAGAAGATATCATTGAAAGCGGTGTACCGCACAGAGATATTTATCTTGTATTTACCTGCTCCGAAGAAATCAGTATGATGGGAACAAAGCACATGGATATGTCTATGCTGCCATGCAAGGAATTGGTTGTTGTAGATGCAACCGGTGGAGCAGAGACTCTCGCATACAAAGCACCGGCAATGGAAGCGATTGAGATTACTTTCAAAGGAAAGAAAGCGCATGCCGGAATTGAACCGGAAAAAGGAATCAATGCAATTGTTGTGGCATCAAAGGCAATCAGTAAGATGCACATCGGACGTATTGATTATGAGACAACCTCTAATATCGGACATATTGAAGGTGGATCTGCAACCAACATCGTAACAGATGAGGTTACATTTACCGCAGAGATCCGTTCACACAGTATGGAAAAGCTGGCTGCAGAGGTTGCACATATGGAACAGTGCTGCAAGGAAGCTGTAGAGGAAATGGGAGCCTGTTATGAGATGAAGCATGAGATGGCTTACCCGGTCCTGTCGCTGGAAGAAGACTGTGAATTGATCCAGGATACTGTAAATGCAATGGCAGAAGAAAGAATTACAGCAAATAAAATGATCATCGGTGGCGGAAGTGATGCAAATGTGCTTGCGGGACACGGATATAAGAGCGTCATTTTGGGATGTGGAATGATCAATGTACACACAGTAGAAGAAGCGCTTGATACAGATGAGACCTGGAAAGTGACAAAAGTACTGAGAAGACTGATGGGTGCAGAATAGGAGATGGATGACATAGATGGAAAAAGAAGAACTGAAGCAGAGATGTCTGGACGCGATTGACGAGAACAGAGATCTGATCATTCAGCTTGGTGATGATGTATATAAAACGCCTGAACTTGGCTACAAAGAATTTAAGACTACAGAAAGAATGATAAAGGCATTTCAGGAGATTGGAGAAGAGCCGGAGACGGAAATTGCATATACTGGCTGTAAGGTTTCAACTCCGAAAAAAGGGAATACAAGAATTGCCGTGATCGGAGAGCTGGACTGTATCCAGTGCAAAGAACATCCGGACAGTACGCCAGAAGGAAATGTTCATGCCTGCGGTCATCATGCACAGCTTGCAGATCTGTATGGATGTGCGATTGGTCTTTTAAGATCCGGAGTGATGAAGGAACTGGGTGGAGCGGTTGATTTTATTGCGATCCCTGCGGAAGAATGCGTAGATTATGATTATCGCGACAGTCTGATCCGTGAAAATAAGATCAGTTTTTACGGCGGCAAGCAGGAATATTTAAAACGTGGTGGCTTTGATGATGTGGATATGGCATTGCAGTGTCACATGATGGAAATTGGAAATGGCAGGCATTGCACGATTGATACCGACTGCAACGGATTTGTGACAAAGACGGTAACATTTATCGGAGAAGCTGCGCATGCAGGTTTCGCACCACATGAAGGAATCAATGCGTTAAATATGGCAGAGTTGGCACTGAACAACATTCATGCACTCCGTGAGACTTTTCAGGAGAAAGAAAAGGTTCGTGTAAGTGCGATCATTACAGAAGGCGGAGATCTGGTAAATGTAGTTCCTGCTGTTGTGAAGATGCAGATCATGGTACGTGCTTTCACAATTGATGGAATGCTAGATGCCAGTAAAAAAGTGAACCGTGCGTTAAAAGCCGGAGCACTTGCAATCGGAGGAAAAGTCGAGATTGACGATAAGATCGGATATCTTCCGATGAATACCAACCGTGAGCTTTCAGCATTATATAAAGAAAATATGATCGAATATACAGGGGCGGAAAAAGATTCATTTGTAGAGCTTTATGAGACAGCAGGTTCTACAGATCTGGGGGATCTTTCTCAGATCATGCCGTGTATGCACATATGGACAGAGGGAATAACCGGAGGACTTCACTCCAAGGATTACCGTCTTGCGGACCCGGAACTTGCTTATATCGTTCCGGCAAAGATGATGGCGCTTACGATCATTGATCTTCTTTATGATAACGCAAAAAAGGCAAAACAGATTCTTGACAATTTCAAACCGACGCTGACAAAAGAAAGTTATCTGGAATTAAAAAAAGAGCATTCTAAGCTTGTGGTTTTTGATGGCTCTGAGTTATAATAAAAAGGAATCCCGTTTAAGGGGTTCCTTTTTTAAAGCAATTATTCAGATATATAGAGAGAAGCTGCCAACGGCAGGTTCTCTGGATAGAAGATCGCAATACGGGGGACAAATTTGTGAAAGTTGGAGTTATCGGATCAAAATCATCTTGTGAGGTTGTTAAGAAGAGTATAAAAGAAATCGACAGTTCAGTAGAAGTAGCTTCTTATGAAGAGGAACAGGTTAACCGAAGTGACCGGCTGATTGAGGAATGTGAACAGGAGTGTGATGCGGTACTGTTTACGGGCTGTGCGATCGAAAGTTTTGTGGGGAGAAACTATCATTTCACCAGGCCGCATGTGTCGGTGGAAAAATCGGTAGTCAGCATTGCGGGAGCATTTCTGCAGATGCAGAAAAGTAATATTGAACTGGATGCATTTAGTATTGATATTGTAGAAAAACAGGTTATTGAGGATTTGCTGGATGCATTTGACATCCTGGCAAGAAACATTTATTCCTGTCCGTTTCAGGCAGGAGTGGAAGAAGAACAGTATGTGGAGTGGCACATGAAGCTTCTGGATGAAGGAAAGGTCAATGTGGCACTGACTTCTCTTCGGTGGGTGTATAAGACACTGCAGGAAAAGGGATACCATGCAATTTATTTGCCTCCGACCAGGGCAAAAGTGAGAGTGGCACTGGAGAAATTAAAAAATGAATGTGCGCTTCAGGAAGCAGAATATGCGCAGGCAGCAGTTGAGATTTTTCAGCTGACGGATTATAAGAGCAGAGAAGAGAATTATTATTCAAGTATGCTTGCAAAAGCAGATATTGAAAAAGAAATCATCAAATATACAGAAGGGATTCAAGGTGCAATTTTTGCATCAGGAAGAAGAGAATATATTGTATTTTCCAATTCCGGGGCTGTACAAGAAGAATTTAACCAGCGGAAGCTTCTGAATCTGCAAAAAAAAGTGCAGGAGGAGAAGAAAATCAGCCTGAATGTAGGGATCGGAACCGGAGGCACGATGAATGACGCGGAAATGAACGCAAGACGTGCACTGAATTTTTCCCTGAAAAATGCAAAGCAGGAGATTTTCTGGATTGATGCCGGTCAGACACAGCACGGACCGCTTGGAAAGGAGATCCAGCTGGAATATCAGCTCATTTCTTCCGATCCGAAGCTACAGGAAATTTCAGAAAAAACCGGGCTCAGCACAACGTCAATTCTGAAGATCATTGCCATTGCAGATGTAAGAAAAAGTTATATTTTCGATGCACATCAGTTGGCGGAGTGCCTGGGAATTACGGTCAGAAGTGCGCGCCGGATCATGAATAAGATCATGGAAGCCGGTTATGGAAAAGTGTATGCAAAGAAGACAGCGGCAGCGGGTGGCAGACCGAAGGCACTGGTAGAGATATTGTTTAAAATTTAGTGTAAGTGGTCTTTTATCCGAACAAGGGTTGACGAACAGTAAAAAAAATGGCATTCTGAAAAATAAAGGAACAAGAGATAGTAATGGAGTAATATAAAATGGATCAGAAAAAACCAAAGAAAGTATATGTGATCGGACATAAAAATCCAGATACAGATTCTATCTGTTCGGCAATTGCATATGCAAATCTGAAAAATAAAATCACAGGAGAAAAATACATAGCGAAAAGAGCGGGCGAGGTAAATGGTGAGACAGCATATGTTCTGGATAAATTCCAGGTAAGTGTGCCGTCTCTTCTGGACAATGTACACCTTCAGGTAAAAGATATGGATATCCGTCATATTGAGGGTGTATCTGGTCACATGTCCATTAAAGACGCATGGGCAAGAATGAAAGATGAGAATATTAAGACACTGCCGGTAACAAGAGGTGAGAAGCTGGAAGGGCTGATCACTATCGGAGATATTGCTACGTCATATATGGAAGTGTACGATAATAATATCCTTGCAACAGCGAGAACCCAGTACCGCAATATCGTCAAAACACTGGACGGAACACTGATCTCCGGGAATGAACATGGCTATTTCCTGAATGGAAAAGTTGTCATTGCCGCATCCAGTCCGGATCTGATGGAGAATTTTATTGAGAAGGATGATCTTGTCATTCTTGGAAACCGTTATGAGTCACAGCTGTGCGCGATCGAGATGGATGCAAGCTGTCTGGTCATCTGCCAGGGAGCCAATATTTCCAAGACGATCAAGAAGATGGCAGAGGAGAGAGATATCGTGATTATTCAGACACCACATGATACCTTTACTGCTGCAAGGCTGATCAACCAGAGTATTCCGGTCAAGTATTTTATGAGCCGTGATAATCTGGAGATTTTTCATTTGAATGATTATGTGGAACATGTGAAAGAAGTTATGTCAAAGACGAAGTACAGAGATTTTCCAATTCTGGATAATAAAGGAAAGTTCTGTGGTTTCCTCTCCAGACGAAGACTTATGACATCCCGTAAAAAACAGGTGATTCTTGTGGATCATAATGAAAAATCACAGGCTGTGAATGGAATTGAAGAGGCAGAGGTGCAGGAGATCATTGATCATCACAGACTGGGCGGTCTGGAGACAATCGGACCGGTATATTTCCGGAATCAGCCGGTTGGATGTACCGCTACGATCATTTACCAGATGTATCAGGAAAGTGGTGTAGAGGTAGAGCCACAGATGGCGGGACTTCTGTGCTCTGCAATTATTTCGGATACGTTACTGTTCCGTTCACCAACCTGTACGATGGTTGATCAGGCGGCAGCAGAGGCACTGGCGCGGATTGCCGGGATTGATATGGAAGAACATGCAAAAGAGATGTTCAATGCGGGAAGCAATCTGCGTGGCAAATCCGTAGAAGAGATCTGTTTCCAGGACTTTAAGGTGTTCAATGTAAAAGATATCATGTTTGGAGTCGGACAGATCACATCCATGAATCAGGATGAACTGGATGAGGTGAAAGGACGTCTGATCCCATATCTGGAAGAGGCGAGAAAGACTCAGGGACTGCATATGTTGTATCTGATGATGACTAATATTCTGGAAGAGTCTACAGAACTCCTTTGCTGTGGTGAAAATGCAAAGGAACAGGTTCTTGAAGCGTTTGAACTGCCGGGAGATACGGAAAAAATTCTCCTGAAAGGTGTAGTATCAAGAAAGAAACAGATGATCCCTGTTCTGGTAACTTACCTGCAGCAAAAATAAAAACAGATAACTTTATAGGAGAGATGGCTTATGGCAAAACAGATCTGGAAGCCGGGAAATATGCTGTATCCACTGCCTGCAGTTATGGTCAGTGTGGCAGATAAAGAAGGCAATCCGAATATCATTACCGTGGCGTGGGCGGGAACGGTCTGCACAAACCCGCCGATGGTTTCGATTTCCGTGAGACCAGAGCGGTATTCTTATCACATGATCGATGAGACCGGAGAATTTGTAATCAATCTGACAACGGAAAAACTTGCGTATGCAACGGATTATTGCGGTGTGCGTTCGGGAAAAGATGTGGACAAATTCAAAGAGCTGCATCTGACACCGGAAAAGGCAGAATATGTGAGTGCGCCACTGATTGAGGAGAGTCCGGTCAACATCGAGTGTAAGGTGGTCAAAAAAGAAACACCGGGGTCGCATCATATTTTCCTTGCCGAGGTAAAAGCGGTTCATGTAGATGATGCCTATATGGATCAGAAAGGGCGATTTGCATTGGAAAAGACCGATCCGATCGTATATGTGCACGGACAGTATTATAGTCTGGGTAAGTTGCTCGGAACATTTGGCTATAGCGTGAAAAAGCCGACAAAGAAGAATGGAAAGAAAAAGAAGAAATAAAAACAGAAAATCCTCTTGACAAAAAAATGACAGAGGGTATATGCTGTGTAAGTAGAAACTCAAGGACGAGACTGCTAAGGTGCGGTCTCGTCTTTTTTCATAGGAAATTCCGAAGGAACTTCCTATGAAAAAAAGGCACTGCGTGCCGGAGATGCGCACTCGCACGAAGATGAAGAATGTCGCAAACGGTCTACGCTCTGCTTCGGTCGTTGCTTAACGAGCGCCACTGGCGCTCAGCAACGCGCTCGGCGCGAGAATATGCCGAGGCACATTCTTATTTAAAAGGAGTAGTAGATGATGAAAGATTTTACATTCAATGTACCACAGGATATTATTTTTGGAAAAGGCAGTTTAAAAAGACTTCCGGAGCTTCTTGAGAAAAGTGGTTCCAAGAAGATGCTTCTGATCTCCGGACCGGTTTTGAAGAAGATCGGAATGGTCGAGAAAGTCGAAGAGATCGTGAAGGCTTCCGGTATCGAAGTGGAAGTATTTACTGATGTAGAAGCAAATCCATCTGTTGCAACGGTAGATAAAGCAACAGAAGCATACAAAAAAGCAGGAGCAACCAGTATTGTAGCTTTCGGTGGCGGAAGTCCGATGGATGTGGCAAAGGCAGTTGGTGTTCTTGCAAAATACGGCGGAGAGATCGGAGATTATGAAGGTGCACACAAGGTACCGGGACCGATCGTTCCGATCATTGCGATCCCGACAACTGCAGGTACAGGAAGTGAAGTGACGGCATTTTCTGTTATTACCGATGAAGCAAGAAATTATAAGCTGACTGTGTTCAGCTATGAGCTGATCCCAAGCTATGCACTTCTGGATCCGGAGCTTGTTATGACTTCTCCGGCATCGGTAGCCGCAGCATGTGGCGTAGATGCACTGATCCATGCATGGGAGGCTTACACTTCAAGAGATGCATCTCCATTTTCTGATGCAATGGCAGAAAAGGCAATGGAACTGATCGGTGCAAATCTGCGCAGATTCGTAGCAAACCGTCAGGACGAAGAGGTGGCGGCAGCCATGCTCTCCGGAAGCATGTTCGCAGGTATCGCATTTGCATGGGCAAGACTTGGAAATATCCATGCTATGAGCCATCCGGTAAGCGCCTATTTCCATGTGGCACACGGTGTGGCAAATGCGATTCTTCTTCCAACGATTGTGGAATATAATGCACTTGCAGATCATGGACGTTATGAGAAGATCTACAATTATATCAGCAAAGAAAAAGACCCGGTGATCGATTTTGTTCCGGAAATGCTGGTAGATGAAGCAAGAGATCTGCTTCGTGATCTTGGTATTCCGCAGCATCTTGCCGATGTTGGTGTAACGGAAGATAAGATTGAACTGATGGCTGCTGATGCCATGAAGAGCGGAAATATCATGGCAAATCCGAGACAGTCTACGATCAGGGATATCATTGAACTTTATAAAAAAGCAATGTAGATCATTTAGGGGATATGAGTCAGCAGAAGCTGGTTGATATCCCCTTTTTTGATCTGAGTATAGAAAACAGGAAGAGATTGGTGTTCTGTATATATTTTTTTAATGCAAGAGTACCGGAGGCAAGAAAGCATAAATGTGAGTACATAGGTAAAGAATCTCCCGCATATAGTAAAAAGAGAATGGGAAAAGAGGGATATCCGTATGTGGTACCGACTGCTTTATGGAACAATCAGTTTTTTATGCTTTACATGGCTTCTGTTTACCTGGGGAGTGATCGATAACGGAAAGATCAAACTGATAAGAATGAACGATGAAACGGTAGAAGTATCCTATGAGGCAGGTGGAACAAACGAGCAGTATCAGGAAAAGCCCAAGATCGCCCTCACATTTGATGATGGCCCACATCCTTCCAGTACGCCAGTGCTCCTTGACGGGCTTGCTGGGCGGAATGTGAAGGTTACTTTTTTTGTGATCGGGGAAAATGTAGTAAAATATCCGAAAGTTGTGAGCAGAGAGGCTGAAGAAGGGCATATTATTGGAAATCATACTTACAGTCATGTAGATCTCACAAAAATGTCTCAGGAAATGACAGAGTGCGAACTCGAAAAGACCAATACCGCGATTGAAGAAATTACCGGAAAAAAGACGGAATATATGCGACCGCCCTATGGAGCCTGGAAAAAGGAGATGGAAGAGAATACCGGCATGATTGCGGTGCTATGGAATGTGGATCCGCTTGACTGGAATACGGATAACGAGACAGAAATTGTCAATAAAGTAGTGACGGAAACGGAGGAAAATGATATTATTTTATTACATGACTGTTATCTGTCTTCAGTAAAGGCGGCACTTCGCATTATCGATATCATGCAGGCGAAGGGATATGAATTTGTGACAGTCGATGAATTGCTGCTGGATTAAAGGAGAGGTTTTGATGGATTTATTTGATTATATGCGGGAGACGACAAAGGAGAAAGAATCGCCCCTTGCCTCCAGACTGCGTCCGACGACTCTGGATGAAGTGGTTGGACAGCAGCACATTATCGGAAAGGACAAGCTTTTATACCGTGCGATCAAGGCGGATAAACTGAGTTCTGTTATTTTTTACGGACCTCCGGGAACCGGAAAGACTACGCTTGCAAAGGTGATCGCCAATACTACAAGTGCAGAATTTACCCAGATCAATGCTACGGTTGCCGGGAAGAAGGATATGGAAGAAGTGGTGAATAAGGCGAAAGAACTGAAAGGGATGTACCAGAAAAGGACAATCCTTTTCATCGATGAGATTCACCGGTTTAATAAAGGACAGCAGGATTATCTGCTCCCGTTTGTGGAGGACGGCACGATCATTCTGATCGGTGCGACGACAGAAAATCCTTACTTTGAGGTGAACGGTGCGCTTCTTTCCAGATCCAGTGTATTTGAACTTTGTCCGCTTTCACAGGAAGAAGTAGAGACCCTGATTCTGAGAGCGGTGCAGGATGAAAAAAAAGGAATGGGAAGCTATCATGCGGTGATCGAGGAGGATGCCCTGCATTTCCTGGCAGACCTTGCCGGTGGAGATGCCAGATCTGCGCTTAATGCGGTGGAACTGGGTATCCTTACCACACCAAGAAGTGAGGATGGAATGATCCATATCACGCTGGATGTTGCATCCGAATGTATACAGAAGCGGGTTGTGCGATATGATAAGACAGGAGATAATCATTATGATACCATATCCGCATTTATTAAAAGTATGCGCGGTTCTGATCCGGATGCAGCCGTATATTATCTGGCAAAGATGCTGTATGCCGGAGAAGACATTAAGTTTATTGCCCGCAGGATTATGATCTGTGCATCGGAAGATGTGGGAAATGCGGATCCGATGGCACTGAATGTTGCAGTCAGTGCAGCACAGGCAGTGGAGCGAATCGGAATGCCGGAGGCACAGATCATTTTATCACAGGCAGTTCTTTATGTGGCAACAGCGCCGAAGAGTAATTCAGCATGTAATGCTGTCTTTGCTGCGATGGACAATGTGAAAAAATATAAAACGACTGTTCCGGTGCATTTGCAGGATGCACATTATAGAGGTTCTGCAAAGCTGGGGCATGGAATTGGTTACAAATACGCGCATGATTATCCGAATCATTATGTAAAACAGCAGTATCTGCCGGATGAGATCAAAGATGCCGTATTCTATGAAGCGAGCGATAACGGCTACGAACAAACGATCAAAGCGCATATGAAGCGGATTAAGGATGAAGCGTAACCTATTCGCACAGGAAATCACTGCATTCACGCAGAAGGGATTGATTTGACACAGACACTCTGCTACCATATCTGTAAGCAGAAAGGAGTGAAGAATATGGGAGCAGTTCAGGACAGCTATATAACTGTTGCATGGCTGGTTCTTCTGGTAGTACTTCTGGTGATCGAGATCGTAACGGTGGGACTTACAACGATCTGGGGAGCAGGAGGTGCGCTGGCGGCACTGATCCTGAATATTCTGGATGTACCGTTTGCCGGACAGGTGGTTGCATTTTTTATTGTGACAATTTTACTGCTTGTATTTACCAGACCATTTGCAATGCGTTTTATTAACACCCGCCGTCTGAAGACGAACTATGAAGGAATCATCGGAAAGACGATCCGGATCAGCCAGAAAGTAGATAACATAGGGCAGACTGGTATGGCGGTAGTAAATGGTACAGAGTGGACGGTAAGATCCGAACAGGATAACGTGATCCTGGACCCCGGAACACTGGCGAAGGTGGTTAATATATCCGGAGTAAAGTTAATTGTAAAAAAATATGAGGAGGACTAAAAGATGACGGGACTTATTATTTTAGTAATTATTATTGTGATCGCATTACTGTTTCTGATTTCCTGCATTAAAATCGTGCCACAGGCAAAGGCACTGGTTATCGAACGTCTTGGTGCATATCAGGCAACATGGAGTGTAGGACTTCATTTTAAACTGCCGATCATTGAACGTGTGGCAAGAAGAGTAGACTTAAAAGAGCAGGTAGTTGATTTTGCACCGCAGCCGGTTATCACAAAGGATAATGTAACCATGCGGATCGATACCGTTGTATTCTACCAGATTACAGATCCGAAGATGTTCTGCTACGGAGTAGCGAACCCAATCATGGCAATCGAGAATCTGACAGCGACCACCCTTCGTAACATCATTGGTGATCTGGAACTTGACCAGACACTGACATCAAGAGAGACGATCAATACGAAGATGCGAGCATCTCTTGATGTGGCAACGGATCCATGGGGAATCAAAGTCAATCGTGTGGAACTGAAAAATATCATTCCACCGGCAGCGATCCAGGATGCAATGGAGAAACAGATGAAAGCAGAACGTGAAAGACGTGAAGCTATTCTCCGTGCAGAAGGTGAAAAGAAATCTACTGTCCTTGTTGCAGAAGGTGAAAAAGAATCTGTGATTCTGAAAGCGGAAGCTGAAAAACAGGCAGCGATCCTCCAGGCAGAAGCAGAAAAAGAAAAGAGGATCAAAGAGGCTGAAGGTGAAGCGGAAGCCATCCTTAAAGTACAGCAGGCAAATGCAGACGGTATCCGTTTCATCCGTGAGGCGGGTGCAGACCAGGCAGTGCTTACGATCAAGAGTCTGGAGGCATTTGAAAAGGCTGCAGACGGCAAGGCAACGAAAATCATCATTCCGTCAGAACTGCAGTCACTTGCGGGGCTTGTAAAGAGCGCTAAAGAAGTGATCAAGGAAGATTAGATTAAAAAAAGAGAGAGGAAAGGTGACAAATAGATGACGGATGTATTGATCCTGGAAGATGAACTGACTTCGCTGCAGGCATTGTCAGAGATTCTTACCACATATTCAGATGATATCCGTGTCCACAAGGCATCTTCCCTGAAAGAAGCAAAAGACCTGCTGGATCAGGAAATCCGGTATGGTCTTTTCCTTTTGGATGTAAATCTAAGCGGCGAGGACCGGGAGGATATCGGTGGGATTTTGTTCGCAAGAGAGATACGGGAGAGGTTTGAATATACTTTTACCCCGATCGTGATGGTGACTGCCATTGGCAATATGGAAATGCAGGCTTACCGGGAGCTGCACTGTTATCAGTACATTATGAAGCCATTTCACAGGGAGCAGGTGGAAGAGGTTGTTCAGAAGGTGCTGGAAAAAGAGAGCAGGGAGAAACCACCGGTGATCGTTGTGAAAAAAGACGGGATTAATTATCAGCTGAAATGCGAGGATATCCGTTATCTGGAAGCGATACCGAGAGGAACAAGACTGCATCTTGTGACAGAGAACTGGGATGTCCCTTATGTGACTCTCAGACAGATGCTGCTTAAGATGCCAAAAGGGATGTTTGCGCAGTGCCATCGGATGTATGCGGTCAATAAAAATGAAGTTGAATATTACGATACCGTCAACCGGATCATCCGGATCAAAAATTGTCCGGATACGGTAGAAATCGGTGTGACTTACAAATCGGTGATCGGAGGACTGTTAAATGGCTGATTGGGTACGCAAATTTCTATATCGTATTTTCTGCGTAATGGCACTTATGGTATCAGTCTATCTGATCGTGGATTTCCTGATCAGCGGTACCTTTGATTACAGGGTGTTTATCATGTTTGTTCTGATGGTGATTGTTGTGATCTGGGGAATTGTGGACTGGAGAAGTAATTATGTACTGATACGCCAGAAGGAAAATGAACTGCGGCTTTATCAGAACTATCTGATTCCGCTGGAAGAACTGGTCAAAGAAATCCGTGCCAAACAGCATGAATTTGACAATCATCTGAATGCAATCCTGAATATGCATCTGACCATCGACAATTATGAAGAACTGGTAGCAAAGCAGTCTGAATATATTACGGAAATTGCCAGAGAAGATGACAGCAGGAAGTATCTCCCCCTTCTGAAGATCAGCGATAAAATCCTGGCAGGATTTATCTACAGTAAAATTGTCCGTGCGCCGGAATATGTCCGGACCGATATCCGCGTGTGGAACAAAGAAATCGTTTCCGGCATTTCTGAACACCACCTGATCGAGATTGTTGGAACCCTGATCGACAATGCATACGAAGCCTGTACCGAAGAAAAAAATCAGGTACTGATCGAAATTGATTCCCAGAATGATAAGCTTATCTTCACGATAAAGAATCAGGTCGAAAATATAGGACTTGGCGAGATCAGTCATTTCTTTGAAAAAGGATTTTCTACGAAAGAAGATGGAAAAAAGCATGGACTGGGACTTTATAATGCAAAGATGCTTGTGAATCGTTACCACGGAGAAATTACGGTGGAAATAGAAGAAAGGAAATACATCAGTTTTGTGGTGGTTATTTAGGCAGATCGGAATATGGGACGGTCTGCTTTTTTTGTAGGTTGTGGTCGGACGTGGACAGAAAACAAATAGAGCAGATTCCTTTGTGCTGACCATTCCGATGAGCCACTTAAGGCGAAAATTGTGTCAGCAAGGGCTTCCACAATTTTTGTGTCTCATCTCCATAGCACAAACATGGAATCCTTATCCATTTGTTTTCTGTCCGCGCCCGGGATTCAGCTCTTTTGGAGCAGGCATGAGGCTTGCAAGCTTTCAAGAACGTAGCTGAGATCTGCCCAAAGAACAACGTAGAGTTTTCATGTCGTGAGATTCAAGTGTATCATTGCCCAATCACAGCCTTAATTTGCGAACCGTATCATTCACATCCATCACAATAACTGAGACATCAGCCACGCATAGACGACTTGATTTTTTTTCTGCCAGTTGAGTGCAATTGCCGCCGCTTCTTTTTCAGTCGGTACAGAAAGGGTCAGATCGATCAGGGGTTCGTGATTTTCAAAGACCTGACAGCGCACGGAATATTCCTCTCTTGCATTTTTCATATAATCCGCCTTTACGGAAACTTCATTTTTCAGATCATACTGTTTTGTCTGTAAAAAGTGGTCAATATCATCCTGGATTGGCTTTGAGATTTTATCCTGGAAAAGATGAATCGTCTCTTTCCCATCTTCCGTCAGATGGAAAAGAGTGCGGTTGTGAGTGGATTCTTTTAGGATGAGACCACCGTCCGCAAGTTCAGAAAGAGCCTGCTGGAGTTTGAAATAATCGGTATATCCTTTGTCCAGGACAAATTCAGAAATCTGGGAGTTGGTCAGAGGAAAATCAACTTTGTCCAGCATGTATAGAATGATGAGTTTATAAAGTGTAAATGCTTCTGCCATAGGGCTGCCTCCTTAAAATGTAGTATATTCTTTTCCCTGCCAGAGATTCTGCTCTTTTAAATAGCGCTGCATCTGATTGAGTACTAACCGTTTATTGCCGGTCCAGAGCGGTGCGATAAGAAGAGATTTTGGTCCGTCACCGGTCAGACGGTGAATGACAATATCCGGACGGAGCGAAGCGATACATTTTCCGAGCAGATGAAAATAAGAGTTCATATCTGGAATATAAAAAGGTTCCTGCCTGTAAAAATCTGCCAGATCGGTATGCTTCAGAACGTGGAGAAGCTGCAGCTTGATTCCGTCAATCGGAAGAGCGTTCAGATAATGGATGGTTGCGAGCATATCTGCTTCAGATTCTCCCGGAAGAAATAAAATTACGTGGGTGATGATCTGTACCCCAATCGCGTGAAGGGAATGGACCGCCTGCTCAAAGACGGAAAGTGGATAACCACGGCGCATCCAGTTGGCAGTGCGTTCGTGGATCGTCTGAAGTCCAAGCTCTACCCAGACCGGTTTAATGGCATTTAGTTCGGCAAGCAGTGTAAGGATTTCAGGTGAAAGGCAATCCGGACGCGTTGCGATAGATAAAATGCGTACTTCTGGATCAGAAATCGCTTCGGTAAAGATCCGGCGCAGATGACAGGCTGGTGCATAGGTATTGGTATATGCCTGAAAATAGGCGATATAGCTGTGTCCGTTGTATTTGGGGCGGACAAGGCCTTTTCCATAGGCAAGCTGATCGGCAACAGAAAGAGAAGAAGAAGCGGCAAAATCGCCGGATCCGCCTTCGCTACAGAAGATACAACCGCGTGTGCCGCAGGTTCCGTCCCGGTTCGGACAGGAACAGCCTCCGTTTAAAGAAATCTTGTACAGTTTTTCACCGAAATTCTGTTTCAGATAGTAGTCCAGTGCATAGTAGCGCCGTTCTCCCCAGCGCTGAGGAGTTCCTTTTTTGTAAGTAAGCCCGCAGGATATTTCCTGCGGGCGATTGCTATCATAGGTTCTTGTATTCATAAGATTAAATCAGAGCTTTGACAGCTTCACTTACGACCTGTGATACGCGAGGGTCAAAAGCTTCCGGAAGAATATTGTCCTCGTTCAGCTCTTCATACGGAACAAGTCCAGCGATTGCTTTTGCTGTGGCAAGCTTCATCTCTTCGGTGATCTGTGGTGCACGTCCCTCTAATGCACCTTTAAAGATACCAGGGAAAGCGACAACGTTGTTGACCTGGTTTGGGAAGTCAGAACGTCCGGTTCCGACAACTTTTGCGCCTGCAGCTTTTGCAAGATCCGGCATGATCTCCGGTACCGGGTTTGCCATTGCGAAAAGGATCGCATCCTTATTCATAGAAGCAACCATTTCCTGGGAAACAATGTTCGGGGCAGATACACCGACGAAAATATCAGCACCCTTGAGTGCATCAGCAAGTGTACCGGTCTCATGGTCGAGATTGGTCACTTTGGTCATCTCTTTCTGCATCCAGTTCAGATTCGGTGAATCAGCTGAGATGATTCCATTGATATCACACATGGTGATCTTCGAGAAACCGTAGGTGAGAAGAAGCTTTGTGATTGCAACTCCGGCACTTCCGGCACCATTTACAACAATTTTACAGTCTTCTTTTTTCTTGCCGGTTACTTTCAGGGCGTTGATGATGCCTGCCAGAACGACGATGGCGGTTCCGTGCTGGTCATCGTGGAATACAGGGATATCAAGAAGTTCTTTTAAACGGCTCTCAATCTCAAAACAGCGTGGGGCAGAGATATCTTCCAGGTTGATTCCGCCAAAAGCAGGTGCAATATTGACAACTGTCTTAATAATCTCTTCTGTATCCTGAGTGTCCAGGCAGATCGGAACTGCGTTGACTCCGCCGAATTCTTTGAAAAGAACTGCTTTTCCTTCCATAACAGGCATGGCGGCTTTGGCTCCGATGTTACCAAGTCCGAGAACGGCACTACCGTCGGATACTACAGCGATTGTGTTGGCTTTCATCGTGTATTTGTAGGCTGCATCCGGGTCCTTTGCAATGACCTTGCATGGCTCGGCAACGCCTGGTGTATATGCGATTGCGAGGTCTTCACGAGAGTTTACGTGTGACTTTGCAGTAGTTTCAATTTTTCCATTCCATTTTTCATGCATTTCAAGTGCTTGCTCAATTGCTGACATTTTCATACGTCCTCCTTTGATTACAGTTTTGCTGCTCTTTTATGATAACATTCTTCTGATATGAAAGCAAATCAAAAAACTTCTTTCCATTTTGTGCAAAATGTTGTATACTTGGGTTTATCAAAAGCAGATTAGTCAGTTCAGACAAGATTTCCCAATGTTAAAAGTTTAATATTTTTTTGGATAAGAAAAGTAATTGGAATAAAGGAGGAATATAGAACATATGACGAGAGAAAAATATGAGTCCCTGCCTCTTTCTACATTAAAAGAGGTGGCAAAAACGCGCGGACTTCGCGGGATTTCAACGATGAAAAAAGCAGATCTGATCGATCTTATGCTGGAAGAAGATGACAAAGTTTCAATAAAAGAGGCGAAGGAGGAAGTAAAATCCGAAAAAGCCGGAACCGCAGATATTGAACAGCTCGACAGTGGACGTACGGTGAATGGAATTCTGGAAGTCATGGATGGATACGGATTTATCCGTTCCCAGAACTATCTGCCGGGCGAGGAAGATGTATATGTATCACCATCGCAGATCCGCAGATTCAGCCTGAAGACAGGGGATATCCTGACAGGAAATACAAGAGTAAAGACACAGTCTGAAAAATTCAGTGCGCTTCTGTATCTGACCAAGATCAATGGAATGTCTCCGGCAGAAGCAGGACGCAGAATGAACTTTGAAAATATGACACCGATTTTCCCAAATGAACGTCTCAGACTGGAAGCAGGAAAGAGCAGCACTGCAATGCGTGTTATGGATCTGATCTCTCCAATTGGTAAGGGACAGCGAGGCATGATCGTATCACCGCCGAAAGCAGGTAAGACAACCCTGTTGAAGCAGGTGGCACTTTCTATGAGGAAGAATAATCCGGAGATCCATCTTCTGATCCTTCTGATCGATGAACGTCCGGAAGAAGTAACCGACATCAAAGAAGCCATTGAAGGGGATAATGTGGAAGTTATTTATTCGACCTTTGATGAGCTTCCGGAGCATCATAAACGTGTGTCAGAGATGGTGATCGAGCGTGCAAAACGTCTGGTTGAGCACAAAAAGGACGTTGTGATCCTTTTGGACAGCATTACCCGTCTGGCAAGAGCATACAACCTGGTTGTTCCACCGAGCGGACGAACCCTGTCCGGTGGTCTTGATCCGGCAGCACTTCATATGCCGAAACGTTTCTTTGGTGCAGCGAGAAATATGCGTGAGGGCGGAAGCCTTACTATCCTTGCAACCGCACTTGTAGATACCGGAAGCAAGATGGATGATGTCATCTACGAAGAATTTAAGGGAACCGGTAATATGGAACTGGTGCTTGACCGGAAGCTTTCTGAAAAGAGAATCTTTCCTGCAATCGATATCCCGAAATCCGGAACAAGAAGAGAGGATCTGCTTCTTACGAAAGAGGAGCAGGAAGCAGTGGATATTATGCGCCGTGCATTAAACGGAATGAAGTCAGATGAAGCGGTAGACAGCATTCTGAATATGTTTGACCGCACGAAAAATAACGTAGAATTTGTCCAAATGGTCAAAAAAACAAAGTTTATTTAGAAAATTACTTGCATTTAGAAAAAAACTATGTTATGCTAACATAGCTGTTTAAAGATATTAGCCGCGTGAAAGCGCGTAAAACGAATAAAACAAGAAGAGGTGAAAATCATGAAAGAAGGAATCCATCCAGATTACTATCAGGCAACTGTAACTTGCAACTGTGGGAATACATTCGTAACAGGTTCTACAAGCAAAGAAATCCACGTAGAAATCTGCTCTAAATGTCATCCGTTCTACACAGGACAGCAGAAAGCAACTCAGGCCAGAGGTCGTGTTGACAAGTTTAACAAGAAATACGGAATTCAGTAATAAGAGAATTCAACAGGCTGGGATTGTGAAATCTCAGCCTATTTTGTGTATACGACGAATTAAAAAGGACATAACAGAATATGAAATCTTCGAATATTGGTGGTCAGGCTGTCATCGAAGGCGTGATGATGAAGAATAAAGACCGTTATGCGGTTGCGGTGAGAAAGCCTGACGGAGAGATAGAAGTTACAACAGATACATATAAAAGTGTAGTTGGAAAATATACGGCACTTACGAAGCTCCCTTTTGTCAGAGGAATCTTTAATTTTGTTGATTCTCTGGTGCTGGGGATGAAGACTTTGACCTGGTCAGCAAGCTTCTATGAGGAAGAGGAAGAAAAAGAGATGACCGAAGCCGAAGAAAAGAAGCAGGAGCGTATGGAAAAGCTTTTGATGACGCTGACGATGGTTGTATCTTTTGCACTTGCGATCGGTATTTTTATGGTACTTCCGTATTTTTTGTCAGATCTGCTGAAGAAATGGATTTCTTCCTATACAGTTCGGATTATCATTGAGGGAATCATCCGCATTGCGATTTTTGTTGCCTATGTGGGCGGGATTTCGGTAATGAACGATATTAAGCGTCTGTATCGCTATCATGGCGCGGAGCATAAGTGTATCAACTGTATTGAACATGGACTTCCACTGACTGTTGAAAATGTTAGAAAGAGCTCTAAAGAACACAAAAGATGCGGAACCAGCTTCATGCTGTTTGTCATGATCGTGGGAATCGTTCTCTTATTTTTTGTAAGGGTAGAATCTCCGCTGATGAGAGTGATTGTGAGAATTGCACTTCTTCCGGTGATTGCTGGTATTTCTTATGAGTTGATCAAATGGGCAGGAAGCAGTGAGAATCCGATCGTGTGTATCTTAAGTAAGCCGGGACTTTGGCTGCAGGGGCTTACGACAAAGGAACCGGACGATGAGATGATCGAGGTCGGGATTGCGTCTGTAGAAGCGGTGTTTGACTGGAAAGCGTATTTGAGAGAGAATTTCGGATATAAGGAAGAGGAGTAAAAGCTGTGACCTATCAGGAAGCATATCAGAAAGCTACAGGTGAATTGAAAGCGGCGGGGATTCCGGAGCCGGAAAGTGATTCCTGGATCCTGCTGGAGCATGTGACCGGCATGACAAGGACCAGATATTATGTGGATGGTTTTGAAAGAATGCCGAAAAATGAAGAAGACCGGTTCTTTGAGCTGGTAAGCTGCAGAAAAACCCGGATTCCGGTGCAGCATCTGACCGGGGTTCAGGAATTTATGGGATATGAATTTGCAGTCAATGAACATGTACTTGTGCCAAGACAGGATACTGAGATTCTTGTAGAGGAAGCAGAAAAAAGACTGCTTCTTATGAAAAAGGAAAATCCGGTAAAAGTGCTGGATATGTGTACCGGTTCAGGCTGTATCCCAATCAGCCTGAAACTGAGAAATCCGCAGATTGTCATAGAAGGTGCAGATATTTCAGAAGAAGCTCTGAAAGTGGCTGAAAAAAATGCCAAAAAGCTGGGAGTGAGCGGTAAGTGGATCCAGACTGATATGTTTGAAAATATTACAGGAACATTTGACATGATCACATCGAATCCACCTTATATCCAGACAAAAGTGATCGAAGAGCTGGAAGCAGAGGTACGTCTTCATGACCCGTATGAGGCATTGGACGGAAAAGAGGACGGTCTTTATTTTTACCGGATCCTGGCAGAAAAGGTTCCGGAATATCTGACAGACGGCGGCTGGCTTGTGATGGAGATTGGATATGACCAGAGTGCAGATGTGGAAAAATTGCTGAAAGAGACTGGATTTGAACAGGTTTCAACGCAAAAGGATCTGGCAGGTCTTGACCGTGTGGTATGTGGCGTGTACAATAGGCGTAGCAAATAACAGGAGGAAAAGAAATGTTTGATAAATTAGAAGATCTGCTCATTCGTTATGAGGAGATTATGGGTGAGCTTCAGGAACCGGACGTGGTGAATGACCAGTCACGTTTCCGCAAGCTGATGAAAGAACAGAATGATCTGACCCCGATTGTTGAGGCATATAAAGAATATAAAAATTGTAAACAGAACATTGAAGACAGTCTTTCTCTTCTGGAGGAAGAATCCGATGAAGAGATGAAAGAGCTGGCAAAAGAAGAACTCAGTGAGTCTAAGAAGAGAGTCGAAGAGCTGGAACAGGAGCTCAAGATCCTTCTTCTTCCAAAAGACCCGAACGATGACAAGAACGTTATCGTGGAGATCCGTGCAGGTGCAGGTGGAGATGAAGCTGCCCTTTTTGCGGCTGAGATCTACCGTATGTATGTACATTATGCAGACAGCAGACGCTGGAAGACAGAGATGATCTCCCTCAATGAAAACGGAATCGGTGGATTCAAGGAAGTTGTATTTATGATCACAGGACAGGGAGCATATTCCCGTATGAAGTATGAAAGTGGTGTACATCGTGTACAGCGTGTGCCAGAGACAGAAAGCGGCGGACGTATCCATACTTCAACCATTACCGTAGCAGTGATGCCGGAAGCAGAAGAAGTTGACGTTGTGATCGATGAAAAAGATATCCGTATCGATGTTATGCGTGCATCTGGTAACGGTGGCCAGTGTGTCAATACCACAGACTCTGCTGTACGACTGACTCATTATCCGACAGGAATCGTGATCTACAGCCAGACTGAAAAATCACAGCTGCAGAACAAGGAAAAGGCATTTCGTCTTCTGCGTTCCAAATTATATGAACTGGAACTGGAGAAGCAGCATTCTGCAGAGGCTGAGGCAAGAAGAAGCCAGATCGGTACAGGAGACCGTTCTGAGAAGATCCGTACTTACAACTTCCCACAGGGACGTGTGACCGATCACAGAATCAAGCTTACGCTTCATAAGCTGGACAGCATTATGAACGGAGATCTGGATGAAGTCATTGACAGCCTGATCGCAGCAGACCAGGCAGCAAAGCTGGCATCGATGAATGAGGCAGTATAATAGAAGCAGGCAAAAGTGTATAAAGACAGGAAAGCCTGTGAGTATGTTCTTCGAATTATTATGGATGATGAAGAACTCACAGTTATTGACAACGAAGTGCAGATGGATTTCAAGAACATGCCCGATCGCCCATATTGATCGGACAATAAAAGCAAATATTGAAACCGTCAGAGGATGGCTTGCAGGACACACTCCTGCTAAAAAATAGTAATAGGATACCCTCATACAGGTCAAGAAAATAGAAATGTCCCGTATGGGGGATTTTTATATACCGAAAAACAAAACAGAGGCGTTGAATGAACATACAACAATTAACTTACATTGTAGAAATCGCAAATTGCAAAAGCATTTCCCGCGCAGCAGAGTACCTTTTCGTCTCGCAGCCCGCTCTGTCCCAGCAGATCCGGAATCTGGAAAAGGAACTGGGATACCGCGTATTTCACAGGACAAGCAAAGGACTGGAACTTACCGAAAAAGGGAATGTTTTTTACCAAAAAGCGCAAGAAATGCTAAAAGACTGGAATCGTTTTAAAGAAGAAGTGATTTCGGGAACAGAACATAAAAAATTAAAAATCGGACTTGGTGCCAGAGTCTATTCCAACAGACTGTTTCCGAAGATTGCCAGATATTTTGAAAGGCATCCGGAGCTTGAGGTGACATTTTATACGGAGGCTGGGCTGGATGCATATGCGGCGATCAAGGACGGTTCCCTTGATATGGCACTGGACCGGATGCCGGAAAATGAAATCGGCATGGAGAAATGTGTCTGTTTTGCAAAAGAACTGATCCGTGAGAAGCAGTGTATACTGATGGCACCGGATCATCCGCTCGCGCAGAAGAAAAATGCTTCAATCATGGATTGCAGGGAATATACTATGCTCACAGGACTGGAGCATTCGGTGGAAGACCGTCTCCTCAGAAAGACATATGGTGAACAGAATATCACATGGAAAAGAGTCATCCGCTCAGACAGCATCGATACGGTGATGAAGATGGTGAAAAGCGGAAGCGGAATCGCGATCGGACCAAAGTCCTTTGCAGAATACTATGGGGTTACGGCGGTGCCACTGGCTCCAGCCAGGCAGGACAGTCTTTATTTTGCCTGCCTGAAATCAAAGAAAAAAGAGCCGGAAATCCGGGAATTTCAGAGGTATCTGACTACTCTGGTTTCCAGTGTTTATCCAGATTAAATCCGCGTCCCTGAACTTCCTGTACCTGGGAAACGATGATAAAGCTTTCCGGATCGATCTGATGAACATTTTTTTCAAGTTGGACGAGTTCACGGTTGGAGATGACGGTGAGTACCATATTCAGCTGCTGGTTCAGATAGCCACCCTGAACTGGAATGATGGTTGCACCGCGGTCAATCTGGGTAAGTACAAAATTACGGATTTCATCTGAATGTTTGCTGATGATCTGAACAGCAATCCTTGAAGTTCCGCTGACGATCAGCTTGTTCATGACAAGGGTGTAAATGATCACATACAAAATCGCATATAGTACCTTGTCAACTGGCTGATAAAGTGCCTGCCCCAGGATGACAAAGAAGTCAATGATGTACAATCCGGCTGAAACAGGAAAACGGAAATATTTATTTAAGATCAGTGGCGGAACGTCTACGCCACCGGTAGAAGCACCGGTACGGATGATCATTCCAAGGGAGATCCCGATTCCGATGCCGGCAAAGAGTGTGCATAGGATCAGATTGTCTGTCAGAACATAATCTCCAAGGATCTGATTGAAGAATTCCAGTGCGATCGGATACATAAAAGAGCTTAAAATTGCAGATAATGTATATTTTTTCCCGAGGAAAATATAGGCAAGCACCAGCATGATAATGTTGAAAGCGAGCACCAGAGAGGAAAGAGGGATCCCGGTTATGCGCTGCAGGATCAGCCCGATTCCGGTCGTGCCACCGGCAACAAGGTCAGCCGGAAGAAGAAAGACTCTGGCTGAAAAAGCGTTGAGTATATTTCCCAGGCAGATGATGAGAACAGAAGAAATCTGTTCTTTTCTTTTTGTAGTAAGTTTCATTGGTCAGTACCTCCATAAGTCGATACTTTTAATTTAGGAGAAATGGGAGAAAATGGGAAATACATTCTATGAATAGTGATATAAGAAAAACTTATATCATATATAACGCTGCGTGGTTGAAAAAGTAACAGGATATGCTAAAATTGACATAAATGAGAGAACATGAGGAGGTACAAAAGATGGGACATATTGTACAGCGTCTGGTTCGGAATGCCATCATGCAGGCGGTGAATCAGGTGATCCAGAATAAGACACAGCAGGAAGCTGCGAAATTTGGAAATGAATGGAAGGGCAGTTTTCATTGTCTGGTATCCGGGTATTACAGCGGCATGACCGTTAAATATCTGATGCTTCCATTTGCAGTTTTCTGCATTCTGTGCGCAATAGGAAGCGGGATTGCCGGCGGGCTGACCTACAGTATCTGGTTCCTTGTGATCGCAGTGGTGTGCCTGGTTACGCGCAGCTATGGAATGAAAATGATGCGTGTGATCATTTACTGGGACAATGGTATGGCATTCTATGACAAGGATGGCAATGAACTCGTACAGCTGCCACGGACAGCCATCGAGCAGATGACGGTAAAAAATGGTAAGATCACAATCCCATGGGAAGGTAAAGAGTATAAGATTATCAGGAACCCATTCGATAACGAAAAAGAAGTACGGGAAATGCTTAATTTTTATTCGACAGAAAATTCCAAATGGATTGCCCGGTAAATAAAAGACAGATAAGTGACAGAAAATGATAACAAAAGAAGAAAGCTCTGATCGCACAGATCATCGAGGCAATGCGCACTTTCCGAACATAAGCAGGAGGTTTAGGACATGAATTTTCAGATCACAGAATATTGCCATCACATTTTAGAAGAGTATATAGAAGAAGGGGATATCTGCATTGATGCCACCGCCGGAAACGGCGGTGACACGGAGTTTTTGTGCCAGAAAGTCGGAGAGACCGGAAATGTCTATGCTTTTGATGTGCAAGAGATGGCGATTGCTCACACCAGAGAACGCCTCGAAAAAGCGAACCTGTCGGCAAGAGCCAAGCTGATCCAGGACGGTCACGAAAAAATGCAGACCTATGTAAAAGAAGAAGCCAAGGTCATTATTTTCAATTTCGGCTACCTCCCCGGCGGTGACCACAAAATCGCAACCCGCGCAGCCACCAGCCTCACCGCCATCGAGTCAGCCCTTAACCTGCTCAAAAAAGGCGGCATCATAAACCTCTGCATCTACAGCGGCGGTGACACCGGCTACGAAGAAAAAGAAGCCATTTTGAATTATCTCAAAACATTAGATTCCAAAAAATGGCTCGTAATCGTAAATTCCTATTTTAACCGTAAAAATGATCCTCCACTTCCTGTATTCATCTATAGACTGAAATAGTTTTTATTTCAGAAAACAGTAGTGGAGCAACTGGCCCACTAACTTTACAAGTAACACAAAAAAATACAAGAAAACCGCAAAAATCCACTCAAAATGTGGTATACTAACAGACAGTACCGCAAAAAAGCGGAATATGGAAGGATTTTTTATGGCAGAAGCAAAATTTAAAAGACCAGAACAGACAGACCGGGATCTTATTGATTTTTATTTCAAAAAGTACCCAAGCAGAAGCTGCGACCGTACTTTTGCAAATGTATATCTGTGGGCAAGGTTTTACGAAGTAGAATTTGCACAATATAACAACGTTCTCCTGTTCCGGGACAACAGTGCAGGTTACGGCTATGCATTTCCGGCAGGTGAAGATGAAGATGTAAAAGCAGCGATTGAAAATATCATGAAGTGGGAGAAAGAAAAAGGCGTTCCATTCTGTCTGTATGGGGTGACAAAAGAGAATTTCGCCAAGCTTGAAACATGGTTTCCAGGCAAATTCGACATCACCTATCACAGAGATGAGGCGGATTATGTCTATGAAAGTGAGAAACTTGCAACACTTTCCGGCAAAAAGCTGCACGGCAAGCGGAATCACGTCAATAAATTTAAAGCACTTCACGGAGATAACTGGAGTTATGAAACGATTACAGAGGATAATCTGGAAGAGTGTTTTCAGATGGCACTGAAATGGCGGAATCTGAATGGCTGTGAAGATGATGAAGAGAAGAATTCCGAGATGTGTGTAACACTCAATTCACTGCGCCTTTACAAAGAACTGAACCTGATCGGAGGTCTGCTCAGAGTTGGTGATGAGATTGTTGCATTTACGATTGGAGAAGCGGTAAATGACGATACCTTTGTGGTTCATATCGAAAAAGCTTATGCGGATATTGAAGGTGCGTATACCATGATCAACCAGCAGTTCGTAGAGCATGAAATTGCCGGAAAATACAAATATACCAACCGGGAAGATGATGTTGGAGAAGAAGGATTAAGAAAGGCCAAGCTTTCCTACAAACCGGTATTTATGGTAGAAAAAGGTGTTGTGACATTAAACGAAGACA
>SKEO01000837.1_pt1 | contig 27182 bp, 25 predicted proteins | sample 4826801 | NCBI WGS metagenome assembly SKEO01 (sample SAMN11008807, study PRJNA524170) | human gut metagenome | biome: Human fecal sample; material: Feces; isolation source: fecal sample from pouch patient p3 | host: Homo sapiens | place: Israel: Tel-Aviv | collected 2016-02-25 | reverse complement strand
CCAGTATGGACGGCGAGAATTATACAAAAGCGGCAGAAGGAAACTGGACGGCAGACACTTCCTGGAAACTGGCTTCTTTTGACAAACCAGTTACCGCAAAATATGTGAAATTTGTCGTAAAGGATGCAACTTCCGAACAGGCAGGAAAATGTTTCAGCAGTGCGGCACAGATCAGACTGACCGTTCCGGAAAAAACAGGAGAAGACAAGCCGACTGAAACAGAAAAACCGACTGAGACGGAAAAACCGACTGAGACAGAAAAACCGAACCAGACCGAAAAGCCGAATGAAACGGAAAAACCGAACCAGACGGAGAAACCGAATCAGACCGAAAAACCAAAGGACAACAAATCCGACCAGAACACTTCTGGTTCTGCCGGAAAGATCGGAGATGTGATCGCAGATGCAGCCGGAGTGTTCAACTACACGATCACCGGAAATGACACCGTGGAAGTAAAGAGCATGGCAGCAAAGGGCAAAACAAAGAAAGCTGTAAAAATTTCTGCATCGATCAAAGCAAATGGTAAGACTTACAAAGTGACCGGTATTGCGGCAAACGCCTTTAAGGGCAATAAAAAGATGACTTCCGTGCTCATCGGAGGCAATGTGAAAAAGATTGGCAGAAGTGCATTTGAAAACTGCAAAAACTTGACGAAAGTTACCGTGAACGGCAGCAAACTGCAGACCATCAGCAAAAATGCATTCAAAGGCGATAAAAAGTTAAAGAACATCAGCCTGAAGAAAGTAAAATCTCTGAAGAAAGTAGAAAAGGCGGCATTTAAGGGCGTTTCGAAAAAAGTAACCGTAAAAGTGCCGAAGAACAAAAAGAAAGCTTACAGCAAGCTGCTGGCAAAAGGAGGCATTGCGGCAGGCAAAGTAAGATCATAAAACATAGCATAGAAGGATTCCGGCAGACATAGGATAGCATGAAAGAAACGGAAAGGGCGAAATTCCGGTGAAAGGATTTTTATACAGAAACTGGAAAAACATGCTTTTTCACATCTATCTGTTCGTACTGTTTGCCGGAATCGGAATCGGCAGTGTGGAATATATCCGCTGGTGTGAAAGATCACTTCCGGCATCAGCGGATATTCCGCCTGAGATTGCCCTGACTTTCGACGACGGACCACATCCGGTCTATACGAAAAAGCTGCTGGACGGTCTGCGAAAACGAGGCGTAAAGGCAACCTTTTTTCTGATCGGGGAAAATATCGAAGGAAATGAAGAATTGGTAAAGCAGATGGCAGAAGATGGACATCTGATCGGAAACCATACCTGGTCCCATGTGGACGTTACAAAAATGTCGGATAAACAGGCATGTGAAGAGATTACAAAAACGAGCGAGCTGGTCAAAAGCATTGTCGGCTATGACACCGAATATATCAGACCTCCTTTTGGGGCATGGAACAAAAACCTGGAGTGCGGTTTTGGGATGTTTCCGGTGCTCTGGACCATCGATCCGCTGGACTGGAAAACAGAAAATGCGGATCAGATCGTAGAAAAAGTGATGTCTGAGGCAAAAGAAAATGCCATTATCCTGCTGCATGACCGCTATGAAGCTTCGGTGGAAGCGGCACTTCGGATCGTGGATCTGTTAAAGGAGCAGGGCTATACATTTGTAACAGCAGATAAGCTTGTACTGGAATGACAGGATGTCATAGAAAGTTACTTTGTGACGGAGTTACTTGTGCGGTATCTTTCAAACGAAAAAGAAACACAGGAGGGGAGGAAGAACTTTGGATTTATTTGATTATATGAGAGAAACGAAAATGGAGAGTGAAGCACCGCTTGCTTCCAGGATACGGCCCAGGACATTGGATGAGATTGTCGGACAGCAGCATATTCTGGCAAAAGATAAACTGCTTTACCGGGCGATCAAAGCAGATAAACTCAGTTCCGTTATTTTTTACGGACCGCCGGGAACCGGAAAGACAACGATCGCAAAAGTGATCGCCGGCACAACGAGTGCGGCTTTTACGCAAATCAATGCTACGGTGGCAGGTAAAAAAGATATGGAAGAAGTCGTTGCCGAGGCAAAACAGAGGATGGGCATGTATGGAAAGAGGACGATTCTGTTTGTAGATGAGATCCATCGTTTTAACAAAGGGCAGCAGGACTATTTACTTCCGTTTGTTGAGGACGGGACACTGGTGCTGATCGGGGCGACAACGGAGAATCCTTATTTTGAAGTCAACGGTGCTTTGCTTTCCAGATCCAAAGTTTTTGAACTGAAACCGCTTGAAAAAGAAGATATCAAAAAACTGATTCTGCGTGCGGTCACGGACAGCGAACGCGGTATGGGGGCATATGATGTCTGCATGGATGAGGAAGCGGCAGATTTTCTGGCAGAAGCGGCAGACGGCGATGCCAGGTCTGCACTCAATGCTGTAGAGCTTGGTGTGCTGACAACGGAGCGTTCTGCAGACGGGAAAATCCACTTTACGATCGACGTGGCATCAGAGTGTATCCAGAAACGTGTGATCCGCTACGATAAGGCGGGAGATAATCACTACGATACGATCTCTGCTTTTATTAAGAGTATGCGGGGATCAGATCCGGATGCGGCAGTTTATTATCTGGCAAGAATGCTCTATGCCGGAGAAAGTGTGACCTTTATCGCCAGAAGGATCATGATCTGTGCATCCGAAGATGTCGGCAATGCAGATCCGCAGGCACTTCAGGTGGCAGTTGCGGCGGCACAGGCTGTCGAGCGTGTCGGTATGCCGGAGTCGCAGCTGATCCTTTCTCAGGCAGCAATCTATGTGGCATGTGCTCCGAAGAGCAATGCAGCAACGAATGCGATCTTTTCGGCAATGGAATCGGTGAAAAATAAAAAAGCTTCCGTGCCGCCGTATCTGCAGGATGCACATTATGGCGGAGCAGGGAAGCTGGGGAGGGGCATTGGTTATGAATATGCCCACGATTTCCCGAAACATTTCTCAAAGCAGCGTTATCTGCCGTATGAACTCGGTGAAGTGAAGTTTTATGAGCCAAGTGACAGCGGATATGAGCAGCAGATCAGGAAGCATCTGGACTGGCTGCATGAAGAATAAAATGCAGGGCAGAATGGTTCTGTACTTCGAACTTCAATTCTGCCAGGTGTTCAGGAGAGCTGTGTCATCAGAAACTGGTAGACCATTTCGCATTTGTTTTTCCAGGACTTGCACATAGCTTCTGCCTGTTTTTTGTCCGGAACCGTAAGAGTCAGGTCGATCAGATCGGACTCTTTTTCTTTTATGACACAGTGTACGGCATATTCTTTTGCCGTGGTACGGTAATAATCCGCCGTGACAGAAACCTCATTTCGCAGCTCAAGCTTGTGTTCCTGAAGATACTGATCGGCTTCCTCCTGGATTGCATTCGGGATGCGGTCACAGAAATAGCCAAGTGCCTCGCGTCCGCTCTTTGTCAGCTGAAACTGTGTGGTATTGCGGATGGTCTGTGGCTTAACAAGATTGGCCTCTTCCAGTTCTGAAAAAGCCTGCTGCAGCGTGAAATAGTTTGTGTAGCCGCGGTCAAGCAAAAAACTGGAAATCTGGCTGTTTGTAAGCGGAAAATCCACGCGGTCAAGCATATATAAGATGATTAATTTATAAAGCGTAAATGGTTCAGCCATAAAATGCCTCCTTATGTAAAAATCTCTGCAAAAGCGTGTCGGGTCTCACCTGTGTCCGCTTTACTTTTATTCGGTAAACAGACGTCCCTGCCAGGTATCACGGACTTTCAGTTCGTGGTGGATATGATTGAGGACGCTGCGTTTTTTCAGGCTCCAGAGCGGTGCAATCAGCAGATCACTTGGACCGTCCCCGGTCAGGCGGTGGATCGTGATATCCGGCGAGAGCACTTCCAGGCAGCGGATCACAAGATCAACGTATTCATCTTCTGATAAAATGTGAAATCCGCTCTGCCCATAATAAGCTGCCAGATCGGTGTGTTTCAGCACATGGAGCAGCTGCAGCTTGATGCCGTCAATGTGGTGTGCATTTAAGTAACGCATGGTCTCCAGGATATCTTCTGTAGTTTCGCCCGGAAGACCAAGAATCGTATGAACGACCGTCTCTAATTTACGTTCCTGCAGTTTTTCAAGTGCATCTTCAAAACAGGAAAGTTTATAGCCTCTGCGGATAAAAGCGGCTGTTCGTTCATGGATCGTCTGAAGCCCAAGCTCTACCGTGACCGGTTTCTTTTTATTCAGCTCCGATAACAGATCCAGCGTCTCGTCCGGCAGGCAGTCCGGTCTTGTGCCGATCGAAAGTCCGACGATGTCTTCGTGTTCAATCGCCTCTGTAAAAATACGCTCCAGATATGAAAGCGGAGCGTAAGTATTGGTGTAAGCCTGAAAATAGGCAATAAAATGCGTTGCCGGAAATTTCGGGGAAAGGCGGGCCTTCTGTTCCTCAATCTGCTGATGAACCGGGTGTGTCCTGTCACCGGCAAAATCACCGCTTCCGCCCTCACTGCAGAAAATACAGCCGCACTTTCCGAGCGTGCCGTCGCGGTTCGGACAGGTCATGCCGCCGTCTAAAGAGACTTTGTAAATCTTTTCACCGTAACGGTTCCGCAGATGATAATCCAGCGAGCGGTACGGTTTTCCACCGAAATCTGGCGGTTTTACAGTCATAAAGCTACCTCCGTGGTATCTGCCGGCAAAATCCGGCAGATGTTCTTTAAAACTTATCATAGCATCTGCATTTGTAAAAATCAAGGAGACGAAAAAAGGTTTGCGGCATTTCCTCTGGTATGGTAGAATGATAGAAGAAAATGCTGGGTGTGCATGGCATGCCTTGGGATGTTTTACAGAAAGGAATCCAAAAGATGAGTATACTGATAAAAAACGGCAGAGTGATTGATCCGGACACCAGAAAAGATGGCCGGTACGATATCCTGATCGAGGAGGATAAGATTGTAAAGGTAGACCAGGAGATCAAGGAAGAGGCAGAAGAAGTGATCGATGCAGAAGGCTGCTACGTTATGCCGGGCCTGATCGACCTGCATGTTCACTTGAGGGATCCGGGACAGACGTACAAGGAGACGGTTGAGACAGGAGCAGCTGCAGCGGCACACGGAGGATTTACCACCGTGCTGGCGATGCCGAATACAAAGCCGGTAACAGATGATAGACTTAATATCCGTTATGTACACAACAAGGCAAAAGCGATGGCACCGATTCACGTACTGCAGGCCGGTGCGATCACAAAAGGACAGAAGGGAAAAGAACTTGCCGATATCGAATCCATGGTAGCGGAAGGAGCTCCGGCAATCAGTGAGGACGGTAAATCCGTTATGGATTCCCTGCTCTGCAAAGAAGCAATGAAGATCGCAGCAGAGTGCGGCGTTCCGGTCATGGCACACTGCGAGGACATCGACCTGGTGGACGGCGGTGTGGCAAATGACGATGAATCGATCCGCAAACAGGGACTTCGCGGCATCAGCAATGCAGTCGAGGACATCATCGCCGTGCGTGATGTGATGCTGGCAGGAGAGACAGGAGCACACCTACATCTGTGCCACTGCTCTACTTATGGAAGCGTGGAGATCGTCAAACAGGCAAAAAAACAGGACATCCATGTAACGGCAGAAGTATGCCCGCATCATTTTACGCTGACCTCCAAAGATGTCGATGCCAGCGATGCAAACTATAAAATGAACCCGCCGCTGCGTACCAAAAAGGACGTAGAGGCATTAAAACGAGGTCTGCGAGATGACATTATGGATGTGATCGCAACCGACCATGCACCGCACAGTGAAGAGGAAAAGAGACGTTCCTTTACGGCAGCACCGTTTGGTATTGTCGGACTTGAGACAGCTGTTCCGCTTACCATCAGTGAGCTGGTAGAAAAAGAGTACCTCACACCGATGCAGATGGCAGAAAAGATGAGCTACAATCCGGCAAAGATCCTGGGACTGGACAAAGGTTCCCTTGCGGAAGGCAAGATCGCCGATGTGGTCATCATTGATCCGAACGAAGAGTATGTGATCGATAAAAATACCTTCGCATCCAAAGGACGCAACACACCGTTCCACGGCAGGACCGTACGAGGCAAAGTCAAAGTGACGATCTGCGACGGAAAAGTGGTTTACAAAGATAAACAGATATAAAAAAATAAAAATGTTGTTCCATGCAGCAGATGCATGGCCGCAGAAGAAAGGATAAGATTATGATTCAGAAATTGATCCAGAAAATCCAGAAAACACATGCACCGATCGTAGTAGGACTCGATCCGATGCTTTCCTATGTACCGGCTCATATCCAGAAACGTGCGTTTGAAGAACACGGTGAGACACTGGAAGGAGCAGCAGAAGCCATCTGGCAGTATAACAAAGAGATCGTAGACCATGTGTACGACCTGATCCCGGCAGTTAAACCGCAGATCGCCATGTACGAACAGTTCGGTATTCCGGGGCTTGTGGCATTTAAAAAGACCGTAGATTACTGTAAATCCAAAGATCTTGTTGTGATCGGCGATATCAAACGAGGCGATATCGGCTCAACATCAGCAGCTTATGCAGTAGGTCATCTTGGAAAAGTCAAAGTCGGAAACAACAGCTTTGCAGGATTTGACGAAGACTTTGTCACTGTAAATCCATACCTTGGAACCGACGGTGTGAAACCGTTTGTGGATGTCTGCAAAGAGGAGAAAAAGGGTCTGTTCATTCTTGTTAAGACTTCCAATCTATCAAGCGGTGAGTTCCAGGACCGCCTGATCGATGGCCGTCCGCTCTATGAGCTGGTTGGCGAACAGGTTGCAAAATGGGGCGAGGACTGCATGGGCGATGATTACAGCTATATCGGAGCCGTTGTCGGAGCAACTTATCCGGAACAGGGTAAAGTGCTGCGTAAGATCATGCCGAAGTCCTTTATCCTGGTACCGGGTTATGGTGCACAGGGCGGAAAAGGTGCAGACCTGGTACACTTCTTCAACGAAGACGGACTTGGTGCGATCGTAAACTCATCCAGAGGAATCATTGCTGCTTACAAACAGGAGCAGTATGCAAAATACGGTGAAGAACATTTTGCGGAGGCATCCAGAGCAGCCGTTGAGGCAATGATCGCAGATATCGGAACTGCTCTTGAGAGGGCAAAATAAGCAGCCATTTTCAAAATGTGGGGATTGGCATTTGCAGATTTCATACAGCCGCCTGGTTTGACAGGACAAAAAGAAAAGAAATGAGGATTTTAATATGGCTGGCAAATATAAAGAACTTGCAGAAGTTTTAAAGCAGGAGTGCATTGCTCCTGATATTTACAGTATGTGGCTTCAGACAGACAAGATCGCAGAGCAGGCTGTACCGGGACAGTTCATTTCCGTGTACAGCAACGATGGCAGCAGACTTCTGCCGCGTCCGATCAGTCTGTGTGAGATTGATAAGGATAAAAAGGCACTTCGTATCGTTTATCGTGTGGCAGGAAAAGGAACGGCGGAGTTTGCACAGTGTCAGAAAGGTGATAAGCTTGAAATTTTAGGACCGCTCGGAAATGGATTTCCGATGGAACGTGCCGAAGGCAAAAAGATATTTCTGATCGGCGGAGGCATCGGTATTCCGCCTATGGTTGAGCTTTCCAGGCAGCTTCCGGGTGAAAAGACAGCGATCGCCGGATACCGTGATGACAAACTGTTTTTAAAAGAAGAACTTGAGCGAAATGCAGTATTTTATGCGGCAACAGAGGATGGAAGTGTCGGCACAAAGGGCAATGTCCTTGATGCGATCCGTGAGAATAAACTTACCGCAGATGTGATCTATGCCTGCGGACCGACTCCGATGCTTCGTGCACTGAAAGCTTATGCACAGGAACAGAATATCGAGTGCTGGATTTCCATGGAAGAGCGTATGGCATGCGGTATCGGTGCCTGCCTTGCCTGCGTCTGCCAGTCAAAGGAAGTAGACGGTCATTCCCATGTACATAACAAACGTGTCTGCAAAGACGGACCGGTATTTCTGGCAACGGAGGTGGAGCTGTGAGTATGAAAATCAATACAAGCGTAAATATTGCCGGAGTTGAGCTGAAAAATCCGGTCATGACAGCATCCGGAACCTTTGGCTCCGGAGCAGAATACAGTGAATTTGTGGACCTGTCAAAGCTTGGTGCAGTGGTCACAAAGGGCGTGGCAAACGTACCGTGGCCGGGCAATCCGACTCCGCGTGTGGCAGAAGTCTACGGCGGCATGTTAAATGCTATCGGACTGCAGAATCCGGGCATTGATGTATTTGTAAAACGTGATATTCCGTTTTTGAAACAGTATGATACCAAGATCGTGGTCAATGTCTGCGGAAGAAGTACGAAGGACTACTGTGAAGTGGTAGAACGTCTGGCAGACGAACCGGTGGATCTTCTGGAGATCAACATTTCCTGCCCGAATGTCAAAGAAGGCGGCATTGCTTTCGGACAGAATCCAAAGTCTGTCGAGGATATCACAAAAGAGATCAAACGTGTGGCAAAACAGCCGGTTATCATGAAGCTCAGCCCAAATGTGACCGATATCACGGAAACAGCAAGGGCAGCAGAAGCAGGCGGTGCAGATGCACTTTCTCTGATCAATACACTGACCGGTATGAAGATTGATATTAATCGCAGAAAATTTGTCCTGGCAAACAAGACCGGCGGTATGTCCGGTCCGGCAGTCAAACCGGTTGCCGTGCGTATGGTATATCAGACCGCACAGGCAGTAAAACTTCCGATCATCGGTATGGGCGGCATCATGAATGCAGAGGATGCCCTGGAGTTCATTTTGGCAGGAGCAACTGCCGTTTCTGTAGGAACCGCAAACTTTATCGATCCGATGACCACCCTCAAAGTAGCAGAAGGGATCGAAGCATATATGAGAGCACAGAATGTATCCGACATCAGAGAACTGGTCGGTGCTGTGCAGTAAGGAGATAAGAAATGGAACAGTATAAACAGGAATTTATTGAATTTATGGTAGATTGTGATGTGCTGAAATTCGGCGAATTCACACTGAAAAGCGGAAGAAAATCTCCGTTCTTTATGAATGCCGGAGCTTATGTGACCGGTTCTCAGTTAAAAAAACTGGGTGAATATTATGCAAAAGCGATCCATGACCGATACGGCGATGATTTTGACGTACTGTTCGGACCGGCTTACAAAGGAATCCCGCTTAGTGTTGTGACTGCGATCGCATACAGTGAACTTTACGGAAAAGAAGTGCGTTACTGCTCCGACCGCAAAGAAGAAAAAGATCACGGTGCAGACAAGGGAAGCTTTCTTGGAAGCAAATTAAAAGACGGTGACCGTGTGATCATGATCGAAGACGTTACTACTTCCGGCAAATCCATGGAAGAAACGGTTCCGAAGGTAAAAGGTGCCGCAGATGTGACGATCGTCGGACTGATGGTTTCTCTTGACCGTATGGAAGTCGGAAAAGGCGGCGTAAAGTGTGCTCTGGATGAAGTGAAAGATCTTTACGGTTTTGAGACCGCAGCAATCGTAAATATGCAGGATGTCGTAGAGCATCTCTATAACAGAGAATGTGACGGAAAAGTTGTGATCGATGATACATTAAAAGCAGCGATCGATGCATATTATGAGAAATACGGGGCAAAATAATTCGGTAAAATGGAGGCTTTTCATGAACGAAAAAATTTTTAAGACAATAAGAGGTACCGGTGCGGCAAGTCTCGCAGTCGGAATCGTGGTTCTGGTAACCGGAATTTCAGCCGGCGTGATGATGATCGTAAACGGTGCAAGACTTCTGAAGTGTAAAAGTCAGGTATTGATTTAGTTTTATGAGGAAGGAAACAAAAAAGAAGGTGCGGATACTGGGAGCGGTGCTGTTTTTTCTTTATCTGCTGGCACTGACGTATTTTCTGTTTTTTGCGGAAGGATACGGAAGATCTGTGGAAGGAAGAATGTATGCCTACAACCTTCAGCCCTTTCGGGAAATCAAAAGATTCTGGGTTCACCGGGAGATGCTGGGGACGTTCGCAGTATTCTGCAATCTGGCGGGGAATGTGATCGGCTTCATTCCGTTTGGGATGATCCTGCCGGTCATATGGCCGAAAACGGGGAAAGTTTTACGGATCCTGCTTCTTAGCTTCGAGTTCAGTCTGTGCGTGGAGACGATACAGCTTGTCTGGAAGGTGGGAAGCTTTGATGTGGATGACCTGATCCTCAACACCCTGGGCGGTGTGATCGGGTATCTGCTGTTTTGGATATGTAATAAGATAAGGAGAAAGATATATGGCTAAAAAGCGTATGTATTCTTTTGCAAAAGAGAAACATTCCGGCAAAGGTATTCTTTCAACGATACTTGGTACACTCTCACTTGTCATTTTTGCCGTTCTGGCATGGCTGGCATATTATCTGGACGGACAGGGCGGCGTTTACCTGGGCAGCATCGGGCTGCTTGGCATGGTATTTGCCGTCAGCAGTGTCGTGTTCGGACTGATGGGATTTGGCGAAAACAATGTGCGCTACCTGTTTCCGAAGATTGGGTCGATCCTCGGCGGCATCATGGTGGCATTGTGGGTATTTGTAGTTTTAATTGGGATTTAAGGAAATGCCAGGGACGAATTGCGGGAGTACGAAGTATGGAACAACTCGTATGGCATTACTTTACTGTAACCTTTAAAAGATTGGCGGTGGAAAGATGGAGAGAACAGTACTGGAAGAGAGAGACGCTCTCTCAATGGAACGACTTGCATCCATAACAAAAGAGCATACCGCACAGGAGCCGTTTGGGGATTATTTCAGAAAAACGGCTTCTTTTGTTATAAAAATGGATGAAGTTTACCGAAAAATAAAAGATGGAAAAACGGAAAGCTATACGCTTGAGCATTGGCAGGCATTTAATCAGAGCCTTTATGAGGACATTCTTCCGGAGAACTATGAGCACAGCTATGGAAATCCAAAGTATGCGGTGGAAAAACTCGGAGAAGTGCACGGACGCATCTTAAGTTTTCTGTATGCCGAATTGTATGCCCTGATCGGCTATGCCTTTGAGCAGCGGCTGCATGAAAAGGTAATCCTTCAGGAACTTCTGATCGAAGTGTATAACTGCTTTGAGGAGGAAGAGCTCCCGGGATACCGAAGGATCCAGCAGATCATCTACTGGTTTGAGAGTGATTACAGTGAGATCACGGTGGCACACCGCATTCGGGAAGCTGTTGATCCAAAGCTTGATTTTGCAGCGAAGATCGTGATGGAGTCGGATCTGAAAGACCTTCGCTATCTGTATCGCTATGGTGAGTATATCACCGAAAACGAGCGGAAGATGGCAGAATTTATGAACAGCCTGGATGAAGAGACTGTAGAAAAGATGGCATCTACGTTTACCGAAGGATACCGGATCGGATTTGTGCTTGGCGGCAAGGATCTTTCGAAAAAACAGACGGTCAACATCCGCTATATGGTCGGATTTGAGCGGATGGTGCGTCTGGCAATACGAAATTTTGAAAAAATGGGATTAAAGCCGGTCATCTATCGTGCGGCACTGGAGCGTATCAATAAAAAAGGTGTGCACCGCATCGGCTATTACGGGGCAATCCCGAACCGCCAGTTTGACTATGATCACCGGGCAGACCAGGCAATCTATCTGGACAAGGCCTTTATGGAGCGACGCCTGGGCGTGATGCGTTCAGCGTACGAAAATTATAAAACACTGGCAAACGGTCATGCAGGTCCGGCCTGCATTGATACCTTCGGGGAGCCGGAGTTTTATCCGCAGACAAAACCGGAGGCCTATTATTTGTCGGATAAGCAGAAAAAACTGCAGACACAGATGGATAACGAATCCGTGCAGATCACAAACCGCTATATCATCGGCAAAGAACGCAGTTTTACGATCATCGCCTTTCCGGTCCCGGAAATCGGGGCAGACTTCCCGGAGATTTTTAAAGAGACGATCCGCATCAATACGCTTGACTATCAGCTCTATGCAGATATCCAGCAGAAACTGATCGATGCCCTGGATCAGGGTGAGAGTGTACATGTGCTCGGAAAAGGAGAAAATCACACCGATATGCACATTGCCCTGCACAAACTGAATGATCCAAAGAAGCAGACTAATTTCGAAAATTGTGTGGCAGATGTCAACATTCCGGTCGGAGAAGTCTTTACTTCCCCGATATTGAAGGGAACAAGCGGCATTCTTGAGGCATGTACGGTTTATCTGGAAGGCTTAAAGTATGAAAAACTGCATCTGGAATTTGAAGATGGTATGGTAAAAGCATATACCTGCAAGAATTTTGAGCAGGAAGAGTACAATCAGAACTATGTCCGGGAAAATGTGCTGGCGAATCATGAGACTCTGCCAATCGGCGAATTTGCGATCGGAACAAACACAGCAGCCTATGCTATGGCAAGGGAATATCATATTGAAGGAAAACTGCCGATCCTGATTGCTGAGAAGACCGGACCGCATTTTGCCGTAGGAGATACCTGCTACAGCTGGGCAGAAGATACACCGGTATACAATCCGGACAAAAAGGAGATCATCGCAAGAGACAATGAGATTTCCATTCGCAGAAAAGAAGATCCAGGAGAGGCATATTTTGGACATCATCTTGATATCACGATACCATATGACGAGCTTGGCAGCATCGAAGTACAGTGTGCTGACGGCAGAAGAATCCTGATCTTTGCGGACGGAAAGTTCGTACTTCCGGGCACGGAGGAGCTGAATCGCTTCCTCAATTAAGGTTTGCAGGTTGACAATAAAAGAAAGTATTAGTAAAATTAAAAAGATGTTAAACACTTACAATGATGCGAAAAGGAGATTGAACCATGGCAAAGGTTGGAATTGTAATGGGAAGCGACTCAGATATGCCGGTTATGGCAAAAGCTGCAGACGTTTTAGAGAAACTGGGCATTGATTATGAGATGACGATCATCTCGGCACATCGCGAACCGGATGTTTTCTTTGAATATGCAAAGACAGCAGAAAGCAAAGGCTTTAAAGTGATTATTGCCGGAGCAGGTATGGCAGCTCATCTGCCGGGCATGTGTGCAGCAATCTTCCCAATGCCGGTCATCGGCATTCCGATGCATACAACATCTCTTGGCGGCAGAGATTCTCTGTACTCGATCGTACAGATGCCGACAGGTATTCCGGTAGCAACCGTAGCGATCAACGGCGGGGCGAACGCAGGTATTTTAGCTGCGAAGATCCTGGCTACTTCTGATGAAGAACTGCTCTCCAGACTGAAAGCATATTCAGAAGAAATGAAAGAACAGGTTGTGGAAAAAGATGCAAAACTTCAGAAAGTTGGTTACAAAAACTATAAAAAATAAAAGCAGAACCCAAGGGAGGACAAAAGCATGGATTACAAGAAAGCCGGAGTGGATATCGAGGCAGGATACAAATCAGTTGAATTAATGAAAGAGCACATCAAGAAGACCATGAGAAGTGAAGTACTGACCAACATCGGCGGATTTTCCGGTGCATTTTCCATGGAAAAATTCAAAGATATGGAAAAACCGACACTGGTTTCCGGTACGGACGGAGTTGGTACGAAACTGAAACTGGCATTTATCCTTGATAAACATGATACCGTCGGCATCGACTGCGTTGCCATGTGTGTAAATGATATAGCCTGTGCAGGCGGAGAACCGCTGTTTTTCCTGGATTACATTGCCTGCGGCAAGAACTATCCGGAAAAGATCGCTCAGATCGTAAGCGGTGTAGCAGAAGGCTGCGTACAGTCTGATGCGGCACTGATCGGCGGAGAGACTGCTGAGATGCCGGGATTCTATCCGGTAGATGAGTACGACCTGGCTGGTTTTGCAGTTGGTGTAGTAGATGAAAAAGACCTGATCACAGGAAAAGATTTAAAAGAGAAAGACGTTCTGATCGGTATTGCTTCTTCCGGTGTACACAGCAACGGATTTTCACTGGTAAGAAAAGTCTTCAGCATGGATGAAAAAACACTGAACACTTACCACGAAGAGCTTGGAAAGACTCTGGGTGAGGCTCTGATCGCACCGACCAAGATTTATGTGAAAGCACTTCGCAGCATCAAAGAAGCAGGCGTTCGTGTGAAAGGATGCAGCCATATCACAGGAGGCGGATTTTATGAGAACGTTCCGCGTATGCTTCCGGAAGGAGTACGTGCCGTGATCCGCAAAGACAGCTATGAGGTTCCGGCAATCTTCAAGATGCTGGCAAGAGAAGGCCAGATCGAAGAGCAGATGATGTACAATACATACAACATGGGTATCGGTATGGTTGTTGCAGTTGATCCGACAGACGTTGACAAGACTATGAAAGCGATCGAAGCAGCAGGAGAAACCGCTTACGTGATCGGTGAGATTGAGAACGGTGAGAAGGGTGTGACCTTATGCTAAAGCTGGTAGTACTGGTGTCCGGAGGCGGAACCAATCTTCAGGCGATCATTGACGGCATTGCGGACGGAAGCATTCCAAATACCGAGATCAAAGCCGTGATCAGCAACAATAAAAATGCCTATGCCCTGCAAAGAGCAAAGGATCATAACATTGCAGCTGCATGTGTCTCACCGAAAGATTTTGCAGACCGGGCAGCATTTAACCAGGCACTTCTGGAGAAAATCCAGTCCTGCGAGCCGGATCTCATTGTTCTGGCAGGATGTCTGGTCGTGATCCCGGAGATCATGGTGGATGCTTATCCAAACAAGATCATCAACATCCATCCATCGCTGATCCCGGCATTTTGCGGAACCGGATATTACGGGCTGAAAGTACACGAAGGCGTGCTTAAGCGCGGTGTAAAAGTGACCGGTGCAACGGTGCATTTTGTGGACAAAGGAACAGATACCGGTCCGATCATCATTCAGAAGGCAGTGGAAGTACAGCAGGACGATACCCCGGAAATTCTACAGCGGCGTGTCATGAAGCAGGCAGAATGGAAAATCATGCCGCAGGCGATCCGCCTGATCGCAGAAGGAAAAGTCCGTGTGGAAAATGGCAAAACGATAATCACAGAATAGAGACGATGTCAGGATCTCAGAAATGCGAAAAGATTCGGAGACATTGTATATTCAAGTACTTTATATATAGAAAGAAGGACGCAGGATGAAAGTATTGATAGTCGGAAGCGGCGGACGTGAGCATGCGATCGCATGGAAAGTCGCACAGAGTCCAAAAGTAGATAAAATTTACTGTGCACCGGGCAATGCCGGAATTGAAGAATTTGCAGAATGTGTGCCGATCCAGGCAATGGAGTTTGACAAACTGGTCGCATTTGCAAAAGAACAGGCAATCGATCTTACGGTAGTTGGTATGGATGATCCTCTGGTTGGCGGTATCGTAGATGCATTTGAGGCAGAAGGACTGCGTGTATTCGGACCGAGAAAGAATGCAGCAATCCTGGAAGGCTCCAAGGCATTTTCAAAAGACCTGATGAAAAAATATAATATTCCGACCGCTGCTTACGAAACATTTACCGATGCATCCGCAGCACTTGCATATCTGGAAAAAGCAGATTTCCCGATTGTTCTGAAAGCAGACGGACTGGCACTCGGAAAAGGTGTGCTGATCTGCAATACGCTGGAAGAAGCAAAAGACGGTGTAAAAACCATCATGGAGGACAAGAAATTCGGTACAGCCGGCAATACAATGGTGGTAGAAGAGTTCATGACCGGAAGAGAAGTGTCTGTACTTTCTTATGTGGACGGCAAGACCATCAAGACGATGACTTCCGCACAGGATCACAAACGTGCCGGAGACGGCGATACCGGACTGAACACCGGTGGTATGGGAACTTTCTCACCAAGTCCGTTCTATACGGAAGAAGTGGATGCATTCTGCAAAAAATATATCTATCAGGCAACGGTCGATGCGATGGCAGCAGAAGGAAGAGAGTTCAAAGGCATTATCTTCTTCGGACTGATGCTGACCGAAAAAGGTCCTCGTGTCCTGGAGTACAATGCAAGATTCGGTGATCCGGAAGCACAGGTTGTCCTGCCGCGTATGAAAACCGATATCATTGACGTTTTTGAGGCGTGCATTGACGGAACACTTGACCAGATCGACCTGCAGTTTGAGGACAATGCGGCAGTCTGCGTCGTACTGGCATCCGACGGTTATCCGGTGAAATACGACAAAGGTTTCGTAATCCGTGGTCTTGACAAATTCAAAGATAAAGATGGTTACTATGTATTCCACGCCGGAAGCAAACGCACGGAAGAAGGCATCGTGACAAACGGCGGCCGTGTCCTCGGTGTGACTGCAAAGGGAAAAGACCTCAAAGAGGCCCGTGCAAATGCCTATGCAGCGGTAGAGTGGATTGATTTTGAGAATAAATATTATCGTCATGATATTGGAAAAGCGATTGACGAAGCATAAACGTTTTTGAAGGGAGAAAACATGATGTGGAAAAAGACCTGGAAAATCTGGGCAGTGTGCATGATGCTCCTGCTCTGTATTTCCGGAGTGACTGTGTTTGCAAGTGGTTCCGATGACAATTCCCTTTCGGATCTTGGCATCGAGAATGCGACGAGTATTTCTCCGGATTTTGAGTACAGCACAACGGAGTATGAGGTGGAGGTTCCGGAAGGCACGACTGAACTGCAGCTAAGTCCGGTGACTTCCGACGGTGCAGCGACCTGTGAAGTTTCCGGTCAGACTCTGACGGACGGAAAGACAACGGTTTACATAACGGTAACATCCGAGAGCGGTATGCAGGCAACGTATACCCTGAATGTGCAGGCGGAGCGTCCAAATGCGGCAGAACAGATCGCAGCAGCGAACGAGACGGATGCACAGACGGAGGCAGCAACCGAGAAAGCAAAAGAGGCACAGACAGAAACAGAAACGGAGACAGAAGCCGTTTCTGATGCGGCAAATGCCGTGCTCCAGAAAGTAGACAAGATCAAATCAGATGCGGATTTTTCCATAAAAGTGATCTACGCTCTGGTGGCTCTTTCGGTTCTTCTGATCTTTCTGGTGATCAACCTGATCCTGAAAAACCGTGATCTGAAAGATGATCTTCGCGATACGCAGGAAAGACTGGATATGCAGACCAACGAGTTTGCAAGAAAAGAGTATTATCTGGCAACGGAAAATTATTATGCACCGACGCAGCAGCAGGAGGCAACCGGTATGGTTCAGGAGGAAGAACCGCAGCCAGTACATCCGGAAACAGAAGCTGCTCCGGCAGTGGAAGAAGCATTCGGTGAAAATAAAAAGACCGGGCTGGTAAAAGCAGACCGGAAAAGCCGCAGAGAGAAAAAGCGTCAGCAGAAGCAGGCAAAACAGGAGATGGCAGAAATGCAGGATGATCCATCCAGTGCACAGCCACAGGAGGCACAGGTGAAACATACACCGCAGCCAACAGGCAATGCAGCACAGCCTGCACCGAAGAAAACAAAGAAAAAAGCAGATATCAATATGATCGATCTGTAAGAAGAGATTGAAATTCAATATCGTAAAAGAAAAACGCACCCGAAATGCTTTTCAAGAGCACTACGGGTGCGTTTTTTATACAATTTATGCCATCAGAGCATCAGCCAGAGCTTCCAGCTGAGCAATATCCGCTTCTTTCATTGCAGATTTGATCGTTACGACCGGTTCTGCATTGGTGATGTTTTTCAGCTCGCCCATGATAGCCTGCATCTGTTTTGCAGTGCAAGGAGCCCAGGTTCCGTTCTGGATGTAGCCGACGGTACGTTTCTGGAAGTTCTTTGCCTTGAGTTTACGCAGGAATGTCTCCATGCAAGGGAAGATGCCGCCGTCGTAGGAAGCAGCAGCGACCACCAGTCTGTCATAACGATAAGCATCTGCGATGGCAGACGGCATATCATCTCTGGCAAGGTCATAGAGAACCACATTTTTCTCGCCTTTTGCTTTCAGGATCTCCGCCAGTTTCTTTGCAGCGATCATGGTATTTCCGTGAATGGAAGCACATGCGATCACAACGCCCTTTTCTTCCGGTTCGTAGCTGCTCCAGGTCAGATATTTGCCTATGTAATAGCCAAGGTTTTCTTTCAGGATTGGACCGTGCAGCGGGCAGATCATCTGGATATCCAGAGTGGCAGCCTTTTTCAGAAGATTCTGAACCTGTACGCCGTATTTGCCAACGATGTTGATAAAATAGCGTCTTGCTTCGTCTTCCCATGACTCGTCTGCATCCAGGGCACCGAATTTACCGAAACCGTCAGCGGAGAACAGGATCTTTTCGGACTGCTCATAAGCAACCATAACTTCCGGCCAGTGAACAAGCGGAGCCATAAAGAACTGAAGCGTGTGAGTACCGAGATTTACCGTATCGCCTTCGCCTACAACCACCTTGCGGTCATCGCTTAAATCCACATCAAAGAACTGTGCGATCATCGTGAACGTTTTCGGATTTCCGATCACCTTGATGTCCGGATACAGATCCAGCAGTGTCTTTAAGTTTCCGGCATGGTCCGGTTCTAGGTGTGAAACAACCACATAGTAAGGCTTTTTGTCACCCAGCGTTTCCTTCAGGTTGGCAAGCCATCCTTCCGTACCGCGTCGATCTACGGTGTCCATGATCGTGATCTTGTCATCTAAGATCACATAAGAATTGTAAGAAACACCGTTTGGAACGACATACTGACTTTCAAAAAGATCAATATTCTTATCATCTACGCCAACGTATACGATAGAATCAGATATAAAAACGTCTTTCATTTCAAAGAACCTCCTGTGTATATTAAAGATCGGCATTTACCTAAAAGATTATACCGCACAAAAAATACTTTGACTACAAAAAAATCAAAAAGGTGGTATAATGTCTGTAACGCCAGGGGCAAAAGCCTGAAAGCACGATGTGCTTGCACAGGAGTGCTTTTATGGCTTAATGCCCCGCTCTGAATTCGGATAAAAGCGGGGCGTATGCCCCGCGATATCCGAATTTAGAGTAGGATTGTGAGAATGCGAAGCATGGAACAATCCGCAGGGCGTTACTGAAATAAAAAACATGAGAAGCCATTTTTCAAAGAAAAATGTGCGGATTTCGAATGTTGCGTGATTTTGAAAGCATGAAATGCGGAAAAATCACGAAGCTATAGGTAACGCCAGGATTGTGAGAATGCGAAGCATGGAACAATCCGCAGGGCGTTACTGAAGTGGAGAGAATCATAATACTGTTATACACAAGGAGGCTTCATGATGAATCAGACATTACAGGATTTAAAGACAAGAAGAAGCTGCCGGAGATATCGTCCGGAGCAGATAAAAGAAAGCGAACTGGAACAGATCCTTGAGGCGGGCGTGTTTGCACCAACCGGCATGGGTATGCAGTCCCCGAAGATTGTGGTTGTTCAGGATAAAGAAACCATTGAAGAGCTGAGCAAAATGAATGCGAAGATCATGGGCGTGACATCTGATCCATTCTACGGAGCACCGACGGTGCTGATCGTGCTGGCAGACAAGAACAGAAACACCTATCTGGAAGACGGTTCACTTGTCATGGGCAATCTGATGAATGCGGCACATGCCGTTGGCGTGGCGTCCTGCTGGATCCACCGTGCAAAAGAAGAGTTTGAAAGTGAAGAAGGAAAAGCTCTTCTGAAAAAATGGGGCATTGAAGGTGATTATGCCGGAATCGGTCACTGTATTTTAGGCTATGCGGCAGAGGGCGGAGAAGCCCCGGCAAAACCGAGAAAAGAAGATTATGTTGTGAGAGTGCAGGGATAAGATATGTTACATGAACAGCTGACGGAAAATGATGTCAAAAAAATCAAAGAAGAGATTGAATATCGAAAACTGACCGTTCGAAAAAATGCGATCGAGGCAGTCAAAGAGGCGAGAGCACATGGGGATTTAAGCGAAAATTTTGAGTATCATGCCGCCAAAAAAGATAAAAATATGAACGAGAGCCGTATCCGCTATCTGGAGAGAATGTTAAAAAATGCCGAAATCGTATCGGATCAGTCAAAATCCGACGAAGTCGGGATCAACAATACGGTGACACTCTATATGGAAGATGATGACGAAGAAGAAACCTACAAGATCGTCACATCGATCCGCGGCAATTCCATGAAAGGCCACATCAGCACGGAGTCCCCGATGGGAAAAGCCCTGCTCGGACATAAAGTCGGAGAGAGGGTATATATCAAAGTCAATGAAAATTTCGGCTATTATGCCGTAATCCGCAAAATTGAAAATACCGATGACGGAGGAGATGAAATCCGGAAATTCTGATTTCTAAAATCTGAAAAATTCCTATGAAAGGACTGTTCTGACGACAGTAAGCTTTCCATTGTGAGGTCGCCTTCAACGGTACAGTATTCTGCACAGGAATATCAGATTTTATGAAAACTTAAGTTTTAAAAACAGTCAGGGTACTTGTCTGTTGAAAAAAATGATAGTACAATATGTCGAAATACGGTGAAAGTGGAAGGAATGAAAAATGAGACGTAAAAAAGTTTTATTTATTGTGAATCCAAGATCCGGAAAAGGACAGATCAGAAATGCACTGTTGGATATCGCAGATATTTTTATCAAAGGAGGGTTGGATGTCACGCTCTATGTGACACAGAAACCACAGGATGCGAGCAGAGTTGTGGAGAAACGGGCTGCAAAGTTTGATCTTGTCGCCTGCAGCGGCGGTGACGGGACACTGGATGAAGTGGTGACCGGTATGATGAACAGCGAGATCAGACGCCCGATCGGCTATATCCCGGCAGGAAGCACAAACGATTTTGCAAACAGCCTGCAGATCCCGAAAAGGATGACGGAAGCGGCACAGTGTATTGTAGAGAACAACGTTTATCCGTGTGATGTCGGCTCTTTTAACAGTGATTATTTTGTATATATCGCTGCATTTGGAATGTTTACCGAAGTGTCTTATCAGACAAACCAGGATGTCAAAAATGTACTTGGCCATCTTGCTTATGTTTTAGAAGGTGCCAAGTGTATTTTTAATGTTAAATCTTATGAAGTGGAGATTGAACTGAACGGTGAGAAGATCAGAGATGAATTTATTTATGGAATGATTACCAATTCAGAATCCGTAGGTGGTTTCCGCAGCATTACAGGAAAAAACATCCGGCTGGATGATGGTCTGTTTGAAGTGACGATGATCAAAACGCCACGAAACGCCATAGAACTTCAGGAGATTATTACAAGCCTCCTTCGCGGGGAGATGGACAGCAACTATATTATCAGCTATAAGACCAGACAGGTTGTCATTCGTTCCGAGATTGCAATTCCATGGACGCTGGATGGTGAATATGGCGGCGATCATAAAGAAGTTGAAATCTGCTGTCATCAGAAAGCAGTGGATATCATTGTCAATCATCAGTTTGGCGAGAGTGAAATCTAGTACTCAGGAAAAAAACAGGGGATATTTGACTAAAAAAGTATTTTCTTTTTGGTGCAATTAGGTTATAATAAAGCCAACACCAAAAATCACAAAGTGTGGAGGTAAAAAATATGTTAGTTTCAGCAAAAGAAATGTTACAGAAAGCAAAAGCAGGTCATTATGCAGTAGGACAGTTCAACATCAACAACCTTGAGTGGACAAAAGCAATCCTGCTGACAGCACAGGAGAACAACTCACCGGTTATCCTTGGTGTATCTGAAGGTGCCGGCAAATATATGACAGGATACAAAACTGTTGTAGGTATGGTAAATGGTATGATGGAAGAACTGAACATCACAGTTCCGGTTGCTCTGCATCTGGATCACGGCAGCTACGAAGGATGCCTGAAATGTGTAGAAGCCGGATTCTCATCTATCATGTATGATGGTTCTCACAGCCCGATTGACGAAAACGTTGCAAACACAAAGAAACTGGTAGAAATCTGCAAAGAACATGGTATGTCTCTGGAAGCAGAAGTTGGTTCTATCGGCGGTGAAGAAGACGGCGTTATAGGTGCGGGTGAATGTGCAGATCCTCAGGAATGCAAGAGAATTGCAGATCTGGGTATTGACTTCCTGGCAGCTGGTATCGGTAACATCCACGGCAAATATCCGGCAAACTGGAAAGGCTTAAGCTTCGAGACTCTGGACGCTGTTCAGGCTCTGACAGGAGATCTGCCTCTGGTACTGCACGGTGGTACAGGCATCCCGACAGACATGATCAAAAAAGCAATCAGCCTTGGCGTTGCAAAGATCAATGTAAATACAGAGTGCCAGCTGGCATTTGCAGCAGCTACACGTGAATACATCGAAGCTGGTAAAGATCTGGAAGGAAAGGGATTTGACCCGCGTAAACTTCTGGCTCCTGGATTCGAAGCAATCAAAGCTACAGTAAAAGAAAAAATGGAAATTTTCGGCTCTATCGACAAAGCCTGAGAATTATTTCTCTGAAATTTTATAAATTTTGTAGAAAAATTAAATTATACTTGCATTTGCCAAAATGTGGAGTATGGTAGTAGCAAAATTAAAAATGATGAGCGAGAGAACAAAGACGTTCTGCCCCGAAAGGGGCGGAGCGTCTTTTTTGGTTTTCTGTAAAGAAGCAGAAAGGTTACAGAGAAATTCTGTTCCGGCTTATCACAGAAAGGATGAGAAGAAGACATGACTGAAAAGATGAATGTTGCAAAGATTTTTGGTGAAAATGTATTCAACGACAAAGTGATGCAGGAGCGTCTGCCGAAAAAAGTGTATAAAGCACTGAGAAAAACCATTGATGAGGGAAAAGAACTGGATCCGATGGTAGCAGATGTGGTGGCAGAAGCTATGAAAAACTGGGCAGTAGAAAAAGGTGCAACACATTACACACACATTTTCCAGCCTCTTACCGGTGTAACAGCAGAAAAACACGATGCATTTATCACAGCACCGAGACAGGACGGTACCGTACTGATGGAGTTCTCCGGAAAAGAACTGATCAAAGGAGAACCGGATGCTTCTTCCTTCCCGTCAGGAGGTCTTCGAGCTACGTTTGAAGCCAGAGGATATACAGCATGGGATTGTACTTCACCGGCTTATGTACGTGAAGATGCAGCAGGAGCGATCCTCTGTATTCCGACCGCATTCTGCTCTTACACAGGTGAGGCACTGGATCAGAAAACACCGCTGCTGCGTTCCATGGAAGCAATCAACGAGCAGGCACTGAGACTTCTGAGACTGTTTGGAAATACAACCTCCAAAAAAGTAACACCGTCCGTTGGACCGGAACAGGAATACTTCCTGGTTGACAAACAGAAATATCTGCAGAGAGAAGATCTGATTTTTACCGGACGTACCCTGTTCGGAGCAATGCCTCCGAAAGGACAGGAACTGGATGACCATTATTTCGGAACCATCCGTCAGCGTATTGCTTCTTATATGAAAGATGTCAACGAAGAACTCTGGAAACTTGGTATCTCCGCAAAAACACAGCATAACGAAGTAGCACCGGCACAGCACGAGCTGGCACCGATCTATGCAGAAGCAAACATTGCAGTTGATCACAACCAGCTGGTTATGAAAACACTGAAAAAAGTAGCATGCCAGCATGGAATGCAGTGCCTGCTTCATGAGAAACCATTTGACGGTGTGAATGGTTCCGGTAAACATAACAACTGGTCCATCACAACCGATGACGGTATCAATCTGTTAGATCCGGGCAAAACACCGCATGAGAATGTACAGTTCCTTATGGTACTGACCTGTATCTTAAAAGCAGTCGATGAGCATGCAGATCTGCTTCGTGAATCCGCAGCCGATCCTGGAAATGATCACAGACTGGGAGCAAACGAGGCACCGCCGGCTATCATTTCTGTATTCCTTGGAGAACAGCTGGAGGATGTACTGGAACAGCTGATCAGCACAGGAACTGCTACACACAGTAAAGCAGGCGGTGTACTGCATACCGGTGTCAAGAGACTTCCGGATTTTGCAAAAGATGCAACAGATCGTAACCGTACTTCACCGTTTGCATTTACCGGAAATAAATTCGAGTTCCGTATGGTAGGTTCCCGTGATTCCATCGCCGGACCAAACGTGGTACTGAACACGATCGTAGCAGATGCATTCTCACAGGCATGCGATGTACTGGAAAAAGCAGATGACTTTGAACTGGCTGTACATGATCTGATCAAAGAATATGCAACCGATCACCAGAGAATCGTATTTAACGGAAACGGTTATTCCGATGAATGGGTAGCAGAAGCAGAAAGAAGAGGACTGCCGAACATCAAATCCATGGTGGATGCAATCCCGTGCCTGGCAACTGATAAGGCAGTAGAACTGTTCGGCAAATACAAAGTTTTCTCAAAAGCAGAACTTGAGTCCCGTGTAGAGATTAAATATGAGAACTATGCAAAGGCTATTAATATAGAAGCAAAGACGATGATCGACATGGCTTCCAAACAGATCCTGCCGGCAGTCATCGGCTATACCAAATCTCTGGCAGATACTATCCTGGCAGTTAAAGGTGCAGGTGCACCGGCAACCGTACAGACAGATCTGCTGAACGATGTAAGCAAACTGCTGGAAGAGGCAAAGGCAGCCCTGGTAACACTGGAAGAAGTGACCGACAAAGCAGCCGAAGCAGGCGATATGGCAGCTGAAGCAAGATACTTCTACGAGAGCGTTGTACCGGCTATGGCAGCCCTTCGTACACCGGTTGACAAACTGGAAGTACTGGTAGATAAGAAAGTATGGCCGATGCCATCCTATTCCGATCTGCTGTTCGAAGTATAAAAAATGTAAAGATACAGTGGTTTCCCCACCCTGTTATTCCATCCCAAAAAGTAATGAAAGGGACAAAAATCAACAAAAGATTTCTGTCCCTTTTTTGATGTGCAGCGATTCTCTCAGGCAGATGTCAGCAGAGCCTGGCAGGATTGCATAAGTTAGTTGCAAAACAGTGAAAAATAAGGTATGATTTGGAAGGATAGACAAAAGCAAACGAAAAAAGCTTTTTGGATATGAAAAGCAGCAGGTCACGATGGAGGATTGTAAGAAATGGAAGACAAGAACAAAGAAAAGATCAATGTGGTAGAGCTTTTTGGTTCGAATGTATTCAATGACAAGATCATGCAGGAGCGTCTGCCGAAAAAGGTGTACAAAGAACTGCATAAGACCATTGATGAAGGAAAAGAGCTGGATCCGATCACAGCAGAAGTCGTAGCTGGGGCTATGAAAGACTGGGCAGTGGAAAAAGGTGCAACGCATTACACACACTGGTTCCAGCCGCTTACTGGATTCACAGCAGAAAAACATGATGCATTTATTACAGCACCGCATGCAGACGGAACGGTCAGCATGGACTTTTCCGGAAAAGAGCTGATCAAAGGAGAACCGGATGCTTCTTCATTCCCGTCGGGAGGATTAAGAGCAACCTTTGAGGCACGCGGATATACAGCCTGGGACTGCACTTCACCGGCATTTGTACGTGAAGACAGTGCAGGTGCGATTTTGTGTATACCGACAGCATTCTGTTCCTATACAGGAGAAGCACTGGATCAGAAGACACCGCTGCTTCGCTCCATGCAGGCATTGCAGACACAGACACTCAGACTGATCCGTCTGTTCGGCAATACGACATCCAGAAAAGTGACACCTTCCGTTGGCGTAGAGCAGGAATACTTTATCGTGGACCGTCAGAAATATTTAAAGAGAAAAGACCTGATTTTTACCGGACGTACACTCTTTGGTGCCATGCCTCCGAAAGGTCAGGAGCTCGATGACCATTATTTTGGAGTTATCCGTCAGAGAATTGCCGGTTTTATGAAAGAAGTAAACGAAGAACTTTGGAAACTGGGTGTTTCTGCAAAGACACAGCACAACGAAGTCGCACCGGCACAGCATGAGCTGGCACCGATCTATGCAGAGTGCAACGTAGCAGCAGACCACAACCAGATCATTATGGAGACTTTGAAACAGGTGGCAGAGCGTCACGGACTGCAGTGTCTTCTTCATGAGAAACCATTTGCGGGAGTCAATGGTTCTGGTAAGCACAACAACTGGTCCATCACCACAGATGACGGCATCAATCTGCTTGATCCGGGCAAGACACCGCACGAAAATGTTCAGTTCCTGATGATCCTGACCTGTATTTTGCGTGCTGTAGACCGCCATGCAGATCTTCTTCGTGAATCCGCAGCCGATGTCGGAAATGACCACAGACTGGGAGCCAATGAGGCACCGCCTGCTATTATCTCCGTATTCCTGGGTGAACAGCTGGAAGATGTGCTGGAACAGCTGATCAGCACCGGCTCTGCAACACACAGCTTAAAAGGCGGAAAATTACATACCGGCGTTAAGACTCTTCCGGATTTTGCGAAAGACGCAACGGACCGTAACCGTACCTCACCGTTTGCCTTTACCGGAAATAAATTTGAATTCCGTATGGTAGGTTCCAGAGATTCCGTAGCAGAATGTAACGTGGTGATCAACACGATCGTAGCGGAAGCATTCTCCGATGCCTGCGACCGTCTGGAAAAGACAGAAGATTTTGAGCTTGCCGTGCATGACCTGATCAAAGAATATGCAACAGAACATCAGAGGATCGTATTTAATGGCAACGGTTATTCTGAAGAGTGGGTAGAAGAAGCAAAACGCAGAGGCCTGCCGAACATCAATTCCATGGTGGAAGCGATCCCGGCACTTGTGACCGATAAAGCGATCCAGCTGTTTGGCAAATTCGACGTATTTACGGAAGCTGAACTCCGTTCCCGTGCAGAGATCCAGTATGAAGGATACTCCAAGGCACTGAATATCGAAGCCCGTGCCATGATCGATATTGCCAGCAAGCATATCATTCCGGCCGTCATGCGTTTTTCCAGAAACCTTGCCGGTACGGTAAATGAGATCAAGACAGCCGGAGCAGATGTGACCGTTCCGATGAACATGCTTAAAGATACAACAGCCCTTCTTTCTCAGACAAAACTGGCACTGGCAAAACTGCAGGAGGCAGCAGATCAGGCGGCAGCCATGGAGAATGGAAGAGAACAGGCAGAGTATTATCATGAAGTTGTGTTTAAAGATATGGAAGAACTGCGAGTTCCGGTGGATAAGCTGGAGATGATCGTAGATAAAGAAGAGTGGCCGATGCCATCCTACGGTGACCTGCTGTTTGAAGTATAAAAGGATGTAGGAGCTACAGAGCTGTACAGTTGCCTGGCAGCTCATGCAGTCGGAGATGAAAATCATAAACGCCAGAGATAAAAGCCAAAATCATAATATACCTGTAAAAGGGTGATTTCAAAGCTGCTTGTCTCTGGCGTTTTTTATCTCAGTCGAGAAGACTCCCACTTCTGCAAGTGGTGAGTAATAACAAGTCTTTCTCAGTGGGAGTACAATCTCCGACTGAGATAAACGCTCCGCGAGGGCACACATTGTCC
>SKEO01000825.1_pt1 | contig 27428 bp, 19 predicted proteins | sample 4826801 | NCBI WGS metagenome assembly SKEO01 (sample SAMN11008807, study PRJNA524170) | human gut metagenome | biome: Human fecal sample; material: Feces; isolation source: fecal sample from pouch patient p3 | host: Homo sapiens | place: Israel: Tel-Aviv | collected 2016-02-25 | reverse complement strand
TAAAGCCTTTTAAGAGTACATTATTACACCACTTGGCATAGATAAAGAAACGGTGTGCATTACTGTCCGGCAGATGCCAGCAGGCTCCGTTGATAATTCCGTTTCCTACAATGGAAATATTGTCACAGTGGTCTGCATATACACACCCTGATACAACCGCACCTTCCTCAATATAAACCGTATCATTGGACTTTAAGGTAAGAACTCCTACATTATATACCTTGCCCTTTTCAAAGCAGATGGTGGTATCTGCCGGTTTCTCAATCCTGTGCGAGCAAAGTACAAACAACGCATCATGAAGACCACCATCTGTCTCTACAGTAAACTTTCTCGGTTCATCAAGATGGATATGGATTGTTTCTCCTTTTACAGAAGGAACTATGCCAAAGCTGGACGGACGGATTTCAAGTTTTTCATATGATGCATGGATTGAAATCTCCAGATCATACGCTTCGTTATCTACTACAACAACATAGTCAAACGAATCTGTATGGTATACCACTCGCTCTGTTCCATTGCAGGTAACACTGTATTTTGCTGATTTTTCCAATTCATCTACAGAATTTAAAATAAATCTCGGTTCCTTGACCGGGTCCGGATTAGGATAATAAATCAAATCATTTTCAAAATCCTTCATGTCTCTTTTCCCTCCTATGCTTGTATAATGTTCTCAGAAACAAGGTGGTCACTACTGTTTCCAATACTGATACGCAGTTTCATTCCGCTACTGACGGTTTCCATGTTTTTCCCATAATATGAGAATTCTTCCTGATCAATAAAAAAATCTACATCCTTCTTTTCCCCCGGCTCCAGGAAAACCTTTCGGAAACGGACAAGTTCTTTCTTTGGACGTACTACAGATGCATATAATGTTTCATAATAACACTGGACTACTTCTGCTCCCACAACATTCCCTGTATTGCACACATTACAATGTATATGTACTTTTTTATCCTGGCCTATCTGCACATCAATGTCCGAAATATCAAACTCTGTATAAGACAATCCATAGCCAAATGGATATAACGGCGTATTTGGGATATCCATATATCTGCTGGTGAAACGATTTTCTGAATTATCTTCTGTAAATATATGTCCGGTTTTTACATCCCAGTAGCTTATGGGCACCTGCCCCACACACCATGGGATACTCACAGATAATTTGCCGGAAGGGTTTAATCTGCCATACACAATATCTATGATTGCTTCAGCTCCCATAGTGCCGGGTCTCCATGCCATAATGACAGCCTTGGATCTTTCCGATATCCTCCGCAGGTCCAATGGTCTTCCTGTAATTACCACAGTCACAATATTACTTGTACGTTCTGCTATTTTTTCAAATAACACCTGCTGTTCCTCCGGCAAAGTCAGAAATGCCCTGCTGGCAGCCTCTCCTGACTGGGACTCATGTTCACCCAGTACACATACAACCGTATCTTCATGGGTTATCGTTTCCAGCCACTGCTCATCCCTTGGCTTGTCAGACAATTCCTGTTCCACCTGCCATACCTTACACTCTTCATCAGAAAGAATATTGCATCCTGTAATACATTCTGCTTCTATCTGCTTTTTTTGCAAAACATCTTCTATTGTTTCAACTGCCTCATGTTCTCCAAAAATTGACCAGCGGCTTAATAGTTCTCTTGACGCTGTATAAGGACCTGCCCAGATAACTTTCTTCTTCCTGCTTAATGGCAGCAGCTTTTCATTTTTCAAAAGGACACAGCTTTCGCCCGCCAGCTGATATGCCTTTTCCCGGTTATGCAAAGTCAGTTTTCCACTCTTTCCAAGACCGGCAAACGGATTTTCAAAAAGCCCCAGCTGATTTTTCATCATCAGGACCCGGAATGCACTTTCATCAACAAACGCTTTCGGGATTTTTCCGCTTTCTACCAGTTTTTCCAGACACAGCATATAAGCAGGACTCATCATATCAATGTCTACACCGGCTTCTGAAGCCTGGATTGCTGCTTCTTCCATATCAGCTGCCACTCCCTGTTCTTCCAGCTGACCTATAGAGCCCCAATCTGAAATTACAGTTCCCTCAAATCCTTCCTTATCCCGCAGAAGCCCTTTAAGAAGTTCCTTATTTCCGCTTATCGGTTTACGGTCAATAGCATTAAAAGCTGTCATGACCATAGCAGGCTTTGCTTTTAATGCCATACGGAAAGGTTTTACATACTGTTCCAGAAATGTCCGCTGGGATATTTCAACATCATTATATTCCCTTCCTGCATTCACTGCCCCATAACCCGCAAAATGCTTCAGGCATGCCGCTATTCCGGCATCATCTTTCTGCTGATAGCCATCTACCATTGCTTTTCCCATGATCCCATTTACATATGGATCTTCTCCAAAGGATTCCATCATCCTTCCCCATCTGGGATCTCTTGAAACATCAATCATAGGAGAAAATGTTGCTCTGAGCCCTTCTGAAGATGCCTCCAAGGCAGCTATAGAAGCCGCCTCAGACACCAGTTCCGGATGAAATGAACACGCCTGCCCCAACGGAATCGGAAAAATCGTCCGACATCCATGGATAACATCTGCCATAAAAAGAAGCGGAATATGATGGGGATGCTGTTCCATATATCTGCTCTGAATATCATAAATTTTATCTTTACCGATCACTCCAAGCACTGAACCGGCATATTGAATGATCCATTCCGGTGGTAACTGTTCGCCAACAACACCGGTGAGTACTGCCTCTTTATCGAAGTATACACCGGTGAGCTGCACCATCTGTCCTATTTTTTCCTGTAATGACATTTCTGACAGCAATTGCTGTAATTCATGTATTTCCATAAATACTCCTTATGTTCAATCCGTTTATTTCTAATGTTCATTTCTCCAAAGAGCACCTGAGCTGTTTTTCTGCTTTTTCAATATAATTGTATCATGCAAGCGGCCTTACGCTTCCTTCCGTAATTCCATTTTCATTAAACGCATCGACTCTCACATACACCGTTTCGCCTTCTACCAGCGCTCCAATATTTTGCTCCGGCATAAAGGTCATGCAGCTGTGATACAGCTTGTCCGGTGCAAAACCCCAGAGGACGTTGTATCCGACAGCGTCTGTCTGTGGCTCGATGGTGATGCGCATATCCATAGTTCCGGTCCGCTCTGCCTGGTACTGCGGTGCGGATGGTTTTTCGCCGTTGCCGAGGCCGAAAACACGAAGACCGGAGATGCATGGATTCTGGTTGTACGGCACTTCAAAAACGGTGAGTTTCAGATAACGGATCTGTACACCCTCTTCTTTTACGATGAAATCGTGCGGCAAATTGGTTTCTGCGTCTGATTTATCTGCCAGAACAAAATAGTTTGTTCCATCGGCGGATGCCTCAAGCAGCCATCTGGTCTTATGCTGGCTCGGGTCGATATATCGTTCCCCCTGACGCTCGCCCGGCAGAGGTGCATCGATTTTGTCATCTGCAAAATTAATCTGTACGGCGCGGACATCTTTTACCTCACCAAGATCCATCGAAATCCACTCACCCGGCTGATTTCCGGCTGCGCGCCACCAGGTCTGGATATTTTCATCTGTCGCAAACGACGGTTCTCTGCCTTCTTCCGAGGACGATGCCGTCATTGCTTTCTGATAGCTTAAGAGATACCACTCCGGTTTTGCCCATGGGTCTTCTTTTGCCTGCTCCACCGCCATCGGCCAGTCGCCGAACTGCTGATTACAGAACAGGACACCATCTTTGTCGAAACCTGCCCGCCAGATGCCGACGCGACGCTCCATATCGTGGTTTTTGCTGATCTGCATTGTCGCGGTATGCCACCAGTTTCCATAGCGGTCTTCCATCGTCGAACCGTGGCCTGCACCGCGCAGGAATCCGCCCGGTTTATAGGAATATGGATTGTTCTTTGCCAGACGGAACGGGCCAAGCGGGGAATCACTCTCGTAAACACCGTCACCGTAAACGTTGTATTCCGTTCCCGGGCCGGCATACTGGAGGTAATAGGTTCCATCATGCTTCGTCATCCATGCGCCCTCGATGAACGGTCTCTGACTGAACATAATTTTGGCAAACCCGATCTGCTCCTCCGTCAGATGATCCGCATCTTTTCCCTGTGCTTTCAGAAATTCTTTAAATTTTTCAACAGCTTCTTCTTCACTCAGCGGCATTTTGGAATGATTTTCTCCGACGCGCTCGTATCCGATTTTTTCCGGCTGACCGTAGATCAGTTCTTTTCTCTCGGTCTTTGGAACCATCGTCTCCGGTTCAAGCTCCACACCCCAGATCGGAGTCACGTTATTGCATCCCCAGTAAAAATAGAGCTTTCCGTCATCATCAAGAAACAGGTTCGGATCCCAGAAATCGAAGGTTCCCGGAATACGCTCAAACGGACCGTTTAAGATATCTTTCGTGCGGTAAAAATCGCAGATCGTGCCACGACGGGATGCGCTGAAATACACGTAATCGCCGACCACGCGCACATCCGGCGCATAGTCATACAGCGGCAGGCTGTCCGGCAGACGGTGGCTCTCCCAGTGAACCATATCCTCCGAAACCCAGACGCTCAACGTCATGGACGCAAAAATATAATACTTTCCCTGAAATAAAATCATCGACGGATCGGCGGCCTCGCGGGAAATCTTGTCCTCACCGCTTCTCATATCCTGAATGAACTGGTAACGGTAATCCATATTTAACGGATTGCAGAAATACTGTTTTTTCATCAAAATTCCTCTTTCCGGACAGTACGTAAAAACCCCTGTTCGTACATCCTTTTTTCTTATGATAGAAAAAGTTTAGCATATCCCGCAAAGAAAGGAAATGTTCTGATTTGACTTTTTTGTTGCACTTTTTGGACTGTTTTTTTGTCTCAGGTATTGGACAAATTCCTGTGTTGGATTTATAATTCGTGTAATTTCAAATTGCAGAAAACAAGATCTGCAAGCCGAGTTTTCAGCATGGATCGAGGTTGGAATGGAATGCGGCGATTTTACCCTGATACTGCAATCAGGAGAGAAACGTGCAAAGATAGATTTGAGTCAATTCACAGAAGAAAAACCGGAACCTTTCCCGATAAACACCGTTTTCGTACCGAAACAGCTTCTCGCAAATGTACTTCAGGCCGGAAAAGAGTTTTGCCTGGGTGCAAAAAATCTGAACCCCACAACGAAGGATTCTGCAATTGGAAAGGGAATCCAGATGATCGCCAGACAGACACAAGAAGTATTTGCAGACTGTCATGACGGAGATACAAACATCCGGGTCAGCACATGGATTGAAAAGCTGCTGGCTGTAAAAGACAATCTTGAATATGGAATTGTCAGTTCGGAAAGAACGACAAATCGCTGGGCCTATATGGATGAAAAACTTCTTATGATGGATTTCCGTACAGCTTTGGCGCAGAATTTATACCAGCTGAATGTCTTGCCGATTGAAGCAAATGGTGCAATATTTGATCCTCATATCCATGATGCAGTACACATCGAAGAGACAGACCGGGTGGAAGAAGACAGAGTTGTCGAGGAAATACAGAAAGGCTACTTCTTCGGTGAAAAACTGTATCGACCGACAAAAGTTATTGTTTCTAAAAATCCCTGTCAAAAGTAATGCTCTGAATGCACTTCAAAAGCACCGGCCAAATGGTCGGTGCTTAAATAATGGTTTCATCATCCTGTCAAAAATAATGCTCTGCCATGTGTGTCTTGATATATACGAATCAATTTCTCAAACGCACAGATCATTAACCGATATATAAATTAAGGGTGAAGAGGAGCCTGTTTTTAAAGCTACTCATCACCCTTGACAAACCCTAAAAGAATTTAACCGAATCAACCAAGTCCTGATAAGCTGTGAAGCAGCTATTCAGTTATGAGCAAGTAACGAAGCGGATTGCGAATATCCGCTTTAGCTTTACAGACTGTTCCACAGTACTCCGGAAAATCTGTTTCTTGCAACTCTCACTCCACAGGGCTGATTTTTTATGTCATTTCTGTATTTTTCCCTTCCATTTCTGTATTGTTTTTATGAAGACATGCTCTTTTTGCTTTTCATCTTCCTGTGCCTCATACTTAGATAATAAGGAATTAAGTTCCCTGTCCCATACCGAATAAAATCGAACGGTGTTTACTTCTTCCTGTATCGTTTTGATTTGTTTTTGATCTTGTCTCGAAAGACTCCGCATTCGTTTTTCTAGTTCCTTTTTGTAAATAGAAACCCCTTGCGGAAATCTTATATTGCTTGCCTCTCTTCTATCTTCTAACTCTATTCCTTTTCCTGATAAAACTTCTTCACTGTATAGCATTTGTAAAAAGGAGACTGCTTTTAAAGGTTGCTTTGTGTTCTTATTAATTCCTGCATAAAGTGTAACATTTGCAGTGAATCCGCCTTCCTGATTCGGCATTGCAAATACCGTATGAACTGTTTTTTCACCTCCAAGTTCTTCCAAATCATTTAGACTTACTACTCCTGTATCTTTTATTTTCCAGTTTAAAGCTAATGATCTTGTTTTTAATGCTGCTGTTTCATCCAAAACTTTTTTTATTTGCTCTTCCGAATATAGAAGTGTTTTTTTCTTATAATCAACTACCTCACTAAATGTATCAAAAAATTGAACCCCACTTCTTTGCCCTACAATCTGTTGAATTGCTTTTTCTTTTTGTCTGGCTAATTCCAGCCAATTTCTTGATATTTCTGTATTTTCCGGTAAATCCTGTGTTGTAAATGCATATAGAAAATAATCGTATGTCATAGGAAGCAGTATTTGTTCCTCATTAGCCATACCTGCAGACAAAATCCTCTCTTCTAAAATATCTATATCAAAATATTTCATGTATGGTTTCAACGAAAGAAAGGTTCCCTGATACATTTCTTTTTGGGGATCCTCAAAAACAACTGCTCTTTGCTCACTCCAGGTCGGATTCGGCCCTTCTGCGAAAAATACATCCGGCCCTTCTCCCGTCGTAATTTCATTCTGGATCTCCTGTACTTTTTCTTCCGAAGCCTGTTGCCCTGATGGGATTACCATTAATTCCACTCCATTATTTTTATATATTTTCTTCCAGGCTGCCACTATTTGAAGTACCGTTTTTTTATTTTCTTCATCAACACAAATTTTTAATGGCATTTCCGTTTTCTCAATTTCAATCTTGGCTTGTGTATCTGCATATACCGTTTCTGCATTTAAGCTCCCACTGACTAATGTGATGTTAATCAGAATCAAACCAAAAATTTCTTTCAACCTTTTTCCCATCATTATGCTACCCCCTATGTTTCTATATAGCACAAGGCTATTGCATGACTTCTGTTTTTTTACATATCATACAACAGCCTTGTGTTTTAACCATTAATTATCATATCCGTGACAAATTGTTCTTGTTTCTTTCACATTAGCAGTATTTCCTGCGTTACAATTTAAACATTTTGTAGTTTTTATTCCTGTTCTATACTGCTTCAAATCAGTTCCCCATGCGTGACCATGAGTACATGTAACTGTACCACTGCTTATCCAGCTTCCCCATACGGTTGACGATGTTATTCTTCCTCCACATCTCGGGCAAACTGCAGCATACGGCATAATTTCTTCATACGCAAAAATATTCTTACTTTCGATAACATCCGCTTTTGTTACATTGGCAGAAAATGTACTGGCCAACATTAAGGTCATTAGAAAAATGGAAATTTTTTTCTTTACCGCTTTCATACTTTTCTCCTTAAAAATTTATTATACCTGTCAACGTACATTCTACATTTGTATAACAAAAAATACCATACTTCCTACTTTTTGTCAATCTTTTTTCTACATTTGTCTAATTAATCATTATACCCATGGCAGACTATTTTTTCTTGCCTGATCTTTATCTCAAAAAAATTTCCACATTCATTACACCTGATTTTTTCTACTCCATATCTGGCTTTCTGTAAGTCATCTCCCCATGCATATTGATGTGTACATACTACATTTTTTTCATTTTCCCATGCATTCCAAACCACTTCTCCTTGTACCGCAGCTTTGCATTTGGGACAATTTTCTATATGCGATGATGACCATATTTGTCGCGCTATTTGCATTTCCGAAAAACTCAAAATAATTATTCCAAAAAGAAAAACAGTGACGTATATTCGAAGTTTTTTTCTTGCTAAAAACACATTGTAAAATCGTTCTTTCAGTATCTCTGTTTCTGATACCATTGAAACAACTCCAGACAATTCTTTTTTCGTTTGTTTTGAAGCCACTTTTAAAATAACATTGCAATAATCTTTCCGTTGCGTCAGATTCATATGTTTTGTAACAGTCTCATCACAGACACATTCGATATCTATATTTGCCATTTTTTGCACCCACAGCATTGGGATACAAAACCAATAAACATCCCTTATAATTTGAAGAAACCTTTTATACCATAAATCGTGTTTTTTCTGATGTGTCAATTCATGTAAAAAAATCAAATACCATTCTTCATAGGAGTAATTTTCCGTTTCCAGCATTTCTTGTGGAATCAATACTTTTGTATTTCGTACACCAAACAACATAGGAGAATAAAAATCTTGATTTTCACAGACCCATATTTCTGTTTTTTTTATTTTACAAACTTCGCTTGCTTTTTTTAGAGCTTCTAATACGGAATTTTTTTGCATCTTTTTACATTCTGCAAATATTCTTTTTTTCCATATTCTATATTGTATTGCGTGAAACAAAAGGCATAAAATCATCCCTGCAAGCCATATATACGGCAAAAATTTTTCGCCTGACATCCACTCTCGAATTGAAACGTTTCCAATTTTCGTCATGATCGCAGTCTTTTGATTTTGTTCCCCCATATAATATGCCGGCATAGAAATTATAAAAAAATGTTGCCGGAATTTCTCCGTCACACTCCAAAACGGAAAGCACATTTTAATTGTCAGAAGTATCCAGACTACCTTTCTCCAGTAATGACCGAGTCTTTTCCCCATTATTTTTTGTACAACATATGCCATAAATGCGACTATGCCTATGAAAAGATTCCACTTTATGATAAATGCCATCTGTAACTATGTCCTCTACACCACTTTTTCTATTTTTGTCTGTCAATAAATTCCTGCAATTGCTTAACCTCTTTTGAGCTAAGTTTTTCTCCATCATACAATGACGATGCGAATTTTGCTAATGACCCTTGAAACATTTTATCTAACATGTTTTTTCCAACTGTGCCTATATAGTTTTCTTTTTCTACTAATGGTACATAAAGATTTGATTTCCCATTCCTCACTTTTTGAATAAATCCTTTTTTTTCCAAACGAGTAAGCAATGTTAAAATGGTACTCGGTGCAATGTTTTTCTCTACATTCAATTTCTCTTCAATTTGAAATCGGCTGACAGGTTCCGCATATTCCCATACAATCATCATAATTTCCTGTTCTGATTCTGGTAATTTTTTCATTTCTACTCTCCGCTTTTCTCTACTTTGACCAGATTATAGCATATTTTCCAGAAAATTGTTGCACTTTTTGGGACTGTTTTCCGCCTTCCGAAGCTAGATTCTAGCATGATTCTTGATTTTTTCTTCCGTTTCGCATAGCTTTGAATGCACTTCAAAAGCACCGGCCAAATGGTCGGTGCCTAAATAATGGTTTCATCAAAAATGGTTCATCTTATACCACACATAAATATGCAAAATATCCTGCATAGCATAAAAGCATAACGACACCACACGTTTTCCGTAATTCCCTGTTCTTGTACGTCCCAATCCATAAAACCAGACCTGCCAGAATTGCGATTCCTGTGTCTACAATAAATTTAGTTTCAAATGGCACAGGACAGATCAGTGCGGCTGTTCCAATTACAAATAAAATGTTAAAAATATTGCTTCCGACAATATTTCCGATTGCAATTCCTGCATTCCCTCTTTTTGCTGCTGTCACAGATGTTACCAGCTCCGGAAGGGATGTTCCGAGAGCAACAATCGTCAGTCCGATAAAACGCTCACTCATTCCAAAGTATCGTGCAATCTCGGTTGCCCCGCTGACGGCAAAATCACTTCCTTTTACAACCAGGACGCCGCCTGCCACCATCAAAAGAAGACATTTCCAGACAGGATAATTTTTCGCTTCCTCCTCTTCCGGATTTTCCCCTTTTTTCGACATTACAAACAAATAGCCAAGATATACAAGAAACAGTACCCATAAGACTATGCCCTCGGCAAACGTTACTTTTCCTCCTGTGATTCCGCATATCATTAAAACTACCGTAACAAACATCATAAACGGTATTTCATAAAACAAGGTGGACCTTTGTATTGCCACATTTGTTATTAATGCCGTAAGTCCGAGAATAATAAAAATATTCAAAATATTGCTTCCAACCACATTTCCTATCGTAATTCCTGCGTTCTGCTGCATCGCTGCGGTAATACTTACAGCAGCCTCCGGCATACTCGTTCCCATTGCAACAATGGTAAGTCCGATAATCAGCTGGGGAATTCCAAACTTTCTTGCTATGCTTGCAGACCCTTCCACAAACCAGTCTGCTCCTTTTACCAGAAAAAGGAAACCCACTATCAAAATCCCTGCCTGTAACATCATACGTATCTTCCTCTCTTTCTTTTGCATTCTTTGCAGCAGGTGTTATAGGCATAAAAAAAGAGACTCCTACTGCATCTACAGTAAAAGTCTCGCTATTTAATCACTTTCCGAGTTATTGAATATCAATAGCTGTACTGACGAAGAAGTGAACACGGTTGGCTAGCTACTCCCTTTTATTTTTCCAGTTTATCAAATTTCTTTTTTTTCGTCAACGTTTTTGTTTCTCCTAGTTCCTTATTTCCAGATATTCTTATCTTCATTACACTTCTTTAGTATATCCAACTCCTCCTGATCATACGGAGTAAAATCTGCATGATACAAATTATGCATCCATTCTGTATTAATCAGCGGACGATTAAACTGTTTCAAAAACTTTACCATTCTTCGTGCATGCGTATAATCACCATAAAAATGAAATGTAATAATGTCCGAGAGTTCTATGTTTTCCCGATCCACCTCACCATGAAAACATGGGTTGTTTAGCCATTCATAATAGTTTCCCTTTACCCGTTTTTTCTTTGATCCCGCTTTTTAAACTCCATGTAAAATTTATTTGCTGCTTTGATCATACTATATCTACATGCTCTTTTCTATATCTCTTTTTCCATTACCATTCACTGCTCTTAATCTGACAATAACCCTCACAATCCTCTTTTCCAGTTTTGTTTTACAAAAGAACGGTTCCATACGCCTGCATCATTTTTCCGTTTTACTTTATTTTTTCTTTCTTGCCGATAGTATTTTTTCTCAATTTTTGTTATACTGAAAATGTATGCGTATCAAACTCCGGCATTGCTCTTTCAAGCTGCCGACACATACATAAAATTCATAAAAGGGGGTATCTTTTTCATGGATACGTATGTCATTTTAAAAGACCTGGCAATCATTATCGTATTCGCAAAATTGTTTGGTATTCTTGCCAGAAAATGCAAGGCTCCGCAGGTTGTGGGCGAGCTGATTGCCGGTATTGTCCTTGGACCCAGTGTGCTGGGACTTGTTCAGCAGTCTGACTTTCTTGCACAGATGGCTGAGATCGGTGTCATTTTGCTGATGTTCTCCGCAGGTCTTGGCACCAGCCTGAAGGATCTGCTCCGCACAGGAGTGAAATCCCTGCTGATCGCCTGTGCCGGTGTTTTTGTTCCTCTCGTTCTTGGAGCCATCTTATACATGAGCTTTTATGGCTTCTCTGCTGTCGGAACGGAAGAATTTTACCACGCTGTTTTTATCGGTGTTATTCTGACTGCAACATCGGTCAGCATCACCGTACAGGCCTTGAAAGAACTCGGCAAGCTGAAAACAGAGGTTGGAACAACCATCTTAAATGCAGCCATCATCGACGATGTCATTGGTATCATTGTGCTGACTGTTGTCATCGGTTTTAAAGATCCGACATCCAATCCGCTGAAAGTAGCAGCCTCCACCATTCTGTTTTTTGCCCTTGCGATTGTGCTTGGTTTTCTCTGCTTTAAGCTGTTCAACCGCATGAACTCCGTATTTCCGCACACCCGCCGTCTCCCGATTCTGGGTCTTGCGCTCTGCTTCGGACTGTCCTACATTTCCGAAAAATATTTCGGCATCGCCGATATTACCGGTGCATACGTTGCGGGCGTTATCCTGTGTTCCCTCGATTCTTCCGATTACATCGAAGAAAAAATGGATATCAGCTCCTATATGATTTTCGGACCGATTTTCTTTGCAAGTATCGGACTCAAAACAACGCTCAGCGGCATGAACGAGAAATTCGTACTCTTTGCCATCTGTTTCGTCATCGTCGGCCTTGCCGCAAAAATTATCGGCTGTGGCCTGATGTCAAAGGGATGCGGCTTTACCTGGGGCGACAGCCTGAAAATCGGTGTCGGTATGATGACCCGTGGTGAAGTCTGTCTGATCGTTGCGCAAAAGGGTCTGAATGCAGGCTTTTTATCCGGCGATTTCTTCAGTGCCGTGATTCTGCTGATTCTCTTCTCGAGTATTGCAACACCGATTATGCTGAAAATCTTATACGCGAAAATGCCGACGGCAAAAGATTCTGCAAAGGCATCCTGACTTTCCTTTTACCAAAACAGGGCGCTGTGCCATTTCCTGCACAGCGCCCTGTTTTTTTCGTATCAACCGGTAAGTTCTGATTTCTTCTACCACAGAATCTTCTCTGCCTCAGCTCCATCCGCAAACGGTCCCGGCATTGCTGCCACGCCGCGGTGCTCGCCGAGATAATCCTGATCGAAGATAATCGTGCTTCCGTCCGGATCTTCGAATCTCTGCTCCGGCTCGAAGGCGTATCCTAAAATATCACTGTTGATAATTCCCGTCCGGAAATCCTTCAGGAACTCATACACGTTCGTCTTGATGGAATAGTGGCCGTCTTTTTCCACAAGTTCCACCTTAACCTGGTTCTCGTTATCCACAAGATTCTCTTTTTCATTCACACACGCCTTTGCTCCGTTAAAGTAAGCGTTTCCGTTTACCCAAACCGGCAGATGACATTTATTGTGATACGGCTCCAGCTTGCTCATGTCGGCCGGTTTGTCCAGCTCAAAGTGGCTGATCCACTCGTCATAGGTCGGATACTCGTCGAACACATGCGTTCCGACCTCCTGGTTATCCTCCATCTTGAAGCCCATGTCCTCAACCGTTTCTGTTTCCTCAACCGGGTAATTCTGGATAAAGATGTTGTTGTAGAACCGGTCATCGCCATGCAGGAATGTCATGAATCCGGCAACCTCGGTACGGTGACGGATGTGATACGGCGTGTAACGGTCTCCTGTTCCGCCGCCAACTGCAGTTAATGAGCCAAGCATCAGATTGTGTACGCAGGCAATACCATCGGTCGCCATACGAACGCTGACCGGTGAGAGCATAATGTTGTTATCGATCAGTGTCGGACCATGGCCAACCTCGATGAAAATATCCTGACTCATCATTGCGCCCTCTGCCTTTGGTGTTCCCTCCGGCGGGCAGTTGTCGTGCAGCAGGTTCTGGGTCAGGCGTGTTCCCTGTGCCTCCCAGTCGCACCAGATGCCCATCGTACAATGATGAATGTGATTTCTTCTCATCACAACATCGATCGCTGCATGCATCTTGATACCTGAAATCTCGGCTCCGCCAAGCTGCTGCATATTGTTGATGTTGTGAATGTGGTTGTCCTCAATGATACTGAACACACCGCCCATCCGTCCGACAATACCGGTCTGCTCACAGTGATGGATGTGGCAGCGGCGGATGATATGGCTTCCGATGTTCTCCTTCGTCCATCCATGATACTGGCCGCGGCAGACAGCATCACGCTCCATCTGGGTCGGGCTTTTTACGTGTTTTCTGGTAAAGTAATGGTCGTTCTCCGGATCGTAATATTTTCCGAGCGAAATACCGCAGCACTTGCTGTTGCTGACCTCACAGTCCTCAATAATCCATCCCTTCGACCAATGCGGACCGATCATACCGTCCTGGTAAGCGGCCGGCGGAGCCCATGTCGTTGCCGCCTTGCTGACATCAAATCCACTGAACGTAATGTAATTTACGCCTGTTTTCGACGGCATAAAGCAGTTCCGGCGCACGTTGATTTCTACTTTTTCCTCCGTCGGGTTTTTACCCTGGAAATTTGCGTAGATGACCGTCTGATTTTTCTCTTTGTCCTGCTCGGTATACCATTTGTAAACCGACCACTCCGGCTCCCAGGACGGCGCATAAACCTCGCCCTTGATACACTCCTCGAGCGTCTCTGCCTCGTATAACTGGCGGTCATTCAGATAAACCGCGCCGGTATGGCGTACCACCGGTGCAAAATACCAGTCACCGCCGACCATTGTCGTGTATGGGTTATAATTGCCAAAAACTCCGTTGTCTACACGGCATACCCACACATTATCTTTGTAATGCTCCCAGTCATTCATCGTTTCCGCACCGGTGATCTTTGCGCCGAGCGGCTTCTCACTCTTATAGACGATTCTTGCATCCTCGGTTCCGCCGTTGACCGGATCAACATATTCATGGTAGATACCAGGTGCAACCAGAACTTCATCTCCTGCCTTTGCAATTTTTGCCGCATCGTTGATGAACTTGAACGGCATCTCTTTTGTTCCGTTTCCATTCTTCGGAGCGGAATTGTTGACATAGTAAATCATTTCTCTATACTCCTTTTTGTTATAGTAAAACCCGAAAACCCTGCAAAAAAGGCTGTGACGCAATCATTCACTCTCTGCGGCGCTGAATTTTTTACGCTATTTTTTTGCGGGTCTATAGAATTTCTTTACGATAATGCTTCTTCCGCAGCCTCTTTTGATGCAAACGGGCCCGGCAGCGGATGAATGCCCTGACGGTTTCCAAAGTAGTCATATCGGAACACGATCGGCGTTCCATCCGGATTCTCATATTTCTGTTCCGGCTCAAATGCCATGCCAAGCGTCTCCGTTGAGATCACTGCACAGGCATTCTGCGGCAGATAATCGTAAACATTGGTCTCCAGTTTCCATTTTCCGTTCTCTTCTTTTACACCGATGGTGATTTCATGCTCGGTATCCACTACAGCGTCCTGTTCCTGCTCCGCCGGCTTCGCCCCATTGAAGTAAACGTTTCCGCCAAGCCATACCGGCAGCTTCTCGTAATACAGATCCGGCGACTTTCCGGAGCCCATTCCGCAGTAGCCCTCAAATCTTGCCACGTACTCCTCCAATGTCGGATATCCGCTGTACGGTGCGGTTCCTGCTGTCAGATTTCCGTCATCCCATTCATTATCCCCAGTCAGTTTACGGATTTCTTCCATTCCCGCACGAACCGGCTTCTGAATGAAGATATTATTGTAGAACCGGCAGTCACCGTGAAGAACTGTCATAAATCCGTTGATCTCCGTGCGATGCGGCACATGGTACGGTGTGTAGCGCGGCGACGGCAACTTGTCGGATCCATTGTTGACACCTCGGCCGACAGCAGTAAACGATCCCGCGATCAGGTTATGTACTACCGCAACCCCCTGCGTTGCCAGCTTCATCGCGCGGTCCGAAAGCAGTACGTTATTGTCCACCAGCGTCGGTCCGTGGGAAATTTCAATAAAGATATCCTCGCCGATACCGTCCATACCTTCTGGATTTGCATTTTCCTCGTTCGGCAGCGTATTGTCATGGAACAGGTTCTGCGTAACGCGTGTGCCCTGTGCCTGCCAGTCGAGCCAGAGGCCTCTCGTACAGTGATGGAAATGGTTTCTTCGAATGATCACATCGATTGCTGCATGCATCTTGATGCCGCCAATCTCCGCACCCGCAAGGTTCTGTTTGTTGTTGATATGGTGAATATGATTGTCCTCAATAATCGAGAACACACCACCTAAGTGGCCTACAATACCCGTCTGTCCACAGTCGTGGATGTTGCACCGGCGGATGATGTGGCTTCCGATGTTTTCCTTCGTCCATCCCTCCCGCTGCGCCTGGCAGATACAGTCACGCTCCGTCTGTGTACCATCTTTGAATTTCCATTTGAGCCATTTATTGTCATTGTTCGGCTGTCTGTATTTTCCAAGGGAAATGCCCGAGCACTTCGAATCTGAAATCTCACAATCCTCGATAATCCATCCCTTTGACCAGTGCGGGCCAACCATTCCTTCCTGATATGCCGTCGGCGGAGCCCACTGAGTTGCCGCCTGTTTTACAACAAAGCCGGACAGAGTGATGTAACCGATGCCCTCCTTCGATGGATAAAAGCAATTCTCGCGCACATTAATTTCCACCGTTTCCTCATTCGGGTTTTTCCCCTGGAAATTCACATAGAAAACGGTCTCATTCTTCTCTTCGTCCTGCTCCACATACCAGGTGTAAACCGTGAATGCCTGATCCCAGGATTTTTTATAGATCTCCGGCTTTTTCACCTGATCCAGACTTGTCACCTCATACATGGATTTTCCATTCAGATACACTTCTCCGGTATGTGCCGTGTAGGATGCGATAAACCAGTCACCGCTGACCAGTGTCGTATATGGATTGTAATCCCCAAACAATCCGTTCGAAACGCGCGCTGTCCACACATCACCTTCCAAATGCTCCCAGTTATCCACAATTTCCGCACCGGTAATCACAGCTTTTCCCGGTTCCACAGAACGGTACACAATTCTTGCATCCTCACATCCCGCATTCGCCGGATCTACATATTCCCGATATACGCCAGGCGCTACAAGCACCTCGTCGCCGGGCCTTGCAATTTTTGCCGCCTCGGAAATCGTCTGAAATGGATATTCCTTCTGCCCATTTCCGCTTCGCACAGCATTTCCATCTACATAAATCTGCATTTTTCGCTTACCTCTCACTTCTTCACTTTTCATAAACTTTTATTGTGAATTTTCGCCAAAATCACATCACTCTTTTTCCGATTTCTGCCGTTCTTCACAATTTTCATATCTTAACCATAATACAGATCCTCGTAAAACACTACTTATATATTGCCGATCATTGCCCAGATGTTTCGATTTTTTCTATATTTTTTCTCTCTTCTGTTGTATAATACCGTTTATCAGATACGGAGGATTCTTTTGCCATGAAAAACGATTCGACTTCTTTTTTCGAAAACAATCATTTTGCTAACAGCTATGTTTACGATATCTCTATTTCGCATGTCCCCGCCTATTTCGGTCTGCACTGGCATCACTATATCGAAATTGTGCTTGCACAGGATAACGGCATTATCTATGAAGTAAATGGAGAAACCTTTCCGCTAAAGCCCGGTGATCTTCTTTTTATCTGGCCCGGCGAGCTGCACGCTGTTTCCACAACCAACAGAGAACATCGCCTGATCATGCTTCAGCTCGATGCAGATTTTCTGGAAAAACGCGTGGATTTCCAGTCTGTTGCTTATCTTTTTTATCAGATCCGTCTTCTGAATCAGAACAACTTCCCGGAAATCGAAAAGCTTCGCGGATTTCTGACAGAGCTTCGCAGGCTCTCCCTCTCCGGTATCAGTTTTTCTGAACTGCGCGGATGCGTTCTGCTATATCAGTTTTTTATTCTGCTCGGCGAAAATCTCTCCGTGCCGACCGAAACTGCCGCACCGCAAAAAACAGGCCATTCCGCACAGGTACACCGCCAGATGGTTGCTGCATGTACCTGGATCTCAAGTCACTGCACCGAACCGGTTTCCCTGGAAGAAGCATCAAAAGTCGCCGGATTCTCCCGCTGCCATTTTTCCAAGCTGTTCCGCGCATACACCGGCCTCTCCTTCACGGATTTCGTCACCAGGGAACGGCTCCATATCGCCGAAAACCTGTTAAAAAAACCGGATCTCACGATCACCGAAGTGTCGCTCGAATCCGGTTTTAACAGTATTTCTACGTTTAACAGAGTCTTTTTGAAATCAAAAAATGTAAGCCCTACCGACTTCCGTCAGATGTACCTGCAATCCTATCAGAAATAGGCTATGAATTCGGCATGGCCTCTGGTCTTTCGCAGGTGGATGGAACCTTCTCAAATGCACCCGTTTCCGCACTCTTCATAATCTGATCGATCGTATCGAGTACGTGATATGCCATTTTGGCACTCGCACGGTTTGGTCTGCCCTCGGCAATTGCTTCTGCCATCTCAGACGGGCCAAGACCACGGCTGTTTTCGCTGTAATCAAAGCCATAATGTAAAACTTCCGGAACAGTCTGCTGTGTCCAGTCTTTTACACCCGGAATATAGACAACATCGCCGCCGAAATTGTTCGGATCAACAAGCTTTAAGATACCTTTTTTACCGTAAATGGTGAATACCGCCTGATCATTGATGACGCTGTCACCATTGACGCAGAATGTACCGGTCACACCGTTTTTCATTTCCAGAATGGTAAAGACCTGACTTTCGTTTGTATAGTCAAATTCCTGTCCGTATTCCGGGCTGCCCGGAATGATGTTCACACGCTTCGCCGCAAGGTTTCGCACGGACGATACAACGCGATCCACCGGACCAAAAAGACTCACAATTGCCGTCAGATAATAAACACCGAAATCGTAGCAGATACCGCCGCCCGGCATCCGCAGAAAACGGAAGATGCTCGCCAGCAAATCAAGATCGCGGTTTGCGCATGCTTCGAAAGATGTCACCTCGCCGATCAGCCCGTCGTCGATCGCTTTTCTTGCGGTCTGCAGTGCCGATCCAAGGAAGGTGTCCGGTGCGGAACCGAGATAGAGATGTTTCTCCTCTGCCAGCTCGATCAGTTTCGCTGCCGTTTCCGGTGCGAGGGTCATTGTTTTTTCAGTGTAAACGTGTTTTCCGGCTTCCAGTGCCTGACGGATCAGCCCCTCGTGGGTCGGTGCCGGTGTCAGAATGACTACCATTTCAATCGACGGGTCTGCCAGAATTTCCTCGTAGGTACAGCCCTTGATGCCATACTGCTCTGCTTTCTTTTTCGCATGTTCAAGATGGCCTGCGCAGCATGCTGCTACCTCAAGATTCTCAAAGTTATGAATCATGTTCGTCAGATAAATATCACTGATCGCTCCGCAGCCGACAACGCCGACTCTCATTTTTTTCGTTTCTGTTGTTCCCATTTGTAAAAATCCCCTTTACTCTTTGTTTTTTGATTCTGTTCTGATAAAAACCCTTATCTTTTTTATACAACGAAATGTCTGAAAAAACAAGCATTCCGGCTCATATTTCACTTTCAAAATGAAAAAACCGCCCACGGTTTCTGCAGATTCTCTGCATCACCGCGGACGGCCTTTTTCTGTTGTTTACTCCACGCTTTTCAGCGATTCAATCATATCAATTTTTCTTAACCGGTAGAACATCATAAAGTTGACGAACAGGGCAAACGCCAGGGTAATCAGGGCGCTCCAGCCGTAGCTCCGCGGGAACACGTTTCGTCCGAACATCATCAGATCGACCTCGACGGTCTGAATTACGCAATGATGTAAAAACGTTCCAATTCCCATGCCCGCGATAACGCCGAACAGTGTCAGCACCATGTTTTCCCGGTACACGTACGATGCCACCTCGCCGTCGAAGAAGCCGAGCACTTTCAGCGTTGCCAGCTCTCTCTGTCGTTCGGTGATGTTGATGTTGTTCAGGTTGTACAGCACCACAAACGCCAGCAGGCCCGCCGATACGATCAGCACCACGATGACGATGTCGAGGGAACGAAGCATGTTGTCAATCTGATCAATCAGGTCGGATGTGAACGAGATTGCCGCTACACCGTCGTACGTCATGATTTTTTCTCCGAGTGCTGTCTCATAATTGCTCGACGTGTCCTGGTATTTCATCAGAAGCTGGTTGTAGTCCGGCGCTCCGCCGAACAGCTCCTCGTAGAGATCCGGGGCCAGATACAGGTAATGGCGCACGTAGTTTTCGACGATGATCGAAATCTTTACGTCCACAATATCGTCGCCTTTTTTCAGCTGAACCGTGTCGCCTGCTTTTACGCCGAGCATCGTTGCTGTCTTTTCGCTGATGGCTGCGCCGCCGTCGGTCGGGAATTCGTAAACTTCTCCGCTTTTCCGGTCTCGGAAGGCATAGAAGTCATTGAAATTCGTCAGTTCTTTCGGCACTTCAAGCACTGCATCCACGGTCTTTTTGTCGGTCTGCAGTTCGATGTTCTGGCAGTACATTTCCAGCAGCTCATCGATGCCGCTGTAGTTTTCCAGATCGGTCTGCAATGCTTCTTTTTCGGATTCATCCACATCTGAATTCAGCACAGCATTCGCCTGATAGGTGAAGAGGCTGACGAACTGGTTTTTCGCAATCGCGGTGATGGAATCCTGAAGGCCGAAACCGACGAGGATCAGACCCATGCATCCGCCGATTCCGATAACGGTCATGAAGAATCGTTTTTTATACCGCACCAGATTCCGCACGGTTGATTTCTGCGTAAAGTTCAGATGTTTCCAGAGTACGCCGATGCGTTCTAGGAAAATCCGTTTGCCGTTTTTCGGTGCTTCCGGCCGCATCAGCTCTGCCGGACCTGCGGCGAGTTCTTTGTAGCATGCCGCGATCGTCGCCACGCCGGTGCAGGCTGCACTCGCCAGAATCGCAAGGCCTCCCTGCTCCCAGTTCAGCGGGGTCATGTAATACGGAAGTCCGGTATACAGCATGCCGTAGGCATTCATAATAACCCAGGGCAGGATTTTTTCTCCAACCACCACGCCCGCGAGAGCGCCGGATACGGTGGAGAGCATCGCGTATGCGAAATATTTAAAGGCGATCACGCCGTCGGAATAGCCGAGGGCTTTTAACGTTCCGATCTGCTGACGCTGTTCCTCGATCATTCGTGTCATCGTCGTCAGGCTGACGAGAGCAGCCACGAGGAAGAAGATAACCGGGAAGAATTTTCCGATATTCGAGATACGGCCGGCATCCTGACCGAAGCTCTCAGTTGACGTTACCTTATTCCGTCCCCAGACGTACCACGTTGGTTTTTTCAGGTCTGCGAGTGTTTTCTCACCGTCCGCAATTTCCTGCTTCGCATCCGCGATTTCTGGTTCGGCGTCGGCTTTTGCTTTTTCATATTCGGCTTTGCCGTCCTCAAGTTCCTTTTCTTTATCGGCAATTTCCTGTTTCACATCCGCAAGGGAGATTTTTCCGTCGGCGATTTCCTGTTTCGCGTCGGCAAGCTGGGTTTCTCCGTCGGCAATCGTCTGCTTGGCTTCGGCGAGCTGAGTTTCTCCATCGGCGATCGTCTGCTTGGCTTCGGCTAACTGGGTTTCGCCGTCGGCGATCGTCTGTTTCGCTTCGGCGAGCTGACTTTCTCCACTGGAAATTGTCTGCTTTGCAGCGGCAAGCTGGGCCTCACCCGACTGAATCGTCTGTCGGTACGATGCAATCTGCTGTTCCCCATCAGCAAGCTGGGCTCTGGCAGCCGCAAGCTGAGTTTCTCCGTCTTTTAATTTACTGCGGTTCGTCTCAATCTGAGCTTCTCCGTCGGCAATCGCTGCTTTGGCGGATGCAAGCTGGGCTTCGCCATTCTCAATCTGTTTCTGATAAGCTTCTGCCTGTGCTTCTCCATCCTGAAGCTGGGCAAGAGCCTCTGTAATCTGAGCTTCGCCGCTTTCCAGTTCTTCTTTTGCAGAAGCAATCTGTGCCTCGCCTGCGGCGCATTCCTGCTCTTTTTCTGTTAATTGTGCATCTGCAGCGGCAAGCTGACTTTCTGCGTCGGTAATCTGAGCTTCTGCAGCAGCAAGCCGGGCTTCCGCATCAGCGCTTGCTGCTTCAAACGCTGCGATGTTTTGTTCCAGAAATGTTTTCTGCTCCTGCATCGTGAAAAGCTGCTGTGCTAACTCTGTCTGCTTTGCTTCCAGCGCAGTTTTCTGTTCCAACAGGGATACATATGCTTCATCTTCCTCCGTCAGTCCGTCAAGCTGAGCCTCAATCACCTCGATCTGACCAGTCACTTCTGTCTGCGCAGCCTCCACCATCGGAAGCTGCCTGGAAATCTGGGCTAACTGATCCTTGGCTGTCTCATACTGACTCTTCTGTTCTTCATACGCTGCCTTCTGCGCTTCATACTGTGTGCGTCCTGCAGCGGTTTCTGCTTTCTTGTTGTCCAGTTCCTCGCGTGCAGCGGAAAGCTGCTCCTTTGCAATATTCAATTCCGTTTCTTTTTCGGAAAGCTGCTCTTTTGCAGTATTCAGCTCCGTCTGCTTCCGAGTCAGTTCGGTTTTTGCCGCCGAAAGCTGCGTCATTTTTTCCTCTAACTCTTTTTTGCCGGATGCCAGTTCTGTTTCTTTCTCTGCAAGCTGTGCTTTTCCGTCGGAAAGTTCTTTCGCTTTTGCCTCAAGTGTGGTTTTTCCACTTGCAAGTTCATCGGCTTTCTGATTCAGCTCCGCTTTTCCGCTTTCCAGCTCTGCCGCCTTTGCTTCCAGCGTCGCTTTTCCGCTCGCAAGTTCCGCCTCTTTATCTTTCAGCGTTGCCTTGCCGGATGCCAGTTCCTGCTCTTTATCGGCGATGGTTGCTTTCGCACTGAGAAGTTCCTGCTCTTTGTCTGCAATGGTCTGTTTTCCGTCAAGGAGTTCCTGTTCTTTCTCAGCAATCGTCTGCTTTCCGTCAAGAAGCTCCTGTTCTTTGTCCTTTAACGTCTGTTCGCCGTCGAGAAGTTCCTGCTCTTTGTCCGCAATCGTCACTTTCGCGTCGGCAAGCTGCTGTGCACCGTCATCCAGCTCTGTTTTTGCGTCCGCTAATTTCTGCTCTGCATCAGCGACCTGCTGTTTTGCATCATCAATCTTTTCCTGTCCTTCGGTTTTGACTGCCGTATACCGCCGGTCGCACGCCGCATCCTCGAGCGCTTCAATCTTCGTCTGTACAGCCTTCACCGTCTCATCATACGCATCGCTGTAGCTCGCCTCTTCCTGTGCGCCGTCCGCCTGGACGTAAATCTCTGTATAGAGATCCGAGGTAAATGTCTCCGGAAGCAGCAGTGCAAAACTGTTGATGCTTCCGTTTCCAATCGAGCCCGTTCCCCGGTTCAGATCCATATAATAAGGGAGTGTCGCCGAACCAACAATCGTAAACGTGTCCCCGGTCAGCGAATCTGAGAGCGGATCCTCCGTTCCGGAAGTGAACGTTACCTGATCTCCGATCTCACAGCCGGAACTTTTCAGAAACTGCGTATCAACAAGAATTTCATCCTCTTTCTCCGGCATCCGTCCCTCGACCACGCGCGGCTCATTCACACCGTCCGTCAGCGCAATCAGCTTCACAACCTGCTCGCTCTCGCCGATGTCATGCAGCACTTCCACCGTTTTTCCGCCGTAGACCGCTTTCACGCCATCCGTCTTCGCGATATCCGCCAGATCATCGTCTGTCAGCCCCAGCGTTCCAAGAACTTTCAAATCCATATAATTTACTTCATCATAATACCGGTCCGCCGAAACCTTCATATCTCCTTCCGCCGACCGAATGCCCGAGAAAAACGCCGCGCCAAGAAGCACGATGAAAAAGACTGACAGAAACCGCCCCTTGTTCTTTGTGATTTCCCGGATAAAGTCTTTTCGAAATGCTCTCATCGTCCACCTACCATTCTATCTCTTCCACCGGCGTCGGGTTCTCATTTGTTTTCATGCCCGCCACTTTTCCGTTTCGGATTTTAATCAAGCGGTCCGCCATCGGTGTCAGCGCCGAGTTGTGAGTGATGACAATGACCGTCATCCCCTTCTCCCGGCAGGTATCCTGCAGCAGCTTTAAGATCGCTTTTCCCGTCACATAATCGAGCGCGCCGGTCGGCTCATCGCAGAGCAGCAGTTTCGGATTCTTCGCCAGCGCACGCGCAATCGCCACACGCTGCTGCTCTCCGCCCGAAAGCTGCGCCGGGAAGTTATTCATTCTCTCTTCCAGTCCAACCTCCGCAAGCACCTCCGACGCATCCAGCGGATGCTTACAAATCTGCATCGCCAGCTCCACATTCTCGAGCGCCGTCAGGTTCTGCATCAGATTATAAAACTGAAAGACAAATCCAATATCCTCCCGCCGGTACTGGATCAGCTTCTTGCCGCGGTACTTACTGATCTCCGCCCCGTCCACCAACACCTTTCCTGAAGTCGCTGTGTCCATTCCGCCTAAAATATTCAGCACCGTCGTCTTACCCGCACCGCTCGGTCCAACAACAATCACAAACTCACCCTTTTCCACATCAAAGCTGATCCCATCCGCAGCCTTGATGGTAATCTCACCCATTTGATAGGTCTTTGTTACATCCTGAAGACTCACATATCCCGCCATGCCGCCGTGTTCCTCCTATGCAAAAAATCGATATTTCCTATTTCTTTTATTGTATCAATCTACAGCCGCGGCGGCTAGTCCTAAGTGGACGAATTTACTGTTTTTTTATAAATGGCATCTCCCCTTTATTTCAATACTGCCCTGATCATACATCTTATCCCAACCAGAATAATCACCACCTCCTGTAATCTCTGTGCCATCTCCATCGCAGCCATGCCCTCTGCTGCCTTCCCGTTCAAAAATATTTCCAGAACGCATCATCCTCTGTCACTCTCCTCTCAAATCTTAACCACTCCTCCCAGGCCGCCTACCAGACGTGCGAACGCCTCTTCCAATTTGCCGCATCTTTTTCCACAGAAACTCACACAAGTTTGACAATTTATGATACACTAAGCTAAGTGACATCAATTCTGAATGTTCTGTGCTCTGCCGCAGATTTTTCGGAACTGAAATTGACTTTTCGATGCATAAACCAAACGATTTGTGGCATACGAAGAAAGGAATTCTTATGAAAATTATCTTTATCCGCCACGGCGAACCGAATTATGAGATTGATTCGCTGACTGAAAAGGGCTGGCGTGAGGCTGAGCTGCTTTCGAAGCGAACGGCGAAATGGAACGTCACCGATTTTTACTGCTCGCCGCTCGGACGTGCGAAGGATACGGCTTCTTTCACACTGAAAAACGCGGATCGCGAAGCCAAAATTCTTCCATGGCTGCGCGAATTTGATGCGCCTGTCATTGACCCGGAAACCGGGAAGCGCCGGATTCCGTGGGATTTTCTGCCGGATGTACTCGACGCAAACCGGGATCTCTATGACAATCATCTCTGGACGAAAAATCCGATCATGCAAACCGGAAATATGGACGAAAATTACCGTTTTGTGACCGACGGACTCGATACGCTGCTTGCACACTACGGCTATGTACGGGACGGCTATCGCTATCATGCCTCTGATGAGACGAACCGCGAGGCTGTCATCGTCTGCTTCTGTCATCTCGGCGTTACCTGCGTGGCACTGTCCCACTTGCTGAATATGACACCAACCCAGCTCTGGCAGGGTATGTTTCTGGCGCCGACTTCTGTCACAATCGTCGGAAGTGAGGAACGCAAACCGGGCGAAGTGTACTTCCGCTGCCAGACTGTTGGCGACGTACACCATCTGCTGACTGCAGGCGAGCCGGTTTCGTACTATGGATCGTTTAACGATCCATTCCAGTTTTAAACTTTACAAAAAGGGAGTTTTTTATCATGAATGAAGCAAAATTAAGAGAATACGCAAAGCTGATCGTAAAAATCGGCGCAAATGTACAGAAAGGACAGCGTGTCCGTCTGCAGGCCGGTGTGGATCAGGTTCTGCTTGCTACCATGGTCACGGAAGAGTGTTACAAAGCCGGTGCAAGCTATGTTGAGCTGATCTGGGAGTGTGGTCCGATTAACAAGCTGAGTTATCAGTACGCCACAGCCGAAACACTCGGTACGGTTCAGAATTGGGAGGAGGAGCGCCTCAAACAGATGACCGTAGATCTTCCGGTCCGCATTTTCATTGACTCCTCCGATCCGGATGAGCTTGCCGGCATCTCTGCCGATCTGCTCTCTACCGTCCGTCAGATGCGCGGGAAAGTAACGAAAAAATACCGCGATCAGCTCGACGGAAAACATCAGTGGCTGATCGTTGCCGCTCCGTCACCGGCATGGGCCAGAAAAGTATTCCCGGGCGAGCCGGAGGATATTGCGGTTGAGAAGCTGTGGAATGCTATTTTTGATTGCCTGTATTTAAAAGAAGGCGAAGATGTTGAAAAAATCTGGCAGGCACACTGTGACCGCATGACCCAAAAAGCCAACTGGCTGAATGAACAGGCGTTCCGCAAACTGCATTATACCAGCAAAAACGGCACCGATTTCACAGTTGAACTGATTCCGGACGCAAAGTGGAGCGGCGCTGGTGATATCAACCATATGAACAATACCTTCTATGTCCCGAATATGCCGACCGAAGAAGTTTTCACCAGCCCGATGCGCGGCAAATGTGAAGGCCGCCTCGTTTCCACCAAACCGTTAAGCTGGTCCGGCCAGGTTATCAACAACTTTACCGTTGATTTTAAGGACGGAAAGGTTGTCGACTGCCACGCAGAACAGGGCGAAGAGGTTCTGAAGAAAATGTTCGCGATGGATGAGGGCGCCGCGATGCTCGGCGAGGTTGCACTCGTTCCGAAGGAGTCCCCGATCAACCAGTCCGGTCTGATGTTCTTTAACACTCTGTTCGACGAGAACGCATGCTGCCACGTTGCCGCCGGCGCCGGCTTTTCCGAGGTGCTGGACGGATTTATGGATATGAGTGATGAAGAAATCCTCGCAAAAGGTATCAACGATTCCCTGATCCACGTTGACTTTATGGTTGGATCGGATGACCTGCATATCGTGGGTATTCACGAAGACGGAAGCGAGACCGATGTCTTTGTAAACGGCACCTGGGCTGAGTAATCTGAATAATCATCGCCCCATTCTTTCCATCACTTTGCAAAACACCACCGCCGCAATCGTACTCGCAGCCGTCGCAGCAAGCGCCGGTCCGACAATTGCTGTTGGGTGGACGCTGCCGTACTGACTGCGGTACGCAATGATGTTGACGGGGATGAGCTGCAGAGAAGAAATATTTAAAATCAAAAACGTACACATTTCCCGGTTTGCGGTTCCTTCTGGAACTGCGGCCGGGTTTCTCATTTTCCGCCGCTCTTCCTCCAGCTCCTCAAACCGCTCCATCGCCGCAAGCCCCGGCGGCGTCGCAGCCGCGCCGAGTCCAAACACATTACAGATCATATTCATCCCCGCCGCCCGCATCGCAGGATGGTCTTCCGGCACTTCCGGAAACAGAAACCGCATCACCGGCCCCATTCGTTTCACCAGCCCGTCAATCACTCCCGCCTTCTTCGCAATCTCCATCAGCCCTGCCCAGAACCCCGTCACCCCAACCAGCGAAACCGCCAGCACCACCGCCTCCCTCGAAGCCTGAATCACCCCATCCGTCACCTCCGGCATCCGTCCCTGCAGCGCGCCATATGCGATTCCGAGAAGCAGCATGGAACTCCATAGAATGTTCATTGCATCACCTGACTAAAAAGATCTTTATAAAAATATGCTGACTTTATATTTTCCATGATTCGAAACTCAAGTATACACCATAATCCCACAAATTTTTATTATGCCGTCGTTTTATAATGCTTTCTAAAATTGATAT
>SKEO01000807.1_pt1 | contig 27788 bp, 27 predicted proteins | sample 4826801 | NCBI WGS metagenome assembly SKEO01 (sample SAMN11008807, study PRJNA524170) | human gut metagenome | biome: Human fecal sample; material: Feces; isolation source: fecal sample from pouch patient p3 | host: Homo sapiens | place: Israel: Tel-Aviv | collected 2016-02-25 | reverse complement strand
AAGAAGAACCGTCAGGAAATTGCGCAGAGACGACATCTCGTAGACGGAACCTGTGTTGAAGTACTAGAAAAAAGAAAAAGCAGAAAAGATAACATGAGTGGTTTCCGTGGCGTTTTCCAGTTGAAGAATTGTAATCGGTATCGTGTGGATATTGGGTTCAAGGGAAAACGCTATTATATTGGTCTTTTTGACAATTATGACGAAGCGGTGCAGGCAAGACTCGCAGCAGAGAATCTGATCCACAATGGTTTCATTCAGAAATGGAAGGAATGGAATGAGAAGGAGAAGGAAGATCCGGAGTGGGGGAAGGAGCATCCGCTTGTGTTTGATGTGAAGAAAGAGGATGGGGAGATTCGGGTGAGTGTGTGAGATGAGTAGTAAAAAGATGGCGATTGCTATGTTTGGACAAAAACGATTAAGCAGAGAAGGCGGAATCGAAATTGTCGTCAAAGAGCTTTGCACAAGAATGGCGAAGAATGGTTATACAGTTACTTGTTATAACAGATCAGGACATCATGTGAGTGGTGCAGAATATGATAAGAAAACTGAATATGAAGGAATTAATCAGAAATGCGTTCCAACCATCGAAAAGAAAGGTCTTGCAGCTGTTAGCTCATCATTCTTTGCGGCACTTTATAGTGCATTTGGAAAATATAATGTCGTACACATTCATGCCGAAGGACCAGCCTTTTTTTCATGGTTGCCGAAGTTGTTAGGGAAAAGAGTAATAGTAACGGTTCATGGTTTGGACTGGCAACGTGAAAAATGGAAATCGGGTTTCGGATCTAAGTTTATCAAGCAGGGCGAGAAAAATGCTGTGAAATATGCTGATGAAATCATCGTTTTGAGCAAAGGCGTACATGATTACTTTAGAAATCAGTATGGAAGAGAGACAAGATTTATCCCAAACGGTGTGAATCGACCGGAAATTAGAAAAGCAGAATTGATTACTGATAAATTTGGATTGACAAAAGATTCTTACATATTATTTCTTGGACGATTAGTACCGGAAAAAGGTATTCGATATTTGGTTGAGGCTTTCAAGAACGTTAAGACAGAAAAGAAACTTGTCATCGCCGGTGGATCAAGTGATACAGATTCTTTTATGAAAGAGCTAAAAGAATTGGCGAAAGATGATAAAAGAATTATCTTCACGGGATTTGTTCAAGGTCAGATGTTGGAAGAACTATACAGTAATGCTTATATTTATACACTCCCTTCTGATTTAGAAGGAATGCCTTTGAGCCTCTTGGAAGCAATGAGCTATGGAAATTGTTGCTTGGTTTCTGACATTCAAGAGTGTACAGAGGTTGTGGAAGATAAAGCTCTGATATTTAAAAAGTCGAATGTACAAGATTTACAGAATAAGTTACAAGAAGCTTGTGATCGTACTGAAAAAGTAATGGAGCTAAAACAACAGGCGGCAGATTATATTTGCAAAAAATATAATTGGGATGATGTTGTGGAAGAAACACTGAAATTGTACAGGAGAAAATGAAAGTAAGGAAGTTAAGATATGCGGATTTTACTTGTAAATAAATTTATATTTCCCAAGGGTGGAGCGGAAACGTACACATTCGATGTGGGAAAAATGTTAGAAGAACACGGACACGAAGTCCAGTACTTTGGTCTTGAAAATGAAAAAAATACAGTAGGAAATCGAATCGGTTCATATGTAACGAATATGGATTTTTCTCAAGGAATAAAGGCAAATTTAAATGCACCTTTTCGCATTATCTATTCAAGAGAAGCACGCAAAAAAATTCGTGCAGTTTTAGATGATTTTCAGCCAGATGTAGTGCATCTCAATAATATACAGTATCATCTGACCCCTTCTATTATTCTGGAAATTAACAAATGGCGTAAAGAAACAAAGAAAGAATGTAAGATTGTTTATACGACACATGACTATCAGCTTGTTTGCCCCAGCCATGGAATGTTCGATGTGGATATGAAGCCTTGTGAACGGTGTTTGGATGGTCATTATATTCATTGTCTTCAAACTAAATGCTTGAAAAATTCCAGAGCAAAAAGTCTTCTTGGAACACTGGATGGATATATGTGGAAATATAGTAAAGCATACTCATATGTGGATGCCTATATTTGCTGTAGTTATTTTCTTAAATCAAAGCTGGACACGCAGAAAAGATTCCGTGATAAAACTATTGGGTTGCACAATTTCAAAAAAGAGATGCCGCACTTGGATAACATTCAAAAAAAGGGTTATGTATTAGAGTTTGGCCATCTTTCACGAGACAAAGGAACGGATACGTTGCTTGAAGTAGCCAAGAAGATGCCCAATACCGAATTTGTGTTTATTGGCTATGGCCCATCAGTTGATAAAATGAAGGATATTCCCAATGTGAAGTATCTGGGATTTAAGACTGGAGAAGAACTCTATCGCATTATTGCTGAGGCAGCAATCAGTGTCTGCCCGTCTGAATGGTATGAAAACTGCCCGTACTCTGTTATGGAGTCGGTACTTTTGGGTACGCCTGTTGTTGGGTCTAAAATGGGAGGTATCCCCGAATTAATTGAGCCTGGTAAAACCGGAGAATTGTTTGAAGCGGGTAATGTGGAAGAACTGATGAAGGCGATAAAGAAAGTTCTTCAAACACAAGATGTATTGGAAAGATATACAAAGAATTGTAGTCAGGTGAATTATGAAACGACAGAGAGCTACTATGTAAAACTGATGAAAATTTATCGAGGAGAAAAGAATGTGGAACAAATTTCTTCGTAACCCACTTCATATTGTCAAAGATTATGAGCTGAGAAAACTGCTTTGGCAATCGGGGGGTGGCACAGCGGTTTGTAAAAAATATCTGAAGTTCAGAGATATCGCTCCTGAAAAGCTGACGTTCCCAGAAACCCAAGTAGATGAACCTATTTGGTTATTCTGGAATACAGGGTTGGAGCAGGCACCTGAGATAGTAAGGACGTGCTATCAATCTGTAAAAAAATATGCCGGCAGACAAGTTGTTTTGCTTACAGAAAACAATGTGCAGAACTATATAAATATGCCGGATTATCTGAATGAGAAATTAAAAAGCGGAGTCCTTCCATTAGCGATTTATACAGATTTGATGCGTGTAGCATTATTGGAACATTATGGTGGGACATGGATGGATGCAACAATACTGCTAACAGATGAAATCCCACAGGAAATATTAAATAGTGATTTTTTTGTGTTTCACAATTCACTCGGTGAAATTGATAATCCCGTATTGTATCCGGTCTGGTTCATCCACGCCAAGCAACATAATAGAACGATTTGTGAGATTCGTAATGTCCTATTTGCTTACTGGAAACGAAATAATCATGTACCAGAATATCTGTTTTCCAATATTGTAATCACACAAATAATGAGGTTATCACCAGAGGTTGAGAGAAAGATGCCTTATTTGAATAGTGACTACAGCGAATATCTGGTTAGAGTATTAGGAGATAAATTTACAGAGGAAAAATTTAATTGGATTAAGCGGCTTACTGGGATACATAAACTAACCTATAAATTAGAACCATCTATTGATAAGGAGGAAACAGTTTACCATTATCTGGTGCGGAATCTATGAGCCTTTTGAATAGTAGTTTCTGCAAGATAAAGGGAGACAATTAAATTATTATGCTGAATGACTACTATCAAAATATTGGCATGAAAGGCTTTATTCAAAGATATGGAATTGTTAATGCCGTCAAACGAGGGGCATTTATGTTTATCAAATTGCATCTTGTCAAGGATTATGAGGTGCGGAAGGTATTATGGCAGGAACGAGCTTCTTCCAAGATAAAACTATATTTAAAGTATAAGGACACAGATGTTCAGGGGCTTAGTTTTCCCGAAAATGATGTAGAGAATCCGATTTGGATTTATTGGAACAAAGGTATTGAACAGGCACCGATCATTATTCAAAAGTGCTATGAATCTGTATGTAAACATTCGAATCAAAAAATCATTTTGCTGAATGACCAAAATCTTGCAGATTACATTCGATTGCCAGATTACATTGAAAAGAAAAAGGACGCTGGCCAGATTCCGATGGCTGGATATGCGGATCTGATGAGATTTGCATTACTGGAACATTATGGTGGAACGTGGATCGATTCAACTGTGTACCTTACAGAACCACTTCCAGATACGATCCTAAACAGTGATTTTTTCGCTGTGCGTAATTCATTGTTGCTGATTGACAATCCTGTGCTGTATCCGGCTTGGTTCCTACATGCAAAAAAGGGAAATAAGACTATTCGAGAAGTAAGAAATGTTGCTTTCTCATATTGGCTCAAAAACGAACATGTAATTGAGTATCTGCTGCCAAATTTGATTATAACATTGGTGGTAAAGAGCAATCCGGAAGTTGAGAAAGCAATTCCCTATATGAACAGTGATTATAGCGAGTATCTTGTTAAGGTTTTAGCTGATGATTATTCAGAAGAGAAATGGAATTGGATCAAAAAACTTACAGGTATTCATAAGTTGACATATAAATTAGATGCTGATATTAAACACGGACATAACTTTTATGATTATTTAATTACATCAAGTGACGAGAAGAATACAAAATAATTATTTGATACCAGAATCAAATTAAAAAGAAGAATATGATGACATTAAAAGAAACTAGAATTTGTGATAGTGTATGGGGAATGATGAATGAGACCAAAAATTAGTGTAATTGTACCAATATATAATGCGGAACTTTATCTGGAGCAATGTATTGAGTCCGTATTGAATCAAACGTTGCGAGATATTGAACTATTATTAATCGATGATGGTTCAACAGATAATTCTTTTCTGATATGTGAAAAATATAAAAAAAGAGATAATAGGATTCAATTATATACTAATAAAAATGTGGGGCAAGGCTTAGAAAGAAATTTTGGTATAAAAAAATCTACAGGTGAATATATTGCATTCTTAGATTCGGATGATCAGTATAAGGAGAATATGCTTGAAAAACTGTATCAAAGAGCGATTGAAACAAATGCAGATATGGTTTCTTGTAGAATAGTTGATATGCATGATGGAAAGATCATAAAGGAACATCCACTAAATGATAAAATTTTAATTGGCTGCAAAGAAATTAAGGCTGCAATGGCTGATATGATTTCTTACGAAGAGAAAGATGGATACTCTGGATGTATTGCGGTATGGGATAGCATTTTCAAAAGAGATATAATTGAAAATGAGGGTATACAATTTTTTTCCGAACGAGATGTTTATTCTGAAGATTTGTTATTTAAGCTGATGTTTATGACACATGCTAAAAAAATAGCCTTTTGCACTGAAGCTGTATATTTATACCGTGTTAATGACACTTCGTTTACGCATCGAATTGATGTATCCGTCTTAAAAAGAATTGTAAATTTATATAATGAAGTTTGCATACTGTTTGGAGATGTTTTGAAAGACTATAATTTGAAACGAAGAATAATTAATCGGACTTTTTTTACCTTGAGATTCAATATAAATAAGATTTCTAAAACGAGAGATGCTAAAGACTTTTATAGAATACTTTTGAATGATCAGGAGATAATGCGTGTTATTGACTTATATCAGCCGACAAATTTGAAAAATATTGTTGTATATTATTCGCTTAAATGGAAATTGATACGAGTTTTTGAGATACTATCTAAAATAAATTGATTTATAGAGGGATATTTATGAGAATAGGAATTATTACGTTTCACAGAGCAATTAATTATGGGGCAGTTTTGCAAACATATGCATTACAGAAATTTTTAAATGTTTCTAACTATGATGCAGAGGTTATAGATTATCGATGTGAACATATGGAAAATTTTTATAAAACATTCACAATAAAGGACAAGTCTGTAAAACAGATTATTAGAGGAATGTTGAATTTTAAAAACACATATAAGAAAAAAAGAGAATTTTACAGATTTTTGAATCAAAATGTCCGAATAAGTACAGAAGTTTATGATAAGTTTAATATAGATAAGGCGAATCTTCGCTACGATAAGTTTAAAACAGGAAGCGATCAGGTTTTCAATTTTGCATGTACAGATTTCGATAAAACATATTTTTTACAATTTGTAAAAAATTGTGATAACAAACTTTCCTATGCTGCTTCGTTTGGTATGAAGGAGATTCCAGACAGCTATGTAAATGATTATAAAAGTTTGCTATCAACTTTTTCTGAATTATCTATCCGTGAAAATGCAGGACAACAGATTGTAAAAAAACTAACCGGAAAAGATTCGGAATTATCTGTGGATCCAGTCTTTTTATTGACCGCAGAAGAATGGGAAAAACTTGCAAAGAAACCTAAACTTAAGAATTATATATTAATTTACAAATTGAATACATCGAATTTGATTTTTGACTTTGCAAGAAAATTATCTAAATTAACGGGCAGAAAAATTGTGGCGTTGAATTTTGATGTAGTAGATCAAATGAAAACTCCGGATATAAAAGGAGTGTATTCGGCATCAGTAGAAGAGTTTTTGGGATATATAAAATATGCTGACTATGTTGTGACTAATTCATTCCATGGAACAGCCTTCTCTGTTATTTTTCATAAAGATTTTTATGTGGAAGCATTACAAAAAGATTTTAAGCCTAATGATAGAGTCGAATCTTTGTTATGTTTAACAGGGTTAGATGGATGTGAGGTGAAAACATTAGAGGATTGTAGATTAAATGTTAGTAGAGATTTTAATTTTGCCGATGATCAGATCAGAAAACAATATATAAAAACAAATCAGTATTTTGAGAGGGTTTTGAATGAAGATGGAAGGTCATTCTAATTTAACTGCTACTAAAACATTAGAAATAATAATTGCTTTACTTATTAATCTGGTTATTTTTTCTACCAATAACAAGTTGATGATGTACACAAAACACCTATCGCTCTTCATAATCGTTTTGTGTTTTGTGTTGTTCGTTTCAAAAAAAGATTATACAGTAAAAATGAATAAGTTTATAGGTCTATATGTTGCATTTGTTTCAATTCTACTTGTCGGTTGCATTTGGTTTTCTAGCTCTGATGGATCTATAGATTATAGTATATACTTTGTTTCGGGCATAAGTATTGTCCTTTTTAGGTTTTCAGAAATATTTTATCGCTATTTATTGAAAATCTTCAGGGCGCTATTTTGGATATTTATTTTTTCTATGTTTTTAGAAGCGGCATCGCCGGATATTTTTCATAGATTGTTTAGATTTGCGTCATTCGGAGATGAAACTATGCGTGCGCTTACATCAGGCGGAGCAATCGCAGGTCTCGCTTTTGAAAAGGCATATGCGGCATTTATCTGCAATCTAGGACTAGGGATGATTTTTGCAGAATATATCTGTCATAAATCATATAAATATATTATTCAGAGTCTTATTGTAATGGTAGCTCTAATGATGACGGGAAAAAGGACGCTTTTTATTATACCAATAGCAGTTTTGCTGATTTATGTTATACTTTTTTCTAAAAACAATAAATTTATAAAATTGGCAGGTGTTGGTTTAGGAATTACTATATTTATTATAGGTGCATATGTACTAGTTCCTAGTGCGTCTTTAATCATCGATCGCATTGTGAATAATGAAGGAGACGTACTTTCGGGTAGAGAAGTGTTTTGGAATTATGCAATGGAAATGTTTCGGCAAAACCCATTGTTTGGAAAAGGGTTTTTATCGTTTAATGATTATGCTTTTTATCGAGGATTTCGATATTATGGAGAACGTTGGAATTATCAGGCACATAATGTATATATTCAGCTTTTGGCAGAAACTGGAATCGTTGGTTTTCTATTAATGACATTACTTATTATCTTGATGCTGTTCAAGATAATATCTGTAGTTAAAGAAAAGCCTGTTTTTTGGAATATACTTTTGATTTATTGGATTATTTTGTTTGGAGTCTATAGTTTTACTGGAAATACATTATATTATCCATGCCAGCTAATTGTTTTGATTATTATTATTCTGTTGGTTTCAAATATAAAAGTAGCGGATTCTTCTTATATGGTCAGTAAAAGAACTATTAAATGGAAGTTTTAGATTTGAGTGGAGGTGTTAAAGTGGAACCGTTAGTGAGTATTATTACTCCGTCATATAATTCTGAAAAATATTTAGATGCATTTTTTATCTCAATTTTGGAACAGGATTATGAAAATTATGAAGTGATTTTTATTAATGATGGCTCAACTGATAGAACTGAAAATATTGTCTATAAGTATAAGGAGAAATTTGAAGAAAGAAACATTCGTTTTGTGTATTTAAAGCAGGAGAATGGTGGACAAGCAAAGGCTATGAATTTGGGCTTTCCATATATTCAAGGAAAATACTTTATTTGGCCAGATTCAGATGACGAATTGTATCGAAACAATATTAGCGAAAAGGTGAAATACATGGAACAACACCCAGATATTCCATTGGCAATGTCTGGGGCTGATTATGTAGATGAGAGTGGAAATGTAATAAAGCGTTTACAAAGAATTAAACCTGAAAAAGATAATTTTTTTGAAGATTTATTATTCAGTAAAAATGTTGTATTTTGTCCGGGAATTTATATCATGAGAACAGATATATTTTTTAAGTATGTGCCAAGTAGACATATAAATGAGAGCCGAATTGGGCAGAATTATCAGATTTTATTGCCAGTTGCATATCACGAAAAAAAAATTGGATACATTGATAAAACGTTATATAAGTATATTCTACATAAAAACAGTCATTCTAATCAAGATAATAATAATTATGAAAAAACAATCCGAAGATTTCAAGAACATGAAAATACATTATATGATCTTGTAAAGAATATATGTGACTTCAATGATCAGAATATATACACTCGAAAAGTATTTGTACACTTTAATCGTTTTTATCTTCGATTGGCAAATGAATACGGAATGAAAAGTGAAGTAAAAATTTATTATAACAAATTAAAAGTAGTTGGGGAAAACGGAATTAAACAAAAAATATACTATATTATGGGAATGTTAGGAATAAAGGCAAGGTAAAATATGGGACGCTCAAAAAAATTTATGTTGAATTCGGTTACGACAGCATTATTACAGGTTGTAACAATGATTGCAGGGTTTATAACTCCTAGATTTATGTTGACAGCATATGGATCTGAAATTAATGGCTTGATATCATCTATTCTACAGTTTATTAGTTACTTCAATCTAGTAGAGGCTGGTTTGTCAAGTGCAGCTGTTTATTCTTTGTACAAACCTATCGCAGAGAAAGACTACAATAGGATTAACCGGATAGTAGTTGCTGCGAAGCACTTTTATGTGAAATCAGGATTCATTTTTGTAGGTTTGGTTGTAATCTTGGCTATATGTTATCCTTTTATTACAGATTCAACTGTTTTAGATCAAACTAGTATTTTCGTTTTAGTTCTTGTGTTGGGAGTTAATGGCTCGTTAGAATTTTTTACTTTGGCAAAATACAGAGCATTGCTTACTGCTGATCAAAGGACATATGTAATTTCATTGGCTTCGATTGTGTATACAGTTTTAAATACTATCATTGTCGTGGCCTTATCAATAATGCATATTAATATTGTCTTGTTGAGAATTATTGCATTGTTATCAATACTTGTGAGAACATTAATATTGTATGTGTATGTTAAAACTAATTACCACTTTATATGTTATGACGTGGAACCTGATTATGGTGCGATGGATAAGAGATGGAGTGCGTTATATTTACAGATAGTTCAAACTGTACAAAATGCATCTCCAGCAGTTATGACAACCATTTTTTCATCTCTTAAAATGGTAAGTGTTTATTCAGTTTATAATATGGTGATGGCTGGGATTAATGGAGTAATGTCTGTATTTTCTACGGGTGTCTCAGCAGGTTTTGGGGAATTAATTGTTAAGAAAGATAAGACAGCATTTCAAAAGGCATATAGTGATTTCGAATATCTTTATTATTTTATGGTTAGCGTTATATATTCTATTACATTAGTTACAATCCTACCGTTTGTAGGGGTCTATACAAGTGGAGTTGATGATATTCAATATACAAATCTTACACTTGCTATTTTATTTGTAGCTAATGGAATCTTATACAATCTAAAAACACCTCAAGGAATGTTGGTGATAGCGGCGGGGTTATATAAGGAAACAAGAGTTCAAAGTACGGTTCAAGCAGCTATTTTATTGATAGGAGGTATTTGCTTTGGAATAAAATGGGGATTAGCTGGAATCATGTTAGCTTCCTGCTTATCTAATTTATATCGTTGTATTGATTTGTACTTTTTTATACCCAAAATGGTAACACATATGACTAGAAAAAGTACTTTGTTAAATATTTGTACTGCAATTTTAATGATTATAGTAATATATGTTACGGCACCAATGCTAATAAAGTTTACGCCAACAAGTCTTATTACATGGTTTGTTTACGCAATCTGTGTTGGAATTTATAGTTTAGTTTTTATTTGTATTTTTCATATTATATTTGCAAGAGACAATTTTAGAACGATACTTATAAGATTGAGAAATATGAAAGGAAAATAAGATGGAAAAGTTATATATAAATAAAGAGGACTGTTGTGGATGTTCAGCATGTTTGAATATTTGTCCTAAACATGCAATTTATATGAAACATGATGAAAAGGGATATTTGTATCCTGAAATTAGAAAAGATTCATGCGTTAATTGCGGATTATGCGAAAAGGTTTGTCCATTAAAAGATAAAGAAAAGAATAAAAAGTTTGAAAAAATAGCTTATGGAGTAAAAAATAAAGATGAGCATGAACGAGCAAAAAGTAGTTCAGGTGGAGTATTTGTAGAAGTTGCAAAATATATTTTGAACAATGATGGCGTTGTGTATGGTGTGGAGATGAACAATGATTTTCAAGTAAAACATGGAAGAGCGACAACGCTTGAAGATGCTCGGAAATTTCAAGGCTCTAAATATGTACAAAGTGATAAACATTCGATTTTTTGTATGGTACAGAAAGATCTGAAGGAAGGAAAAGAGGTGTTGTTTACAGGTACGCCATGTGAGGTAGCTGGTTTGAAGAAATATTTGAGAAAAGAATATGATAATTTATATACGTTGGATTTAATTTGTCATGGTGTACCAAGTAGTGAATTATTAAACGCATTTTTAAAGGGAAAAGAAAAGCTGTATTCCTCTCAAATAACAGAACTAAAATTTCGAGAGAAAGCGTATGGTTGGAGAAATCAAGAATTATATATTAAATTTGAAAATGGACGAATATACCATGCTCCTATATGGGTAGATAATTTTTATCGTTTATTTACCAATAATTATATATTAAGAGATTCTTGTTATTCATGTAAATTCTCAAGCATGGAACGACAGGGAGACATAACAATTGGAGACTTTTGGAATATCAAAAATGCAAATGAGACATTTGAAGATAAATTGGGTGTATCATCTGTTATCATAAATTCCGAAAAGGGAAAGAAAATATTTGAAACAGTAAAAAATGAATTTGATATAATCGAATGTTCGTTAAATGATATTAATCAGAAAAATTTAAATAGTCCCTCACCTAAACCAGTTCACTATGAAGAATTTCAAAGGCTGATTGCTGAAAAAGGATTCGAGTATTGTTTAAAAAAATACGGATCAATGAAGATGCTTGAAAAAATTAGAAGAGCTTTGTCCCCTGTAAAACAAAGGCTAAAAATCATGATAAGGCATTAAAACTTAACTTCTGAGAAAAAGTGAAAAATATAATTTTAGTTGCTTGTTTTAAGATATGGTTTTCTATATTGATATATTGCAGATATGTGGCGTTCTGAATCTGAACAGTGGAAATATGGGAATCATAATTATTTTGCAATAGTTTTAATAATGAAGAATAGTTATATAATATTCACGCTAAAATAATTTCAAAGAATATGAGAAGATTGTAATAAAGAAGTACACTGAGAGAATAACTGGCAGATGGAACCTGGTAGGACTTAAGCATTAAGGATTAAAGTGGCATGGGGAAAAGAATGTATTTAGCAACGATAATAAATGAGGAGGAAAGGCAATGAAAACAACATTACTTATCATGGCTGCTGGTATCGGTAGCCGCTTCGGAATGGGAATTAAGGCTGACTTGTTCAGTGATCTGTAAACGACGATGAAAGAAACGATTGATTTACTCGGAAAGATCATCACAAACATTCTGACTGCTCTCTATGAGCCATTTGGATTTTCACTCCTGCTTTCCTTCCTTGCCATGTTTTTCTATCTTTATGCTTATGAGCCAATACATGCTGGCAAAGGCTGGAAGAATGCCATAGTGACCTGGTATCAGAAGTTCAAAGAGAGCGTGTTCTTCCGGAGGTTGTTTTTCTTATCTTTTGTGACCTCACTTATTCTGTTCCGAACCCTGTTAAACCGTCAGCTATGGATGAATCCTTTATCCGATGTTATGGGCGGCTGGGGCATCTGGGAGACAGTGAACGGTGAACAGAAGCTGACCACCGAGTGCATCGAGAACGTAATCATGATGGTGCCGTTTTCAGCAGTAGTGATGTGGACGTTCGGAAAGAAGATAGGAAACAGTTGGAAGAAGATACTGTGGTATAGCGGGAAGATAGCATTTATCTTTTCGATAAGCATTGAGATGCTACAATTATTGCTTCGCTTGGGAACGTTTCAGCTATCAGACATCTTCTATAACACAGTCGGTGGAGTGATTGGCGGATTGATGTATTGTGCGGTGATAAAGGCAAGAAAGTATCTGTAAAACTGGATGAAATTGTGATATACTGGGAGCGATAGCTCCCTACGCTGCTCTGATAATCACACACCTCTTCGTGGTGGGCAGCAGGCAACGATTTTATGATCGGCTGAGATGTGAAGAAGAAAGTGGGAAAAGTACGTTAATCGATTTGATCAATCAAGTACAAGATATTAAAAATTATTTTACCACTTCCTATCAGACTGTGGTTTCATATCCTGACAGACCGCCAAAGCAAAAACAATACCAGACGATTCGAGCAAATAAAGAGTATGCACTTTGGAGAGCCAGAATTGAGGCAGAGTTAGGTACGCTGACGCAGGATAGGACTGTGGATGACATATATAAACTATTTGCATTTATTGAAAAAGGTTACAGCGAATCGTATTATTTTACTCAGTTAGAAGCAAAGTTGACTGTACTCAAAGAAATGTTATTGAGTGGGCGTATTTCGAGATTGGAGGATGGAATGGAATCGAAGGAGAATAAGATCTTTATTTCTCATTCTAGTAAGGATGCTGAGATTGTAAAAGCCTTTGTGGAACTTTTAGAAGATATAGGAATGCCGGAGAATTCTATTGTCTGTACCTCTGTACCTGGATATGGCATTCCTGGTGGAAAGAAAATCTATGAATGGTTAAGAGAGCAATTACTCAACTATAATATTCATATGATTTTTATGTTAAGCCACAATTACTATGATAGCGCTGCAAGTCTGAATGAGATGGGAGCTGCATGGTTGGCAAAGACTGAATCAACCTTGGTTCTTCTGCCAGGGTTTAGCTTTTCAGACATAAAAGGATGTATTGATTCAAGTGTAATGGGAATTGCTTTAGAAGGAGACATAAACGAGCTAAAGCATAGATTGGGCGAATTAAAAGATAACCTTTGTGAAGAGTTTAAATTGTCTATAATGAGCGCAACTAAATGGGAGAGATACCGAGATGGATTTCTTGGAAAAATACAATCGGATGTAAGTAAGGAAAGTATACAAGAAGAAAAGTCGGATGATAGTCAGCTGTACATACCAACAGTAGAAAATTATAATAACGAAACGGTTTCGGTAGAGACAGCTTTTCTTTTGGTTTATGCTGCTGCAGGAGACGGGAGAATTCTTAGACTTGCCACACTAGGTGCGCCTGTTCAAGTTTCGGCTGCGGGTAAACAATTTATGGCTGATAATTCGCAACGGGAGTCTGCTATATGGCAGGAGGCATTGGATAATCTCGTTCATTTTGGATGGGTTAAACCGACTGGACATAAGGGTCAAGTCTTTGAGGTGACTGGAACAGGATATGCAAAAGCGGATTGGTTAAAGGAAGGCATGTGTATCAACACGGACATTGAGCCATTGGATGAAATAAAGAACTTCGATAGATGGTAGAAGAGCAAAGTGACAGGTATGATTTGACCATTGGGATGCAAGAGCATCCCTTGCGCTACTCGAAACTTTGCACACATCTTCGTGGTGAGTAGCAGGTAACGATTTTGTGATCGGCTGAGATGTGAAGAACCATAGATTAAAAGAGGATAATTCTTTTTGAGAGGAAGGCTGGAGAATGGATATTGATATGCTTAATAATGGTATGGATTCCTTAACAAAAGGATTCTCTAGCTATTTGAAATATGAGAGGATAGCAAAAGAAAAGGAAACGCCGACATTGGAAGATTACTTTGTTCTTAAACAAGCTGTTCTTTCGACACATCATGGCGTGGAAATTCTTCTGAAATGCATATTAAACAAGAAAAGTGAGTTTTTGATAATTGATGAGATAGATTCGAATTATAAAGAAGCATATAAGGAAAAAATTCAAAATGGGTATCGGAGTGTATTTCAGACTAGTAAAGCACAAAAAATTCATACAATCACATATGAGGAGGCGCTGAGTCGAGTTAAGTATTTCGGTGGCAATGATTTGACGGAAGAAATAGAAAAGAAGTTAAAGAACTTAAATACAGTACGGAATGCACTTACCCATGCAGAAGCAGTAATTGCAGATGAAGATATTGAAAAAATATTTAACAAATTGCTTTTAGATTTAGATGTCCTTTTTTTAAGGGCAATTGGAAATGAATATTCTACATTTTATGGTTATAGCGAAATAAAGGCTAATTATGATAGTTATATGACATTCTTGTCAGAACATCAGATGACAATCAAGAAAAAAGCATTGGCAGCGTTATTTTCAATCCAGGAAAAAACAGAACAATACTCTGGTCAGAATGAGGTGATTTATACAGAAAATAGTGCAGTTGCAAGAAAATTCTTGAAATCACTGCAAAAAGAACTTGACTTTGGAATGGACTTATATAATGATTGGTGCTCAGGAAAAACAAAAATAAAGATAACAGAAGATGGTCATGTGTCTTTTTGGGCGGATGATAATAAAGGTGATTACATAATTAAATTTAAAAGCATGATTATTTGTGTTCCAAGTATAGCATCAAATGAGTCACCAATTATAATATTTGAATCGGATAACGACCAAGTGGAACCAGAATATAAGGATTACGTCTTAGATGATCGCCTTGAGGGGTTATGCATTCAAAGCCAACCCCAAATTATAACCTATAATCCAGAAGAGATGCATGATTTTTATATGCACTGTGAATATGATGAAGCCTTTACCATTCCACCACATTATGAGATTGTAAGATTTTTGAAACGGCGAATTTTTGGATGTTTCAATATTCAGGGACTTTCATATTGGGATTTTCATAAGTTATTGCATCAGGCAGAAAATATGACAGGTAAACAGGTTGCAGAACAATTAAAAAGATCTTTGGCTAACCGCAGTTAAAAATTATTGGTGAATTGAAAAAGTAAAATCCACCTTGCAAAGGTAAATTCTACTTTGCAGAATTAAATTCCATGCAAACGGGAAAAATATGAATCTTGTATATGAAATCCTCAAAATCAGAGTTAAAATAAAAGGAAAAGCTGTGGTTTTGGGGATTTTTTTGCATGCCGAGTAGAAGTCGAATTTACGTGTGATTTTTTGGAAGGAGTAAATTCCACCTCTGGGGGATGTTCTGCGATGATGGCGGTATAGATTTCCTGCCCAGCTTTTTTAGATTTAGTTTATTTTAATAATTCAGGACTAAGGATGATTTCGTCAGCAGGAATTTTCTGCAGATGAAATGCATCTAAAATTTTTCTACCGTATTGAAATTCGAAAACTTCATAAGGACTTTTGTTTCCGAACTTCTTCCGAGAGTAGGAGTTGATGTGGCTCATCATGAAATCAATCTGCTCCTGTGAGTATCGTCCATACCTACCATTGGTGACAGACACCATTAAATTTTTATAAACAGATAAATTCGTATTTACAAACTATCCGTAAAGTGATAAACTTATGAGAATAATAAAAGCAATTAAGTGTCCAGCAGCTACATTATGTGTAGTTGCTGGTAGATGGAAAGAAGGTAAGAGAGAAAAGGTGAAAAAATGAAAACAATCAGTGATAAGATTTTTGAATTATTAAAAGAAAAGGGAATGAGCCAGAAAGAATTTGCCCAGAGAACAGGAATTGCAGAGAGTTCAATAAGTGACTGGAAGAAAAAAAGAACAAATCCGGTAAGTGATAAGATTTTGATCATTTGTGAAGTGTTGGATGTGACACCATATGAGCTGTTATCAGGAGCAGAGCATGCAGGAAACAGAAGCAGGGATAATAATACTTATGTGATTAGTAAAGAGACAGAAATTGGAATGCTAGTAGAAACATATCAAAAATTAGATACAAATGCACAGAAAAGATTGATTGGATATTTGGAAGCACTCAAAGAACTTTCATAAAAAATTTACCTATATAATACGCATAAACGAAGAAATAATGAAATAAGTAAACAAAAAGAATGAGGTAAGATAGCTGTTATAGAGGAGAGGGAATATTCAGATGCAGAGACAAGGCGGCTTTGTTGGAATAGGCGTTAAATACCTTACCATGCAGCGCTTCGTGGTTTATCTTAACTCTAATATTGCATCTTAACTTAAAAAGAGTTACAATACAGAAAAAGAGTTAAAAATGGAGGTGAACACATGGAGTATCTCAATAAAGTCCTTGGAATCAAAGTAACTTATGAGGATGTGGAGTTCAAGCATTTGCCAAACTTTATTGTCATGCGGTATCGCCTGCAGATGGCATCTATGAATGGGAAAAAGGCGATTTTCCTTTATCCGAAAACTGAATTGGAGCAAATTGGAGTGCTGAAAAAGCACGTTGCCCGGATACAGAAAAATGAAAATTTGCCTGTTGTTCTAGTGCTGAAAGAGATTATTTCTCGGCAGAAAGAATATTTGATTCGTGAGAAAATTCCATTTGTTGTAGAAGGAAGGCAGATTTATTTGCCTTTTATGGCGTTGTATTTGCAGGAGTGGTGCAATGCCGAAAGGGAGCAACGAGAAGAAATGCGTCCATCGGCGCAGATGCTTCTGTTGCATTTTATTTATGGAGGCGCACAAGAATTGTCCACAAGTCAGGCTGCGAAAGACTTGGAATTAACACCTACTTCTATATCGAGAGCATCGAAACAGCTTGAAGAAATGGGATTGCTGCATATAAAGAAAAGAGGTGTACAGCGGATTTTAAAATCCGAGGATTCTCCGAAAATACTGTTCCAAAAAGCAGGAGATAAGTTGCTGAATCCAATAAAACGAACGGTTTATATTCCGAAAGAATTTGTGGGGACAGCTTTGCTAGAAAGTGGATATTCGGCATTGGCAGAGTGTTCCATGCTGAATGCACCGAACGTCAAATACTATGCAACAGAAAGAATCTCTCAATGGAAAGATGTTATGACAAACCGTTTGCAAGATTCACAGGTGCAAGTGGCTGTAGAAATGTGGAGATATAATCCCCGAAAATTGTCCACACGAAATACTGTGGACGAACTTTCGCTGGCATTGGCATTGAGAGAAGATGCGGATGAACGGGTTGAAGAAGCAGTAGAAGAAATGCTGAATGAACTGTGGAGGAAGATAGATGGTTACAGGGATTGAGAGTTTTAAGGAATGGTTCAAGAGCAGTGAAGAACAATATACCATCATTGGAGGAACGGCGTGTGACATTCTGATGACGGAAGAAGGTTTGGACTTCCGAGCAACAAAGGACATTGACATTGTTCTCATTATAGAAGCAGTTGATGCGAATTTTGGAAAGAAATTTTGGGAATATGTAAAACGGGCTGGATATGAACATTGCAATAAAAGTTCGGGTGTGCCGCAGTTTTATCGTTTTAGCCACCCAATCTCGAATCAGTATCCTGCGATGATTGAACTTTTCACGCGAAAGCTGGATGCCATTCAACTTCCGGAAGATGCAGTCTTGACACCGCTACCAATAGACGAAGATATTTCAAGTCTGTCTGCTATTCTTTTGGACGATGATTACTACGAATTTTTGAAACAGGGGAAAGTCACTGTTGATGGAGTTACTGTCTTGGATGCGGCATATTTGATTCCATTTAAGGCAAAAGCGTGGATGGATTTAATAGATCGCAAAGCTGCAGGTGAACATGTTGACAGCAAAAACATCAAGAAGCATAAGAACGATGTTTTCCGCCTGACAGAATTGATTGATCCCATGGTCAAGATTACGGCTCCCCAAGGAGTTTATACAGATATTCAAGACTTTATTCAGAAGATGCAAAACGAAAGCATTGACATTAAGCAGTTGGGGCTGGTAGGGAGAATGAAAGATCAGGTTTTGAACGAACTAAAAGATTTGTATATAGCACAGTGATTATAGAGATATTTCAGATGTCATGCAGAGATGTAGAATGGTTTATATTACAACACATTATAGTCTGCCCCTCAAAACAAAAAGTAATGAAATTCATAAAAGTTTTATTAGTCAAATATATTGTCTGTTCGTTGAGAAGCATCTGATGCTCTTATTGGTGTCGTTACCTATATTTTACCACTGGAGGAGAGAAAATTTATATAAATCAAGTGAGAAAACCAATAAAATCAAAGGGTTGATGGTGTTTATAAAACACCTATTAAAAGATTTTAAAGGAGAAAATGTAATGGAAAAACAAGGAATTAGCCGATTCTTGCCCTATGAAGCGGATTATCAGACATTGTCGTATTGTCGGAATTGGACAGGAAAAATGCTTTGGTTGGTGGCTGGATTGTCTGTTATATTGCCACTAATTTCCTATTTGGATATATCAGTAGGTTATAACATTTTTAACTGTGTGTATTTTGTTCTGATTATTTTATATTATGTGTTGGATATGTATACTGAAACATTTCTTTATCCGGCCACGGCAAGAAAAAGACGTAAAGGGTTTATTGATAATTCACTTGGATCAAAATTCTTAGATAAACAAGTTAAAGGCTATTATAGCAATGATGCGTTGGAATATGGCCCGTTTAAGATGTTAGTAAACTGTGGGGAAAACTGTTTCTTTACACTGAATATTGCAAAGAAAATGATTCCAAGCGTGATTATAAAAAATGTAATAGCGTGTGTTGGTTTTCTGATTGTTGCGTATGTAGGAATACAAGACAATTTGATTGCAATACCAATTTTGCAAATTCTTTTGTCTGCTTTGTTTTTTACAGAAATGATTCACCACTTTAATTTCATTGCGAAACTGAGCCAGATATATGAAAGAATTCAAGAACTATTTCGCAATAAAGTTGAAAAAGATACGATGTTTCAAGAAGCAGTATTGATATTTTTAGATTATGAAACAACACTGGCATATAATAAAGCTCCGCTTAGCGATTCTGTTTATAAAGCTGAAAATAAGAGACTCACAGCAGACTGGGAGGAAATAAAAAGACGCTATGAAATATAATGAGAAAACATATACAGTTGAAAGTGTACTTAGAGGACACCCAGATAAAATATGTGACCAAATTAGTGATGTGATTCTTGATGCTTATTTAGAGAAAGACAAAATGGCACATACGGCAATTGAATGCTTGGGAACGAGGAACAAATTAATTGTAGCTGGGGAGATTAAATCTAGTGAGGAGATTGAAATTGAAAGCCTTAGCCGAAAAACGTATTGTGAGATTACAGGAACTTCGGATATAGAAGTTATAAATTTAACATCCAAACAGTCGGAACAATTGGGGAATGCGATAAAAGTAGGTGGAGCGGGCGACCAAGGCGTGATGTATGGGTATGCGTGTAAAACAGAATACAACTACCTTCCGTATGGATATTGGTTAGTCAACGACATAGCGAAAAGATTGGATGAGTTGAGAGAAAAGACAAAAATCTTTTTGCCTGATGGAAAAGTACAAGCGGTTGTAGAAAAAGGAAAGCTGAAACGCGTGACAGTGAGTGTGCAACATCCATTGAAATGTAACATGGAAGAATTGGAAAAAGCCATCAAAAAAGTAATAAATTTGGATGGAGCAGTGGTTGATGTAAATACAGATAAATATTTTATCAAAGGTGGAATTAATAACGACACAGGATTAACAGGAAGAAAGATAATAGTTGATACTTATGGTGGACTGGCACCGCATGGCGGTGGCGCTTTTTCGGGAAAAGATCCAACAAAAGTTGATAGAAGTGCTGCATATATGTGTCGATATATCGCAAAGTCGCTTGTTGCAAACGATTTTGCGACAGAATGTCAAGTGGCAGTTTCATACAACTTTGGTGAGTATAGACCTGCAATGATAGCTGTTACAGCGGATGGAGAATATTCAGAGAAAATTACGAGATTTGTGAAAAGCAAGTTTGACTTTTCGCCAAATTCCATTATCGAAAGACTTAATTTGAGATTCACAAAATACTATCCAACATCTAGGTATGGACATTTTACAGATCCTAAATATGAATGGGAAAAAATATGTGAGTTGTGAAGAAACTTAACTTCCCAAAATGAGTAGCCCTAACGAAAATAAAAAAAAGAACGGTTATTTATTATGATGAACAACTTTTCGCATTGGCATATGAACTGTATCAGTAGTGAAAATTAGTAAATTGGTAATAGATTTTTGGAAAAATTGGTAGTATACTAATATTGTATATCTATAAATGGAAGGAGGTCATCACATATGTACAACGCAATTGATTTGTCAAAATATATAGTATCGAAGTGTGTAGCAGATGGGCACCCTATCAGTAATCTTCAGTTACAAAAAATTTTATATTATATACAAAAGGACTTTTTACAACGTGATGAGGTTGCTTTTTCTGATAATATAGAGGCTTGGCAATTTGGACCAGTTGTTCCTAATGTTTATTATCATTATTGTGGATTTGGTGCTATGCCAATATCTATTATTAAAGACACATTTTCAATAGCATCTTCAGATGCTATATTTGTTGATAAAATAGTAGAAGAAAAAAGAAAACTTAATCCTTGGGATATGGTAGCAGAGACTCACAAAGATGATGGGGCTTGGGCTAAAGTATATAGAGATGGATTAGGTAATCATTGCATTATTCCTACCAAATTGATAAAGGCGGTGGGATAATGGATTTAACAAAAGAACAAAGTCAACGTAAAGAGTTTTGTGATATTCTTTTTGAACTGGCAAAGAATCAAGAAATACTTCAAGACAAAGCTACTCGACATGAGATGTATAAACGTCTTGAAGCTCTTTACTATTCTCCTAATAAAGAGGATAGATATAGACATTTCTATTCAGATATATTTACTGTGTTGACACAGATTCAGCAAGCATCAAATCAAGGTGATATTAATATTCTTGGACAGAATTTATCATTAATAAGAGCTGGATATAATCCTCAAAACCGAGATGAACAAGGAAATATTATTGATATAAGTGATAGTATTCGAAAATTATATGACCATGTAAGTTTAGACATTGCAAGAATTTCGTATTCAGATGCAGGAGATAGAAAAACTGCTGGAGAGACGGCAATTGTTGATATGCAGTCACAATTAAATCAAATAAAAACAGAAATTGATAAGGCGAAGATAGCTCAAAATAATGTAGAGGCCGAATTAGGAAAACAACAGAGAGAGTACATAGCTATTTTAGGAATATTTGCAGCGATAGTGTTGGCATTTACAGGAGGTATAGCATTTTCGACATCAGTACTTAAAAGTATCAATACAGTAAGTGTGTACAGAATTACAATGGTTTCTTTGATGATAGGTTTAGTGCTAATTAATGTATTGTTTGGTTTGTTTTATTATGTAGACAGACTAGTGAATGGGATGCAGAAAAATAGAAAAAAATTAAAACCATTACTATTCTCGAATGTTATATTGTGTGTGTTGCTGAGTATCACAATAATTGCGTGGTATTATGGTTGGGTCGAAAAACGTGATATAAGAATAAAAGAGAATACTAAAACAGAACAAATGATAGAAACGTATAAATAGCTAGATAATAAAAATCAGTAGAACACACATCTCTACTGATTTTTTCGCACTATCTACCATTTTATAGAGATATTGTTATTTACGATGATAATATTAAATTAATTAAAAAAGTAAAGTTGTTATCGAATGAGAATGGAAATCAGAATGCAAAAAATAATTAATTTGAAGAGAGGTCTTTTAAAGAGTAATCGGACAGATAATATAATGAAACTGTTGAAGTATCTTGTTGTAACAGCAGACAGTTTATTATATCCGATGTGGGTGGCAAAAAAATTAAACGTATCTGTTAGAAATGATAATGCGTGATAAATATGAAAATGGATTAGTCCGAAACGAGCATGGATATGAGGAGGTGCTGAATGTGTTATTTGATAGCGAAAGATCGTGATATACATGGCTGTTAAAAACAAACCATGGAAAGCATCTGGTAGAATTAAAAAGAGAATTGAACAATATTGTTGGTTATAAAGGGGTACAGCTTGTAACAATTAGCCAATCAACAGCGTATGGAGTGTATGCACCTTATCATTTTGTGGATACGGAACAGGAGTTTAAGACTCTTGTTAGAGAGCTTCGTCCGTAAAGTTGACCAGATTGGTGTCAGGCACCGTTGGGTTTAATAAAAGAAACAGGTAAATTATTTGGTGATGAATCACAAATTATATATGTGAACTCAAAAATTAAAGATGAATCTGCATTGGGAAAACTGATGCATGATTTTTCCTATACCGATGCCAAGGATATGAGGTATAAAATCCTGGCAGATTGTGTTCGATATTTCAAAGAAGATGAGGAAGAAGTTGCGATTATGTGCAAAGCAATGGAAGAAATGCGAAAAGAAGAACTGATAGAAGTAGCAGAACATTTGTTGAAATTTTAAAAATTGTCATATAAAGAAATTGTAGAAATAGAAAAACTAACAGTAGAAGAAGTCAAAGCTCCGGATGAAAATTATTCATGATATTAGGGAGGCTGGGTGATGTATGTATAAAATATTTTTTTCGGATAGATTTACAGAATCATTGATGGCTCTTTTATATAAATATAATATTGCACCGGCTAGATTGAAAAATGAAGATATGAAAACGTATCTGAGATATTTTATAGAAAATGGTTCATATATTGATGAGATTTTTGAAGGACAATATGATAATATGTCCAATATGGCAATTTGGAAGAAAAATTTTATGGATGGCTGTTTGCCAGATGAAAAGGTCTTTACTTCTAGAAAAGCATCATATCTATGTACAATTTATATGCTTTTATTTGTTATAAAAACAGATTTGCAGGAGGGAAATTTGTATGAAATTGAAAAGTTACAAAATATGAGTTTAAATGCAAGTATGATAAACACATTTACGTCTTCGTTAATAATGGACTTTGATTTTGAAAGCTATAATGAGTTAGATTTCAATGCCAATTATATGCCTAGTCCAATGCTTACAGAATATATAGGTGGGATGTGCAAGACAGAGCTACTTAAGCAACAATACATGGAAATACTAGGACAAAAGACAATATTGGAATCTGAACTAATTGAGTTAAATAGAAAAATAGATAGAGAAATACTGGTGACCGGAATTTCATTCATGCAAATTCAAGCTATATTATTACTTATAGAAAGCTCAAAGTTATATCCAGTTTATGTAAGGAAGATTGCTAAAAGCATATTGCTTATTTTCAAGGAAATGTTAGCTAATTCGAGGATTGAAAAAATTGAAATAGATTCCGCAATTTCTGCTGGAGTCATAAGACAGGGAATTAGAAAAACAACAGGAATGAAAATATTTTTTGCATTAGAAAATTGTGATCGTTATTGTTTGAGAATTGATTTTCCACATGAAGGGATTGAATATTTGCATTTAAATCTTCACGAGCCTCATAGCGAGACAGCTATTCCGCTTAATTATAAACAATATAGTATGTTAAAGCAACAATACGGAGATTTATCAAATTTATTTTTTAACTTTGGCAATATGTATTGGTTTAGATATGATTTTATTGAAAAATTAAATGAATATAGCTTAATTGAAGGTTGCGAAAATAATAATAGGAGTTTTATAGCCGATATAAAAGCAGTATTTTTTCAGCAAAGTCATTATCGTTTGTTTGATGAGAATATTACAAAGGATAATATGGTAGATTTTATAGCTGAATTTGGAAAGGCTTTAATACATACACGGATTTATGAAACATCATATTTTTGTACTGAGATTGAAAATATTGATGATAAGCTTACAAAGATTAAGCTGAGAGATATTTTCATAAGTGCATTTGCTTTATATCAGAGATTTTATTTAGAAGAAAAAATATTCCAAAAATCGTATAAAATTGGTTATCATAAATTGAAAGAGAAGCTGTTAAATGCATTATTTACAAGTTTTTCTTCGGAAGTGGCACCGTTAGGGGAGTATGCTGAATTTGAGGAGATGAGATTGGAAGATATTTTTTTCTGCTATATGATATAATAAATGATAGCGAAAATTGAGTCTACAGCAATCAACGTGCAATGCCATTAAGCTAATTGTTCGATAAAGTGTTTGGTAGATAATAAATGTCAAAATCTGAAAATGGGTATAGAAAATTGAGAGAAAATCAGTAAAAAAGGCATGCCAAAAAGACAGATAAGAAATCTGTCAAAAAAATAATATTTGATTAAAAGAAACTATCGATATCCAAAATGAATAGCACCAATTCTGCGTAAAGGACGTGAAAATTGTCGAAATTCACTTTTGACAGCATGAATATATTTAGCTATGAGTTTTACATTGACCGCATTGTGGTCTGGCCCTATTAAATTGTTATAAACAAATAAATTCGTATTTACAAATCACATATAAAGTGATAGACTTATGAAAATAAGAAAAGCAATTAAATGTCCAGTGCCTGCTATATATGTAGGTACTGGTAAGAAAAAAGAGGCGGAAAAGAAGGAATGAAAACAATCAGTGATAAGATTTTTGAATTATTAAAAGAAAAGGGAATGAGCCAGAAAGAATTCGCCCAGAGAACAGGAATTGCAGAGAGTTCAATAAGTGACTGGAAGAAAAAAGAACAAATCCGGTAAGTGATAAGATTTTGATCATTTGCGAAGTGTTGGATGTGACACCATATGAGCTGTTATCAGGAGCAGAGCATACAGGAAACAGAAGCAGGGATAATAATACTTATGTGATTAGTAAAGAGACAGAAATTGGAATGCTGGTAGAAACATATCAAAAATTAGATACAAATGCACAGAAAAGGTTGATCGGATATTTGGAAGCACTAAAAGAGCTTTCATAAAAATTTACCAATTAAATCCGTATAAACGAATAAATGGTGAAATAAGATGTAAAAGCGGAGGACTACCTATATCTGGAAACCAGGTAACAATTGATAGTTAGTCTTATTGTTTAAAGTGGATGGGAAGCGTAAGATTTTAGTCGTGTGAGATTCACATAAAAATCTAGATAATAATTAGGAAGGAAATGGCTTGATTATATTATATATAAGTAATATAATTAACAAATTAGAATATTTATATGAATAAGAAACAGGTATTAGCGGAACTGGTTAAAAATTTGGAAGAATGTTCGGAAAGGGGATATGTTTTTCATCCCAAGTTTATGTATGAGTTTCAAGTATTACTTAAAAATGCCACGGGTAATGAAAAAGAAATTTTCACATTATTAGTAAAACAATTAAATTTTTTAAAGGAACTGGGAACAAATGTATGTAAAGCAGATAGTAATGAAATAATAAAGAATCAAGATAGAGATTATTATTCATTGCATTTATCGGGAAAAAATTTTAACTTTAGATTATTGATGGCATTTGACGAAAAAGATACACCTAAATTTTTGGTAGCATTCTATGAGCGTGCAGGAAAGAAAAAAACAGATTATACTCAATATAAGAAGGTTTTGGACAGTAGATTTGAGGAAGTCTAGAAAAGGGAGAATTTATAGTATGGAGAAAAAAAATAAGGAAAATAGCACTTCATTAGAGGATTTATTAGCTATGTTTGAGGATAATATTTCAATTGCTGATATTAATGCATCGAGATATTTGGGTAAGATTTCAGCATCTATTGTTAAGCGTAGAATGGAATTGAAAATGTCGCAGAAAGAATTTGCAGGATATCTTGGAGTTAGTCAGGGAATGGTATCAAGATGGGAAGGTGGAGATTATAATTTCTCAATTAAGGCACTTTCAGAAATTGCAGAGAAATTAGAGTTAGAATTATATATTAATTTGAAACCTCCAGTTAAGAAATCAAAGGAATGCTATATAGAGCAGAAGAAGGAATATATATTTGCTAGGGATGATGATAAAAAATTTAGTAAAAGTAATATTCTTCAATTTAATTCTAAAAGAAATCATCTAGATAATAATACAATAAAGATAATAAATAATTTTGAGTTGCAAGAAATGTAAAGAGAGGTAAATAAGATGTTACAATATGTAAACGGATTTTCATGTGCTATGGATTCTGAAAAAGATGAGTTGATAATTAAATTGTTACAACGTAGTCCTGATTTTACGGATGATAATGATGGTGTAATAATGGATGAAGTGGCAACAATTGTTATGGGAAAGGTGACAGCACAACGTTTATTGGAAGGATTAAAAGAAATGCTAGAAGATGAGGTCGTTTAATAGTTACTATTTATTAAGAAACATGACTCCAAGGCTGACCACATTGTGGTCTGACCTCATTATATTTTCATCCCTAGATATCCGTATAAACGAAGAAAATAAGTAACAAAAGAGTACGAAGTAAAAGTGAATGCATATTGCTGCGGGATGAGTGAAAATTAGATATGATCTTAGAAAGAAATTTGAACAGATTGATTACCTACTTACATTGCATTCCATGATACGAAGACAGGAATACATAACATTGGTGTCAGGCACTTAAATTATTACGAAATATTGTGGACGAACTTTTGCTGGCATTGGCATTGAGAGAAGATGCGGATGAACGGCATGTGACAAGGAGCGTGAGAAAAATGAATTTATCAAAAATACATCATATTGCAATTATCGTATCTGACTACGAAGCCGCTAAGGATTTCTATGTAAACAAGCTGGGTTTCTCTGTCATTAGAGAAAACTATCGCCCGGAGCGCAAGGACTGGAAGCTGGATCTGCGTGTCAATGAGCAAACAGAGCTGGAGATTTTCTCCGAGGCAAATCCTCCGAAGCGTGTAAACCGGCCGGAGGCCTGTGGTCTGCGTCATCTTGCGTTCTGCGTTGATAGCGTGGAGCAGACGGTGAATGAGTTGGCGGAAGTCGGTATTGAATGTGAGCCGATTCGGGTTGACGATTATACAGGAAAGAAGATGACTTTCTTCCATGACCCGGACGGACTGCCGCTGGAACTGCATGAGTAAAAAGGAGAACTATAAGTTACCATGATTACGGAGAAGACTTCTACCATGCATTGCATTCTATAAAAAGCGTTGCCTGGTAAAGAAAAAATAATAAGATAAATAAAAAACAGGAGTCGCTGCGTACAACACGGGTAACGCAAACCGACTCCTGTTTCCTTTCATCCATTTCTTTCATATCCTGATCGAAGAAATGAACTTCATCCGGATAGGTCTCGCCAGGTTCTTTTCGTCCTTCCGGGGAGTGGTACTGCATTTATTGAGTTTGGAATTGATAATTTGAGTATACCGTATCGTCAAGGGGATGTCCACTTTATTATTTTTCTAAAAATGATTGGAAGAGTCAGATTTATAGTGTATGATAAGAATGCAGGGTTAAGCTGTCAGAATTTAC
>SKEO01000800.1_pt1 | contig 28169 bp, 25 predicted proteins | sample 4826801 | NCBI WGS metagenome assembly SKEO01 (sample SAMN11008807, study PRJNA524170) | human gut metagenome | biome: Human fecal sample; material: Feces; isolation source: fecal sample from pouch patient p3 | host: Homo sapiens | place: Israel: Tel-Aviv | collected 2016-02-25 | reverse complement strand
ACTATAATCAGATATATTGTAGCCATTATTCTGAAAAAGTCAAGTATAGATGGAGTAAAATCTGACAGTACCAAAACGTCACTGTTAAAGATTTATCATTTTTTTGCGGAAAATGAATTTTTTTGGTTGCTTTTACGTACAATTTATGTATAATTGTGGATAGGGATGTTGGAATGACCAATTCCTATGGCAGGATGACGAGAACCTGCAAGAGTAGGTGGCTATCATAATTACTATTAAAGAAGAGAGGTAAATGTTAAGATGGCAAAAATCGATTTAACAAAGTATGGTATTACCGGAACAACTGAGATCGTGTACAATCCTTCTTACGAGACATTATTCGAGGAAGAGACCAAACCAGAGCTTGAGGGATTTGAGAAAGGTCAGGTCAGCGAGCTTGGTGCTGTCAACGTAATGACAGGTATCTACACAGGACGTTCCCCTAAAGACAAATATATCGTTATGGATGAGAACTCCAAAGACACAGTTTGGTGGACATCCGATGAGTACAAAAACGATAACCATCCGGCAACTCAGGAAGCATGGGCTGCAGTTAAAGATCTTGCTAAGAAAGAGCTTTCCAACAAGAGACTTTTCGTAGTAGATGCATTCTGCGGAGCTAACAAAGATACACGTATGGCTATCCGTTTCATCGTTGAGGTTGCTTGGCAGGCACACTTCGTAACAAACATGTTCATTCAGCCAACAGCTGAGGAGCTTGAGAACTTTGAGCCAGATTTCGTTGTTTACAACGCATCCAAGGCTAAAGTTGAGAACTACAAAGAGCTGGGTCTTAACTCTGAGACAGCTGTAATGTTCAACATTACAAGCCGTGAGCAGGTTATCGTTAATACATGGTACGGCGGAGAGATGAAGAAAGGTATGTTCTCCATGATGAACTACTATCTGCCGCTTAAGGGCATCGCTTCCATGCACTGCTCTGCAAACACAGACCTTAACGGAGAGAACACAGCAATCTTCTTCGGTCTTTCCGGAACAGGTAAAACAACACTTTCCACAGATCCTAAGCGTCTCCTGATCGGTGATGACGAGCACGGCTGGGATGACAACGGAGTATTCAACTTCGAGGGTGGATGCTACGCTAAGGTTATCAACCTTGACAAAGAGTCTGAGCCGGACATCTACAATGCGATCAAGAGAAACGCTCTTCTTGAGAATGTAACACTTGATAAAGATGGAAAGATTGACTTCGCTGACAAGAGCGTAACAGAGAACACACGTGTTTCCTACCCGATCAACCACATCGAGAACATCGTTCGCCCGGTATCTTCTGCACCGGCAGCTAAAGAAGTTATCTTCCTGTCCGCAGATGCATTCGGCGTACTTCCTCCAGTATCTATCCTGACACCGGAGCAGACACAGTACTACTTCCTTTCCGGATTCACAGCTAAACTTGCTGGTACAGAGCGTGGAATCACAGAGCCTACTCCTACATTCTCCGCTTGCTTCGGACAGGCATTCCTTGAGCTTCACCCGACAAAATATGCTGAGGAGCTCGTTAAGAAAATGGAGAAGAGCGGTGCGAAAGCATACCTCGTTAACACAGGATGGAACGGAACTGGAAAACGTATCTCCATCAAAGATACTCGTGGTATCATCGATGCTATCCTTGACGGATCTATTCTTAAAGCTCCGACAAAGAAGATCCCATTCTTCAACTTCGAGGTTCCGACAGAGCTTCCAGGCGTAGATCCTGCAATCCTTGACCCACGTGACACATATGCAGACGCTGCAGAGTGGGAGACAAAGGCTAAAGATCTTGCTGCAAGATTCGTTAAGAACTTTGTTAAATATGAAGGAAATGCTGCTGGTAAAGCACTCGTTGCTGCTGGCCCGCAGGCATAATCGATCATTCCAACTGAATACAGATCGTAGATTTGACCGGGAGTGGATTTATCCGCTCCCGGTTTTATAATATCTGTAATACCTTAAAATCCTACTATAAAATATAAAAAATCTTTGGCTTGACTAACAGATGGTGCAAGGTGTATCCTTTCTGGGAAGTCAAGCGGAAGACCCGCAAGACTGTAAAAATTCTCTTTGCACTGCATTACATTCGAACAGGATGCGAGATCAACAGTACAAACTGAGCAGGCGACGCCATTCAGAAACAGAGTATTTATCTGAGGGCGTGGGGCCGGGCCGCAGGAAGCGGCAGCGGATATGGATTTGAACGCAAATTGTGAAACAATTGCATTCATGAATATGTAGTGAAGCGGAAGATGAGTATCCGCTTTACTTTCAGACATATCTGCGGGACAGTGTATGTTTCGCAGGTATGTCTTTTTTACTGCAAAAATATGGATGGAACAGAAGGTAGAAACTGGGAGATCCCTATGTAGATAAGAAAGAACACCGGCGGAAATCGCAGTTCAGCGAGTAGTGAAAGAACCGCCGGTTTTTTCACGGAAAATGTTGTGCCATAAGAAAGACCAGAATCATATGCTAATCAAAAGGAGGTCCTGTTTATGGAACACACAAAAAACGAAACGATTATACACGACACAGATAAAGAAAGCTCATGGGAACAGCAGACGGCGATGAAGGTGTCCGGGATCAGTATCCTGGTAAATCTGCTGTTATCCATATTTAAACTTATCGCCGGTATTGCGGCGCATTCCGGAGCGATGATTTCTGATGCGATCCATTCTGCATCCGATGTGGGAAGTACTTTTATTGTTATCATCGGTGTCCGTCTTTCTGCAAAAAAATCGGACAAGGAGCATCAGTACGGACATGAGAGAATGGAGTGCGTTTCTTCCATTGTTCTTGCGGGGATGCTGCTTGTAACAGGTCTTGGCATCGGAATTACCGGTGTCCGTGATATTGTAAAAAGTACATCCGGCGGAACGATCGCCATCCCTGGAACCCTTGCGCTGATCGCGGCAGTGGTATCCATCGTGACAAAAGAGTGGATGTTCTGGTACACAAGAGGTGCTGCGAAGAAGATCAATTCCGGAGCACTGATGGCAGATGCATGGCATCACCGCTCTGATGCACTTTCCTCTATCGGAGCCTTTGTGGGTATCTTCGGAGCAAGACTGGGATACCCCATCCTGGATCCTGTTGCCAGTATCGTGATCTGCTTTATGATCGCCAAAGCTGCGATCGATATTTTCAGGGATGCTATTGACAAGATGGTAGATCACTCCTGTGATGCAAAAACCGAAGAATCGATGCGCCGTGAGATCCTCAAGGTGCCGGGCGTCAGAAGAGTGGATCTTCTTCGAACCCGCCTTTTCGGATCCAAAATGTACGTGGATATCGAGATCGCGGCGGCAGGAGAAATATCCCTCAACGATGCACATGATATTGCGGAAAATGTGCATCATACCATCGAAGATAAATTCAAAGACGTAAAGCACTGCATGGTGCATGTGAACCCCATCAATGGATAAAAAACAGGCCGCCGGAACGACAATGATAAGGTCGTTCCGGCGGCCTGTTCTTTGCATAGAGAAACACCCGGTAGGGGAGCTACCGGGTGTTTCGAGGGGAGTATAAATAATTAAATAAGGGGTTATGTAAAAAAAATTTTTGAAGGGTAAATTCTTTTTACAAGAATGATTATAATATAAACTGGAAAAAAAAGCAATATCATTTTGGCGAATAATCTCCAAACTTTTTGGGATACTATTTCCTGTAATAAAAAGCGGCAGAAAGCTTCAGAAAGCCGCAAAAATCAACTTCATCAGGAGGTAATTCAAATGGCGAAAAATTACGAAACAGACAGAAATGAGTCCAATTATGCGGGAAAAAATTACGGGGAAAGTGATTCCAGAAACTGCGGAAAAAACAGTTCCAGAAACAGCTCCAGAAATTCTTCTAAAAACAGTTCCAAAAACAGCTACGGCAACAGTTACGGAAACAAAACATCCGACGAGTACGATTCAGAGAAAGACAGAGAGTCCGACAGATACTAGATATTCAGGGTAAGTGATCCGGAAGATACTAGGCAGAGGATCAATACGCAATAAGCAGAAGCACCATTTTTATGCGGTACAGGATCCATCAGTTAGTTGGCCGGATCATACAGAAAAAATCGGAAAAAAAGCGGGAAAAAGTCAGAGCTGGCTTTCTCCCGCTTCCATACATATAAGGGAACATTCCTACAGAAGCTTCCATATAATATAGCAAAAAGAGGAGAGATTTTTCCATGTTTCAGATCGAAACTATCTCTGCAAAAATGCTGGATTATTATGTGGAGCGCAGTGACGCGGTTATCATAGATCTCCGGGACCCGGTCTCCTACAAAAAGGGACATGTCCGGAACGCAGTAAACATTCCATACCATGAGCTGGAAGAATATCTTGAGAAAAAACAGGATCAGAGGTACCAGTTTCCAAAAGATAAGATCCTGATACTATACTGTGACCGCGGTGGTGCCAGCATGCAGGCCGCCCGGAGCCTGGCAAGAGCGGGCTGCCGCACCCGGTCTGTGATCGGCGGATTTGCAGCCTACAGAGGCCGGAATCTTGTAAGCGGATAAAACAGAGTAATAGATCAGAGGAAACGGGAAATCGCAGGGCGGCATCGAAACGGAATCACTGTTCGCTCCGTGACCAGCATTGAAGGGGATTACGAATGCATGACTGGCAATGGCTTGTGCTTGTATTTTAAAGGAAATCATGATAATGTAAAGAACAGGAATAAAAATGACACAAACCACAAGGAGAAAAAATTATGAAATATATGTTCGCGTCCGATGTACATGGTTCGGCATACTACTGCCGGAAAATGCTGGAAGCATATGACGAAGAGAAGGCGGAGAGACTGGTACTTCTGGGAGATCTGCTTTATCACGGTCCGAGAAATGACCTTCCGAAGGAATACGCACCGAAGGAAGTCATCCGCCTTTTAAATGAAAGAAAAAATCAGATCTACGCAGTACGCGGAAACTGTGAGGCAGAGGTAGACCAGATGGTCCTTGACTTCCCGGTGATGGCAGACTACTGCATTCTCGCCATCGATGGAAAAACTCTGTACGCCACACACGGTCACATCTACAACAAAGATAACCTTCCGCCAATGATGGACGGCGACATCCTGATCCACGGCCATACACATGTGCTGAAAGCAGAAAACATGGGAAATTATATCCTTCTGAACCCAGGTTCCGTATCCATTCCAAAGGAAGGCAACCCGCCAACCTACGCAATCCTTGAGAACGGAATTTTTACAATCAAAGACTTTGAAGGAAATACAGTACGGGAGATCACTTTATGAATCTGTGGGAATTAACAGCGCCCTGCCATTTCGGAACAGAGGCGGTACTGAAACGTGAAATACTGGACCTTGGTTATGAAGTGACCAAAGTGGAAGACGGAAGAGTAACTTTTGAGGCAGACGCCCAGGGTGTGGCAGACGCCAATCTGTTCCTCCGCACCACAGAACGCGTCCTTCTGAAAGTAGGCGAAGTAAAAGCCGAGACATTCGACGAACTTTTTGAGAAGACCAAGGCTCTCCCATGGGAGAATTACATACCGAAGAACGGTAAATTCTGGGTAGCCAAGGCAAACTCCATCAAGAGTAAACTTTTCAGCCCATCCGATATCCAGTCCATCATGAAAAAAGCCATCGTAGAACGTCTCAAAGGCATCTACGGAATTTCCTGGTTCCCGGAAGACGGTCCGGAATTCCCAATCCGTGTGGCATTTATGAAAGATGTGGCCCTGATCGGGATCGATACTTCCGGCGTATCTCTTCATAAGAGAGGATACCGTCAGATGACCGTGAAAGCACCCATCACAGAGACACTTGCCAGCGCACTTCTGATGCTGACCCCGTGGAAAAAAGACCGTATTCTCGTGGATCCTTTCTGCGGAAGTGGTACCTTTCCCATTGAGGCGGCAATGATGGCAGCGGATATGGCACCTGGAATGAACCGCCACTTCCTGGCTGAGAGCTGGGAACATCTCATCCCGAAGGAATGCTGGGAAGATGCAAGAGAAGAAGCCAGAGAGCGGGTAAATCTTGATATTGAGACGGATATCCAGGGCTTTGACATCGATGCGGCAGCTATCAAGGCAGCACGGGCCAATGCAAAGATGGCAGGAGTGGACAAACTGATCCATTTTCAGCAGAGACCGGTCAGCGAACTCCGCCACTCCAAACCGTTTGGTTTTATTGTGACCAATCCGCCCTATGGTGAGCGAATCGAGGAAAAAGAGAATCTTCCGGCACTGTACCGTGAGATCGGCGAGAGCTATAAGCGCCTGGATCGCTGGTCCATGTATCTTATCACCGCCTATGACAAGGCAGAGAATGATATCGGCCGAAAAGCAGACAAGAACCGTAAGATCTATAACGGAATGATGAAAACCTACTATTACCAGTTCCTTGGACCACGTCCGCCGAAGAAAGGAAGTATAAAAGAATGAAAAAGATCATTTTTGCCACTGGAAACGAGGGGAAAATGAAGGAGATCCGAAGGATACTTGCGGATCCCCAGCTTGAGATCCTTTCCCTGAAAGATGCCGGAATCCATGCGGATATCGACGAAAATGGAAAAAGCTTCGAAGAAAATGCCATGATCAAAGCTGAGGCCATCTGCAAAATGACCGGTGAGATCGTTCTGGCAGATGATTCCGGCCTTGAGATCGACTATCTGAATAAAGAGCCGGGAATCTATTCCGCACGTTACATGGGAGAGGACACTTCCTACCACATCAAAAACGCGAACCTGATCGAACGTCTGGAAGGTGTACCGGATGAGAAACGTACCGCACGTTTTGTCTGTGCCATTGCGGCGGCTTTCCCGGATGGCAGAAGAGAGACGGTCCGTGCCACCATGGAGGGGCGCATTGGATACGAGGAAAAAGGCGAGAACGGTTTTGGCTATGACCCGATCTTTTATCTTCCGGAATATGGCTGCACTTCCGCAGAACTTTCCATGGAAGAAAAAAACAGGATCAGCCATCGCGGAAAAGCCCTTCGCCTTATAAAGGAAGAACTTGTATGAAGGTGCTGATCGTGAGCGATACCCACGGAAGAGATGAAAACCTGGAGATCGCAGTAAACCGGGAAGCTCCTTTTGACATGCTGGTGCATTGTGGAGACGTGGAAGGCAGAGAATTTTATATCGAAGCCCTCGCAGACTGTCCCTGCAGCATTGTATCCGGAAATAATGATTTTTTCTCCGATCTTCCAAGAGAAGATGTGATCGACATTGAAGGAAATAAGGTACTGGTGACACATGGTCACTATTATGGCGTGTCCATGGCTTTTGACCAGCTGGCAGATGCTGCAAAACAGCGTGGCTGCAATGCGGCATTTTTCGGACACATTCACGTGCCGGTCCTGGAAAAAGAAGACGGAATTCTTCTTGTAAACCCCGGAAGCCTGGCCTTCCCAAGGCAACGGGGCAGAAGACCCAGCTATGCAGTTCTGGAAACGGACGGAAACGGCGGGATGGATGTGGAGATCCGGTACTTATAAATAAGAAGTATTATATAGAAAAAAAGAAATGCCGCAGAGTTGTATACTCTGCGACAAACAAAAAGACGCCTGTACAATATTTACAGGCGTCATATGAACTAAAATTATTGGAGTAAAGATAGAGTATACAGTAGTGTATAATCCCAATGTTTCAGCAGGAACAGAATACAGTGGAACTATGAATGATCAGGTTTTCCGGTATGGAAAATCCCAACCGCTGACGCCAAATGCCTACAAAGTAACAGGAAAGCGTTTTAACGGCTGGAATACAAAAGAAGATGGAAGCGGAACCGCTTATGCGGCTGACTACAGTGAGAGCAAAATGACCACGGATCAGGGAAAGACGGTAAATCTGTATGCGCAGTGGGTAACCTGTACACATAAGGCAGGAACGGATCATCCGGGACAGATAACCTATACAGCAGATGATGATGCCGATATAATTACAGAAACCTGCGACTGTGATGCTCATACGGAAAAAGTTACACTGAAAGCGGCAACGGTTTATTATGACGAGAAGGAACATTCTGCTACCGTGACAAAAAGCAGTGAAGCATTTTACGCAACAGTATCAAAAGTCAGCTATCAATACAGAAAAGCTGATTCCGATCAGTATGGTAATATGCCGGCGGGCGAAAGTATTCCAAAAAGCGTTGGCCATTATAAAGCAACGATCACTGCAGGAAACCGGACAGTTTCTGTAGAATACGAGATCAAATCTCAGTCAGCTGGTTCTTCCATAGACGCAATCGCAGCAAAAGGACAGAAGTTCAGTGCATTTACCGGAGAAAATGATGTCAGCATTTCCAACGATGACGCATTTACCGTACAGTTTTCTGCGATGAAACTGAATACAAATTTTACAACAGTTCCTACGCTGACTGTTTCATCGGCATTTCCGGTTGGAACAACAATCATCATGCAGACTAATGGTAAATATTACTGGAAAAAGATAGGGGAGAATTCTTCCACGACAGAGATCGGACTGAGCAGTTTCAAAGAAATGGGAACAAAAAGTACTGAGTTTAATTATGAGGACATAAAGAACCAGGAAAATCAGACCTATCGTTTTATTGTAGACTTCTCGAAAGTAAAGGCAGGATATTCTGCAGGAAATCTGAACTGTGGTCTGATTTATGCCTATACAGATAATCCTCTTACAAATTCAGTAAACATTGGAATTGTAAATGCAGAAAGCTTCGGTCTGACAGCGAAGGCGGGCAGCAGTATTACAGTTACTGCCCCATCGATGCAATCCTATAACAAATGGAACAATAAATCACTGGTACTGGAATTATCTTCCACAGATAAAACACTTCCGGGAGATGTCAGCCTGACAGTAACAACCGGAGATAAAAACCAGCAGTACTGGCCGGATTCCAACGGTAATTTTGTAATTCCGCTTACATGGGCAACGTCTCAGGATGTAAACCTGACATTAAATTCGGATGTTGCGGAAGCAAAAGGAAAGGCTTATCAATTCCAGGCAAAATTATACGCCGGAGCAAAGGACGGACAGGCTCTGATCGCAGCTGGTGAGACGGACACAGGCGTAACAGCTGAAAGTCTGTCGCTTACAGTGGCAGAAAATACAAATCCGTCCCTGAAGATCACAGACACAACAGGTACACACAGACTTCTCACAACGAAGGACAGTACCCTGGATCTTGATGTACAGTGGAAGAACATTGACAGAAGCTATACGGTTAGTGCCAACATCCAGAAAAAAACATCCCAGGGATATGAGGGCGTTCTGTTGCAGGCCGCAGTAAGCCAGGGCAAGAATAAATTTTCCCTCGGAGGAATTACAGGCTCCGGCAGCTACCGGCTTGTTATCACCGTAACAAAAGATCAGCGAACAGTTATGGAAGTTCCGTATTATTTCATTGTCCAGTAAGTACAATCAGATAATTTATATCATACAAAAGAGGCCAGGTTCAATGTATACTTTGAATGTTTACATTGGATCGAAGCCTCTTTTTTATAAGGCAGAAGGAGAGGATGTCACACTCTGTGACAACAGCCATTGACGATGCAGAATAGATTACGATATACTGTAAAGCAAGAAGTACGGGGATATAGTATATAGTTTCAGAAAGGGGCGGACATAAATGGGAAGATTTGTAAATCCGGATAACAGCGCATTTCAGGTAGCACTGAATTCCAGGATATATGTGGATAAAACAGGATTGTTGGAGTACACAAATACTGTTCTGGATACTATGGATGCCTATATCTGTAACAGTCGTCCGCGCAGATTCGGGAAATCCTATACGGCGAATATGCTTACTGCGTATTACAGCAAGGGAGCGGATTCCGAAAAAATGTTTTCAGGACTGGAGATCAGTAAGGCAGCAGATTTCCGAAAACATCTCAATAAATATGATTTAATCCATATAGATGTTCAGTGGTTTCTGGCAAATTGTGCAAAGGCAGATGACGTTGTTGCATTTATCACAGAGAGTATACTGGATGAGCTGAGAACGATTTATCCATGTGTGTTACCATCAGAAGAGATATCTTTGCCAGATGCGCTTTCAAGAATCCGGGAGAAAACAGGGCAGAAATTCGTTGTGATCATTGATGAGTGGGATGTTCTGATCCGAGATGCAGCGGCGAATTCCAAAGTGCAGAAAGAGTATATTAATTTTCTCAGAGGAATGTTCAAAGGGACGGAACCAACCAGATATATCCAACTTGCATATCTTACAGGTATTCTCCCGGTAAAAAAAGAAACAACACAGTCAGCGCTTAATAATTTTGATGAATTTACAATGTTAAGTGCGGGCAATCTTGCACCGTATATCGGATTTACAGAAGATGAGGTGCGGAATCTTTCGGAAGAATATCAACAGGATTTTCATGAAGTGAAGCGATGGTATGATGGATATCTTTTGAAGGACTGTCAGGTTTATAATCCGAGAGCAGTAGTCAGCGTGATGCTTAAAGGTGAATTTAAGAGTTACTGGTCGGAAACAGCGTCCTATGAAGCAATCGTGCCTCTTATTAATATGAATTATGATGGATTGAAAACATCGATCATAGAAATGTTGTCCGGTGCATCTGTGAAAGTCAATACAGCGACATTCAAAAATGATACAGAGAATATAAAGAGCAGAGATGATGTACTGACCTATATGATCCATTTGGGATATCTTGGTTATGACCAGACCAGAAAAACGGCATTTGTGCCCAATGAAGAGATCAGGCAGGAGCTGACAACTGCGGTAGAAAGTAAAGCCTGGAATGAAATGATCCTTTTTCAGCAGGAATCGGAGAAGCTGTTGGATGCAACATTGGAAATGGATTGTCCGGTGGTAGCTGCACAGATAGAAAAAATCCATAATGAATATGTTTCCGTTATTCAGTATCATAACGAAAATTCATTAAGCAGTGTGCTGGCGATTGCATATTTAAGCGCTATGCAGTATTATTTCAAGCCGGTTCGGGAACTGCCATCAGGACGTGGATTTGCAGATTTTGTATTTATTCCGAAGCCGGAATATAAAAGTGATTATCCGGCGCTTGTAGTTGAATTGAAGTGGAATCAGAACGCTCAGACTGCAATGCAGCAGATTAAAGACAGGAAGTATCCAGATTCTGTTTTGGAGTACACAGGAGATATTTTACTTGTAGCGATTAATTATGATAAGGATAAAAAAGAACATCAATGTATGATCGAGCAGTATGAGAAAAAATAATTTTCAGAATTGCTATAGAATGATAATGCCTCAGGACAGGTATAACACAGGCAGCAGGTAAGTTGTTGGTGCTATGCATGTACTGAGGCTTTTTCGTTATAATATAAGATCTTATTTATCATCCCCGGTAAGCCGAAGCACATCCCGGATCTCGTCCACATTCATATCCAGGATTACGGCGAGTTCATCGATGGTAAATTTGGTGGTGTCGTCATCGTCTGTGAGCTCTTTTACCGCGGATTCAAGATTTTCTACCTTGGATACCAGATAGTCATCACGGAATTTCTGCTGGGTCTGTTCCTCGATGGCATGGAGGATTCCGCTGCGGATACGGCCGCGCATCCAGGCGTCGTTCTTCTGCTGGGGTTCTGTTTCCTTAAGAGCCGCCAGAAGGGCCAGATTCGCCTCCTGAATGAGGTCAGCCAGATAAATCTCCTCACAGTTCAGTTCAGCGGCCATCTGGGCTGCCTGGGCCATGTAGAACTGGGTCAGAACACCTTCGGCAGCGGTGTCACCTTTTGCAAAGGCCTGGAAGAGGGAAGTGAGATCATCGGAATCAAGTCCTTCCGGGGAAAAACTTTCCATATAGTCACTGAGGTAAGCCTGTTCCTCAGCTGTAAGGGCTGCACGGGTGCCTGGAAGTTCTTCCTCGCTTCCGGATTCAGAGGAGGTATTTGCTGCCGCCGCAGCGCTGGCTGCTTCCTCGGCACCTTCGATAGTGATACCTTTTAATTTGAGATACTGCAGGATCTTTACAAGCTGTGAAGTGCTCAGATCAGATTCATCGAAATGCTCACGGATCTGCTGCTGGGAGAGCTGTTTGCCGTTCTCCTCTGCGATGGTGCAGATTTCATTGAGCTTCTGCTGAAATAACTTTATATCCATAAAAACATCTCCTTAATTTTCCAGATTTTCTTCTTGACTTTATTATCAGGATTATGATACCATAAGCAAGTCGCAAATGACAGGAAAACCTTTGAATAGACGGAAAAAACGTGAAAAAAAGTTTTTTTAAAAAAATTCAAAAAAGGTGTTGACATTTGTAAAAAGCTATAATATAATATCACTTGTCGTCAGGCAAGAGAAAAGCAACAGCGACAAAAACTTAATAAAGACCATAAGTAAATGGTACATCGGGGTGTGGCTCAGTTTGGCTAGAGCGCCTGGTTTGGGACCAGGAGGCCGCAGGTTCGAATCCTGTCACCCCGACTGCTGTAAACTTATTACCGCAAGCATGCGGGTGTAGTTCAATGGTAGAACACCAGCCTTCCAAGCTGGATACGTGGGTTCGATTCCCATCACCCGCTTCTCTGAAAAGAGAGCATGTGTCTGTAGCTCAGCTGGATAGAGCAACGGCCTTCTAAGCCGTGGGTCGGGGGTTCGAATCCCTTCAGGCACGTTGTGGTGGGTATAGCGCAGTTGGTTAGCGCGCCAGATTGTGGCTCTGGAGGCCCAGGGTTCGAATCCCTGTATCCACCCTTCGCCCATTGGGCTATCGCCAAGCGGTAAGGCACAGCACTTTGACTGCTGCATTCGCTGGTTCGAATCCAGCTAGCCCAGTCCTTTTTTATGGGGTATTAGCTCAGTCGGTAGAGCACTTGACTTTTAATCAAGTTGTCCGGGGTTCGAATCCCCGATGCCTCATTAGCGGAAAGCATTTGCTTTCCGTTATTTTTTTACCATCAGACAGAGTGATGGCAACAATTGAATATGCGGATATGGCGGAATTGGCAGACGCGCTGGTTTTAGGTACCAGTGAGCAATCGTGCAGGTTCAAGTCCTGTTATCCGCACTTATTAAGAGATCTTCTGTAAATTTGATTTATAGAAGGTCTTTTGTATTTTCAGAATAATACTCATAATAAAATGCCACAGATGTATCGGTAATGATCTGTGGCATTTGGGCTCTATAAAATTTTTTAAATCAAATTACAATTTCTCTCCCTCATTCACTTCCTCAATAAATACTTTCCCTTCCGCCTGCTGCTCCACAAAGTGAAAACGGAGCACAGCCTGGGGCCAGTTGAGGGTGATGATGGCTTTTTTCTCCCGGGTCTTTCCGGCGGCCTGGATCTGGTCTACGAGGTCGGAGAGGATCTCACGGGTGAGATAACCGCCTCTCCAGTGGAACGTGAATTCTCGGCCTTTTTTGGCGGCCTGGAGGGCGCGTTTGTAGACGTCTTCCAGCTTGGTAAAGGACAGCTTTTTTTCGCGGTAGTAGAAGTGGCTTCCGTCGGGGCAGGTGGGGGCAGGAGCGATCAGTGGTTCATGGTCACGAAAGATGTTTTTGTCATCCAGATTAAAATAATCGTAGCGGATGCTGACAGAGCCGTCCTCGTTTTTGCCAAGAGTATTGTCAAAGGTGGCGTCCAGATGGTAGTACTGTCCGTTAATCCGGACAATATTCCAGGTGTGGCGGTACTTGATCCCTTTTTCCGGATTGTTTCCGCAGATGGCGATGATGCACCAGACACCGAGGGCATCGCAGAGCACTTTTACAGATTTGGCGATTCCCTCACAGACGCCTACGCCGTGTCCAAGAGGCCCGATGATCTCGTGGGAGTATGGCTTTTTCAGCTTGTCGTAGCGGATATTTTCGCAGATAAAGTCGTGGACATATTTTTCCTTATCCCACTCGGAAAGCTTCATGGCAGGGCGTACAAGCTTGTCTACGCGGGCGCCCAGAGCTTTCTGGTGTTCCCGGATCTTATTCTTGTCAAAGATATATTCCGGGATCAGGATCAGATTTGGAGAATCTTTGTAATAGCGGTATTTGAACCCCACGGCCCAGAAGATCTCCGGATGATCCAGTCTCAGCTGGAAAAACACATCATAGAGCCAGTTTCCGTCGGTAGTGGGAACCTGTGGGATCAGAAACTCATCGGAAAGTTCCATAAGTCCGTGAAGCATTGCGCGGTACACGTTCTGTTTATCTTTTGGCATTCTGCCGTAATAATATTCTTCAGCCTGTTTCATATATTTGAATTTAATCCGCCGTAGTTCTGAAATTTTGTTGTAATTCAGAATTCAGCAGAAACCCCTTTCTAAAAAATCAACGAAAAAATTATATCATAAAAGAATCATCAGAAGAAGTGCAGAGATAAAATGGAAGAAAGATTACGGAAAAATAAAACATGCAGAGCCATCCCACAAAGATGTACCCTGCATGTTTTTTCTGCCTTGAAATATTTTTGCCCGGAAATAACCGGGAGGCCAGGATCAGCCATTATACAGCTGATAATACCGGCCCTTCTGAGCAAGCAGCTCCTCATGGGAACCACGCTCGATGATACGTCCCTGCTCCAGGACCATGATACAGTCACTGTTGCGTACTGTGGAAAGTCTGTGGGCGATCACGAAGGTTGTCCTGCCTTCCATCAGCTTATCCATACCATCCTGTACCAGTTTTTCGGTACGGGTATCAATGGAACTGGTGGCTTCGTCCAGGATCAGGACAGGCGGATCTGCAACAGCTGCACGGGCGATGGAGAGAAGCTGTCTCTGGCCCTGGCTCAAGTTTGCACCGTTTCCACGGAGAAGGGTGTTATAACCCTGTGGAAGCCTGCGGATAAAACCGTCAGCGTTGGCAAGTTTTGCTGCGGCGATGACCTCTTCATCTGTGGCATCCAGTTTTCCGTAGCGGATGTTTTCCATAACGGTTGCCGTGAACAGGTTGGTATCCTGAAGAACGATGCCCATGGAACGGCGAAGATCGTCTTTTTTGATTTTGGTGATATTGATGCCGTCGTAACGGATCTTACCTTTCTGAATGTCGTAAAAACGGTTCAGAAGGTTGGTGATGGTGGTTTTTCCGGCGCCGGTAGATCCTACAAAAGCGATCTTCTGGCCCGGCTGTGCATACATGTTGATGTCATGAAGAACGATCTTGTTGGAGCTATAACCAAAATCCACATCCTCCAGAACCATGTCACCTTTCAGCTCGATATAATCCGTGATACCCTCAGCTTTATGGAAATGTTTCCATGCCCAGCGGCCGGTACGTTTCTCGGATTCGGTGAGAACGCCGTTTTCCTCTTTTGCGTTGACAAGAGTAACGTAGCCTTCGTCCACTTCGGATTTCTCATCCAGAAGATCAAAGATACGTTTGGCACCTGCAAGGGCCATAACAATACTGTTGAACTGCTGGCTGACCTGATTGATGGGCATGTTAAAACTCTTGTTGAAAGTCAGGAAGCTGGCAAGTCCGCCAAGAGTGAAGTTTCCGATGCCATTGATGGCAAGGATACCGCCAACCATGGCACAGATCACGTAGCTGACGTTTCCAAGCTGGGCAACTACAGGCATCAGGATGTTGGCAAAACGGTTGGCGTTGTCTGCGCTGGCAAAAAGCTGGTCGTTCAGCTCATCGAATTTCTGGATGCTTTCGTCCTCATGGCAGAAGACTTTGACAACTTTCTGTCCTTCCATCATCTCTTCGATATAGCCGTTGACAATACCAAGGTTTGTCTGCTGTTCCAGGAAATATTTTCCGCTCAGGCCCGCAAGTTTCCGGCTGGCAGTCAGCATAATGGCAACCATAAGCAGAGTCACGAAAGTAAGCGGAACGTTGAGGATCAGCATACTTACAAGAACACTGACAATGGTGATCACACTGGAAAGCAGCTGTGGGAAACTCTGGCTGATCATCTGGCGCAGGGTATCAATGTCGTTGGTGTAGATGGACATGATATCACCGTGTGCGTGGGTATCAAAATATTTGATGGGAAGTGTTTCCATTTTTGCAAACATGTCGTTTCGGAGGTTACGTAAAGTTCCCTGGGAAACATTGATCATGATACGGTTATAAGTATAGGTGGCAATAACACCGATGGCGTAAAAACATGCCACACGTGCGATTGCAGTAGTTAAAGGCCCGAAGTCCGGTGTATCTGCCTTAAGAAGAGGCGTGATATACTGGTCAATCAGGGTTTTCATGAACATGGTTCCCTGTACATTGGCAAGAACGCTGACAAAAATGCAGATCACCACGATCACGATATGGATACTGTAGTTCTTAAAAATATAACGGGAAAGGCGTCCCAGAAGTTTTCCTGGCTGTTCCGGCGCTCCCATGCCTTTCGGTCCAGGACCACCCGGACCTTTCATGTTCTGTTTTTTCAAGCCGGATCACCTCCCTCGTCAAAATCACCGGCACCGCCGGTCTGTGAATTGAATACATCCTGATAAATGGCGTTGGTCTTAAGAAGTTCCTCATGGGTACCAAATCCGTTGATCTCGCCGTTGTCCATAACGATGATGCGGTCTGCATTCTGGATACTGGAAACACGCTGGGCGATGATCAGCTTGGTGGTATCCGGGATCTCTTCTGCAAAAGCACGGCGGATTTTTGCGTCTGTGGCAGTATCTACCGCACTGGTGGAATCGTCCAGGATCAGTATCTTCGGTTTCTTCAGAAGAGCACGGGCGATACAGAGACGCTGTTTCTGACCTCCGGAAACGTTGGAACCGCCCTGTTCAATGAAAGTATTGTATTTATCCGGCATTTTTTCGATGAAATCATCAGCGCAGGCAAGCTGGCATGCACGGCGGCATTCTTCTTCCGTGGCGTTTTTGTCACCCCAGCGGAGATTTTCCAGAATGGTTCCTGAGAAGAGGACATTCTTCTGAAGGACAACGGAAACCTGGTTCCTGAGAGATTCCAGGTGGTATTTGCGGACATCGATGCCTCCCACAAGAACAGAACCGTCCGTTACGTCATAAAGACGGCTGATCAGGTTGACAAGACTGGATTTGGCACTTCCGGTACCGCCGATGATTCCGATGGTCTCGCCGGAGCGGATGGAAAGGTTGATGTCTTTTAAGACCGGTTCTTTGCTGTCTTTCTTATAACTGAAGTTTACGTGGTCGAAGACGATGCTTCCGTCCGGAACTTTTGTTACCGGGTTCTCCGGGTCAGTGATATCAGCAGTATCGTTGATGACTTCCGTAACACGCTCGGCACTGGCAATACTCATGGTCACCATAACAAAAACCATGGAGAGCATCATCAGGCTCATGAGAATGTTCATGCAGTAAGTGAGAAGGCTCATAAGCTCACCGGTAGTAAGCGTGCTGCCCACGATCATTTTTGCGCCAAGCCAGCTGATTCCAAGGATGCAGGCGTAAACGGTAAACTGCATCAGAGGCATGTTCATGACAACGATCTTCTCGGCACTTAAGAACATTTCGTATACTTTGTTACAGGCTTTCTGAAATTTGCTGATCTCGTAGTCTTCACGGACATAGGCTTTGACAACACGGACGGCACCGATATTTTCCTGGACACTTGCGTTCAGGTCATCGTATTTGCGGAACACAGTCTGGAAATATTTCGTTGCTTTCCGCATGATAAAGATCAGACAGGCACCGAGGAAGATCACCGCGATCAGATAAATGCTTGCAAGTTTGGCGTTGATGAGAAATGCCATGACCATGGCACAGATCAGGCTGGCCGGTGCACGGGTACACATACGCAGGATCATCTGATAGGCATTCTGCAGGTTGGTCACATCTGTGGTAAGACGGGTGATCAGGCCGGCAGTGCTGTATTTGTCGATGTTGGAAAAAGAAAAGGTCTGGATGTTGGTGTACATGGCTTTTCGGAGGTTTCTGGCAAAGCCTGTGGAGGCCAGTGCTCCGTATTTTCCGCCCATGACGCCGGACCAGAGTCCGCACAGGGCAAGAACTACCATAACTCCACCCATCCGATAGATATGGCCGATATTTCCGGCTTCCACACCCTTATCAATAATGGAAGCCATGGCCAGGGGGATCAGAGTCTCAAAGAGAACTTCCAGGATCATGAAAAAAGGCGTGAGAAACGAGGCCTTTTTAAACTCCCTGACCTGGGCCAGAAGGGTTTTGAGCATAAAAAATCTCCTTTCTTTTACTGTTCAAAAAGATAGCACCCCTGGAAAAAAGTTCCGGGCTGCTACAGAACAGATGTATTGTTCAGATACTATTATCAGGTAAAATATTTTTAATGTCAAGACAAATATGTGTGAAATACTTGACATAACATCATTTAAGCGGTATATTAAAAGTTAATATTCACCTGTGAAATAGGGGCGAGAATGCGATTCAGATCCCTTTAGAGGGTCTATATAGAATTTAATTTTTGTAGGGAGGATTTTATATGGAAATCAGACAGTCAGCAGAGGATTACCTGGAATCAATTCTGGTTTTATCGAAGAAGGGCGGCGGGGTTCGTTCCATTGATATTGCTACCAGACTTGGCGTTTCCAAGCCAAGTGTCAGCCATGCGATGAAGCTTCTCCGTGAGGACGGATATATTGCCATGGACCGTTACGGTACTGTGACACTTCTGGAGAAGGGCGCAGAGATCGCCAACCAGATCTATGAGAGACACACCGTACTTGCCAAGATGCTGGAGGGACTTGGAGTTCCTGCGGAGATCGCACTGGAGGATGCCTGCAAGATGGAGCACGATATCAGCCAGGAGAGCTTTGAGAAGATCAAGGCGCATTATAATAACTTTATTAAGAGAGACGAAGCAGCAGCGGAGTAAATGAAGTGACCGGCCAGTATCCACACGGGGCGGCAGTGAAAGCCAATGAAAGATAAAAAAGAAGTGCATGAGAAGCGTGATAACTTTTCATGCACTTTATTGTTTATCTGCCTATTTCGCAGAAGATTTCTCCGGCAGCTGTGCCAGGATGATAGCCGCGAACATGATGACGCATCCAAGAAGCTCTTTTGCGGAAAGCTTCTGTCCAAGGATGACCCAGCCTGCAAGTACGGAGATACAGGATTCCAGGGAAAGAATCAGAGAAGCTACCGTTGGATTGACATTTTTCTGGCCTACGATCTGCAAAGTGTAGGCAACGCCGCAGGACATAATGCCGGCATACAGGATGGGGAGCCATGCAGTGAGGATAGAAGAAATCTGCGGATGTTCCAGGACAAGAGCCGGGATCATGGACAGGATCCCGCAGACCAGGAACTGGATACAGGAAAGTTTTACTCCGTCTGCTTTCGGGGAAAAATAGTCAATGACCAGAATATGCAGAGAAAACAGGAACGCACACACCAGCACCAGGACGTCTCCGAGACCAATGGAAAAACCGTCCGTGATGCAGAGAAGATAAAGTCCGATCAGTGCCATGACAACAGCTGCCCAGATAAAGGGACTGCATTTCTTTTTCAGGAAAAGTCCGATAATCGGGACAATGACAATATAGCAGGCTGTGATGAAGCCGGCTTTTCCTACCGTTGTATATTTGATGCCGAACTGCTGGAAGTTGCTGGCTGCAAAGAGAGCAATTCCGCAGGCGATTCCTCCGATCCAGAGGTCACGGGAGTTGTATGGAGAAGATGTGGTTGTTGATGTTGAGGGATCTGCCGCGGCAGAAGCTGTATCTTTGGAGCGGTTTAAGAGAAAGATCACCGGCACCAGAACAGCAGCACCGATCAGGGAACGGACGCCGTTAAAAGTAAAAGGACCTACATATTCCATGCCTACACTCTGGGCGACAAAGGCGATTCCCCAGATGGTAGCGGCCAGAAGCAGGCAGAGAGAATTTTTCAGAGGCATTTTCTGTGTGTTCATGATAAAAGAATCCTTTCGCGTATTATGTGGTCAAAGCGATATATAAGAAAAGACCCCGGGGAACTTCAGATAGCTTCCCGGGGCATTTTTATGATCTGTCGGAACCGTGTCCGGCAAAATTAGTTCTGATTCTGGTTGTTCTTAACTTCTGCAAGCTTCATAGCACGAACTTTCAGCGGCAGACCGAACAGAGTGATGAATCCGTCAGCGTCGTGGTGGTCATACATATCACCGGTTGTGAAGGAAGCAAGGGACTCATTGTAAAGGCTGTATGGAGAAGTTGTACCATTCTTGATGATGTTTCCTTTGTAAAGTTTGAATTTAACTTCACCGGTAACATATTTCTGAGTGGATTCAACAAATGCCTGGATAGCCTCACGGAGTGGTGTGTACCATTTTCCCTCGTAAACAACCTGTGCAAACTGGCTGCCCAGTTTCTTCTTGGCTTCCATTGTCTCACGGTCAAGGATCAGCTCCTCAAGCTGGTCATGAGCTGCCATCAGGATTGTTCCGCCAGGAGTCTCATAAACACCACGGGATTTCATACCAACAACACGGTTCTCAACGATGTCAACGATACCGATACCGTTCTCGCCGCCAAGTTTGTTCAGCTCAGTGATGATCTCGGAAACTTTCATTGCCTTTCCGTTGAGAGTTTTCGGAACACCCTGCTCAAATGTCATGGTAACTTCTGTTTCTTTATCAGGAGCTTTCTCCGGTGTTACGCTTAATACAAGCATGTCATCGTAGTTCGGAGCCTGGGAAGGATCCTCAAGTTCCAGTCCCTCGTGGCTGATGTGCCAGAGGTTTCTGTCACGGCTGTAGCTGTGGCTTGCATCGAACGGAAGAGTGATGCCGTGAGCTTTACAGAACTCGATCTCATCTTCACGGGACTGCATGGTCCACAGATCTGTCATACGCCATGGAGCGATGATTTTGATGTCCGGAGCAAGAGCTTTGATACCAAGTTCGAAACGGATCTGGTCATTTCCTTTACCTGTAGCACCGTGGCAGATTGCAACAGCGCCTTCTTTACGTGCGATCTCAACCAGTTTCTTGGCGATAACCGGACGAGCCATGGAAGTTCCGAGAAGATAGGAATGCTCATATACAGCACCGGCCTCTACACATGGCATGATGAAATCATCGCAGAACTCATCAACAATATCTTCAATATATAATTTGGAAGCACCGGACATTTTTGCTCTCTCTTCAAGACCGTCCAGCTCGTTTCCCTGTCCGCAGTTTACACAGCAGCAGACAACGTCATAATCAAATGTTTCTTTCAGCCACGGGATCAGGGCTGTGGTATCAAGACCACCGGAATACGCTAAAACAACTTTTTCTTTCATAATATATGTCCTCCTGGGATTTTTTGAAATTTTGTATCGCTCCGGACATTTCCGGGACGGTGAATTTTTTTACGTTATCTGGAAAAATTATGCTGTTTTATAACTTTACCAGAGTGAATAAATATTCATGCGTGACAAAACAAAATTTTCGGCTGTCCTGTCGACATGGCTTAATATACACCAGATTTTATAAATATGCAAGAGATAATTTGAAAAATATGAAAAATTTTTTGCATAAAAATGCATCGAAAAACGGGTAATATTATAAGAAAATACATGAAAAACAGAAAAGACAGTGAAAAATCAAAGAAAATGACTATTGCATAATATGCAGAGAAGATGTATAATCTATCCATTGACAAGGCGGACATATGAGGAACGCCTTTTTACTTAAGCTGTAAGAGATACGGCAGAGGAGGAATGTGAAAGATGATTAAAGCAGGAATTATCGGTGCGACAGGGTACGCAGGAAATGAGATCGTAAGACTTCTTCTTGGACACAAGGATGTTGAGATCAAATGGTTCGGTTCCCGAAGCTACATAGATCAGCAGTATGCAGATATTTATCAGAACTTTTTCAAACTGGTGGATGCCAAATGTATGGATGACAATATGGCGGCACTTGCAGATGAGGTGGACGTGATCTTTACCGCAACCCCGCAGGGCCTTTGTGCATCCCTTATTAATGAAGAAATCCTTTCCAAATGTAAGGTGATCGACTTAAGCGCGGACTTCCGTATTAAAGATGTGAAGAAATATGAAAAATGGTACGGAATCGAGCACAAAGCACCGCAGTTTATTGATGAAGCAGTTTACGGTCTCTGCGAGATCAACCGTGAGGATATCAAAAAGGCACGGCTGATCGCCAACCCGGGATGCTATCCGACATGCTCCACACTGTCTATTTATCCGCTGTTAAAAGAAGGCCTCATTGATCCGAACACTATTATCATTGATGCAAAGTCCGGAACATCCGGAGCAGGAAGAGGAGCTAAAGTTCCGAATCTTTACTGTGAGGTAAACGAGAGTATTAAAGCTTACGGCGTTGCCACACACAGACATACACCGGAGATCGAGGACCAGCTTGGATACGCATGCGGACAGGAAGTGCTGATCAACTTTACCCCGCATCTTGTTCCGATGAACAGAGGAATCCTGGTAACTGCATATGCTTCCCTGACAAAGGATGTTACCTATGAGGAAGTAAAAGCGGCCTATGACAAATATTATAAAGATGAGTTCTTTGTACGTGTGCTGAACAAAGATGTATGCCCGCAGACAAGAAACGTGGAAGGCAGCAACTTTGTAGATGTAAACTTCAAGATCGATCCGAGAACTAAGAGAGTTATCATGATGGGCGCCATCGACAACCTGGTAAAAGGTGCCGCAGGACAGGCCGTTCAGAACATGAACCTGATGTTTGGATTCGACGAGAACGAAGGACTGAAACAGATCCCGATGTGCCCGTAAAACACAGAGGATTTCAGACGAGAGGAGACATAGAATATGAAGATCATCGACGGCGGCGTAACAGCCGCAAAAGGTTTTAAGGCAGCGTCAACTGCAGCAGAGATCAAATATAAAGGCCGTACCGATATGGCCATGGTATTCAGTGAAGTTCCCTGTGTGGCTGCAGGAACATTCACGACCAATGTGGTAAAAGCAGCTCCTGTAAGATGGGATCAGGACATTGTATACAATCATCAGGGCGCAAGAGCCGTGATCTGCAACAGCGGAATCGCCAACGCATGTACCGGTGAGGAAGGTTTTGGCTACTGTAAGGAAACAGCCAAAGCAGCATCCGAAAGCCTTTGAATCCCGGAAGACAGTGTGCTGGTAGCATCCACAGGTGTCATCGGAATGCAGCTTCCGATCGACCGTATCGCAAACGGAGTAAAAGCCATGGCTCCGAAACTTGAGGGAAGCCGCGAGGCAGGCCTTGAGGCAGCAAAAGCCATCATGACACCCGACACCGAGAAGAAAGAGGCAGCTGTAGAGATCGAGATCGGCGGAAAAACCGTAACTGTAGGCGGTATGTGCAAAGGTTCTGGAATGATCCACCCGAACATGTGCACAATGCTTGGATTTATCACCAGCGATGTGGACATCTCCAAGGAACTTCTTCAGGAAGCACTCAGCGAGGACATCAAGGACACCTACAACATGGTATCCGTTGACGGAGACACCTCCACAAACGACACCGTCCTCCTCCTGGCAAACGGTCAGGCCGGCAATCCAAAGATCACAGAGAAAAATGCAGATTATGAAGAGTTCAAAAAAGCGCTCAACTATGTAAACACAACCCTTGCCAAAAAGATTGCAGGCGACGGAGAAGGCGCAACCGCACTCTTCGAGGTCAAAGTTATCGGCGCAGCCACCAAGGCAGAAGCCGTAACCTTAAGTAAATCCGTAGTAACCTCTTCCCTGACAAAAGCAGCCATCTACGGCCACGACGCAAACTGGGGAAGAATCCTCTGCGCCCTCGGCTACTCCGGAGTCCAGTTTGACCCGGAGAAAGTAGATCTCTACTTTGAGAGCAAAGCAGGAAAAATAAAGATCATTGAAAATGGAGTTTCTACAGGATACAGTGAAGAGGAAGCTACAAAGATCCTCTCTGAAGACGCTGTGACAGCCATTGCTGATATGAAGATGGGCGAGGCCAGTGCAACCGCATGGGGATGCGACCTTACTTATGATTATGTAAAAATCAATGCGGATTATCGTTCTTGATGTAAGAGCTCTGTAGAATGGTTTTTTATGGTGGATTTTATATGTAATTTTGTTTCAGTTTGTAAGCTGAGAAAACCCTTAGGGGGAGCGAGCTCGGAGTTGCGAAGCCCGCACGCTCCCCCTAAGAACCCCCTCCGTTGGGCACGCTTGGTTGTGGTGTGTTGAACGTTAGTTGACGAAGACTGAGTGACGAACGTGAGGAACTTCAGGGCGGAAGCCTGGAAGTTGAGGCGTGTGGAAGTTTAGTTGATGAAGACCAATTGGCAAACGGAAGAGATTTTCCAGGCGGAAGCCTTGGAAAATCGTGACAGTTTGCCCGTCAGTCGCCAAAGGCAGACTGACGGGCTGTTCGCCTTCGGCGAAAGCGCGTCGGAGGTGGCTGCCTGCGGCAGCCTATCCGCAGCAGGCGCTTTGCCCGCGATGCGGGCAACAGCCCGTTCTCCGTGGCCGGAGGGGAGGAGCGCGAGGAGGGGAAACGGCCTTCGGAACTCCGAGTGCTTCCCCTCCTCGCAAATCCCACAGCTATCGGCTGAGATAAAACTATAATTTATAAAGAAAAAACGTCCAACATACAACAAAAAAACCTTTTTCAACCCATATCATTTTTCAAAAAAAGGAGATACCCATATGGTGAATCAGAAATATCTTGACAAAGCAGAGGTTCTCATAGAAGCCCTGCCATACATTCAGCGGTTTAACCGCAAAATTGTAGTCATCAAATACGGCGGAAGTGCCATGCTTGATGAAGAATTAAAACGTAACGTCATCAAGGACGCAGTCCTCCTGAAGCTGGTTGGCTTCAAACCGATCATCGTCCATGGCGGCGGCAAGGAAATCAGCCGCTGGGTGGGCAAAGTTGGCATGGAGCCTCGTTTCGTAAACGGTCTCCGTGTAACAGACAAAGACACCATGGAGATCGCAGAGATGGTTCTTGCCAAAGTAAACAAAGAACTTGTTACGCTTGTAGAATCTCTCGGCGTTCAGGCTGTAGGTGTCAGCGGTAAAGACGGTGGTCTTCTCCAGTGCAAAAAGAAACTTTCCAAAGGCGAGGACATCGGCTACGTAGGTGAAGTCACAAAAGTCAATCCAAAGATCCTCCAGGACCTTCTGGAAAGAGACTTCCTTCCGATCGTATTCCCAATCGGTTTTGACGAGAATTTTGATTCCTACAACATTAACGCAGATGATGCAGCTTGCGCTATTGCAGAGGCAGTCAATGCAGAGAAACTTGCCTTCCTTTCCGATATTGAAGGTGTATACAGAGACGCTTCCGATCCGTCCACTCTGATCTCCGAACTTCGTGTAGATGAGGCTGAGAACCTGATCTCCGATGGTACTGTCGGCGGCGGAATGATCCCGAAACTGAAAAACTGCATCGATGCCATCGAGCATGGTGTAAACAGAGTCCATATCCTGGATGGAAGGATCCCGCACAGCTTACTGCTTGAGATCTTTACAAACAAAGGTATTGGTACCGCAATTTTAAAAGATGATGGGGAGAAATATTACAATGAGCATGAATGAACTGATGGAAGAATCAGAAGCCAGTATTCTTCATACATATAACCGTTTTCCGGTAGTTTTTGAAAAAGGCGAGGGCTGCCACCTCTATGATTCCGAAGGAAAGGAATATCTGGATTTTGCAGCAGGTATCGCTGTAAATGCACTGGGGTATCATTACCCGGGCTATGACGAAGCATTGAAAGCCCAGATCGACAAATTGATGCACATTTCCAACCTGTATTACAATGAGCCGATCATTGATGCAGGTGCCAAACTTGTACAGGCAAGTCATATGGAAAAAGCATTCTTCACAAACAGTGGTACAGAGGCTATCGAGGGTGCTCTGAAAGCTGCCAAGAAATATGCCTACGAGAGAGATGGCCATGCAGATCATGAGATCATTGCCATGAACCATTCTTTCCACGGCCGCAGCATCGGTGCACTTTCCGTGACAGGTACTGCACACTACAGAGAGCCTTTTGAGCCTTTGATGGGTGGCGTAAAATTTGCGGATTTCAATGACCTTGAGAGCGTAAAAGCTCAGGTTACAGACAAGACCTGTGCCATCATCGCCGAGACTGTACAGGGCGAGGGAGGTATTTACCCGGCTACCAAAGAGTTCCTGGAAGGCTTGCGTAAGCTCTGTGATGAGAAAGATATCATCCTGATCCTGGACGAGATCCAGTGTGGTATGGGACGTACAGGACATTATTTCGCATGGCAGGCATACGGCGTACAGCCGGATATCATGACCTGTGCCAAAGCTCTTGGCTGCGGTGTTCCGGTAGGTGCTTTTGTTCTGAATAAGAAAGCAGCGGCAGCATCCCTGAAGCCAGGCGATCATGGAACCACTTACGGTGGAAATCCGTTTGTATGCGCGGCGGTCAGCAAGGTATTTGATATCTTCGAAAAAGACCAGATCCTTTCTCATGTACAGGGCCTGACCCCGTATCTGGAGGAAAAACTGGACGAACTGGTTGCAAAACATGAATGTGCGGAAGTAAGAAGAGGCAAAGGCTTCATGCAGGGTATCGTGATCAAAGGACGCCCGGTAGGAGATGTAGTGAAAAAAGCTCTTGCAAAAGGTCTCCTTGTGATCTCAGCAGGAAGCGACGTTCTCCGTCTTGTTCCTCCCCTTGTGATCACAAAAGAGGATATTGACAAAATGGCCGAGATCCTTGACGAGTGCATGGAATAAATAACAGAGATCTTCTGGCGAGGGAAGCCCAAAGCAGGCTTCAGGAGCAGAAAAACGAAAGATCATAGTTCAGGGAAATCCTGATACAGGACAGCAGTATTTTTTGGTTGGCAGATAACCGGCCAGGGAAAGATACTGCTGTTTTTTTGTTCCACAGAAAATGGTGTCCTGCAGTAAAAACAGGATTTCGGATATGAGGAGTCATGCCTGCCGAAACGTAAACACATCACAGCATCAATATATATAAAATATATAACAGACATATCAAACAGTACCCAAAAATCTGAGCGTGTGTTAAAAAATAAACAAAACCAGTCACGGTGCACCAACAAAATGCACAAAAAAGTGAGCAGATCTGAGTATAAATTGCACATCCACACAGTTGATTTTAGAACGTCATATGTTATAATTTCACTGGTTAAAAAATTTATGTGAGGGGTGAATATTTTGAAGAAATTATTAACCGTCATGTGTACTTTTCTGACAGTAATTCTGGCATGCCCGGTGGGTGTATGGGCGGCTGGAAACGGTGAGACAGTATCAAGCGTGCCGGTGTGGCTTTGTATTCCGTTTGCGGGCCTTCTTCTGTGTGTTGCAGTGATGCCTCTGGTAAAAGGTGAGTGGTGGGAGTCACATCAGCCGATCGTGGTTGCATTCTGGATCGTTCTTATGGTCATTCCGTTCGCATTTGTATACGGCGCCGGAAAAACTGCGGAAACAGTACTTGAGTGCGTAATTAATGACTATCTTACATTTATCATCCTGTTATTCGGATTGTTCTGTGTATCCGGTAACATTACGGTTGAGGGCGATTTTGCGGGTTCGCCAAGAGTAAATGTAGGACTTCTTGCACTGGGAACTCTGCTTTCCAGCTGTATTGGAACCACCGGAGCCAGTATGCTGATGGTGCGTCCGGTGATCAAAATGAATTCCTGGAGAAAGAGAAAAGGCCACATTATGATCTTTTTCATTTTTATGGTGTCAAACATGGGTGGCTGCCTGACACCGATCGGTGACCCGCCCCTTCTGATGGGATTCATGCGGGGAGTTCCTTTCTTCTGGAGCCTGCATCTTCTTCCGGTACTGCTCTTTAATATGGTGATCCTTCTGTTTGTGTTCTATCATCTGGATATGCGTTCTTATAAGAGCGATATCGCAGAGGGACGTAAACCGGACATCAGCAAACCGGGAACCGAGTTCAGGATCGATGGACTTCACAACATCGTTTTCCTTGTAATGATCGTTGTAGGCGTTATCTTAAGTGGTATGCTTCCGAGTATGCCGGCATTTCAGGATGCAGCAGGCAATGTAAGAGGAATCCATATTTTCGGTGAGGTTACATTAAGCTTCCCGTCAATCATTGAGATCATCCTGATCCTGGCAGCAGCATTTCTGTCCTTTAAGACAACGGACAAAAAGATCCGTGTGCGAAACCATTTTACCTGGGGTGCGATCAAAGAAGTTGCGGTACTTTTTATCGGAATCTTTATCACCATGCAGCCTGCCCTGATGCTTCTGAAAGCAGTGGGACCGAATCTTGGAATTACCGAGCCGTACCAGATGTTCTGGGCGACAGGAGCACTGTCCAGTTTCCTGGATAATACACCGACCTATCTGGTATTTCTGACTACAGCGGGAACCCTTGGATTTACAAGTGGA
>SKEO01000797.1_pt1 | contig 28275 bp, 24 predicted proteins | sample 4826801 | NCBI WGS metagenome assembly SKEO01 (sample SAMN11008807, study PRJNA524170) | human gut metagenome | biome: Human fecal sample; material: Feces; isolation source: fecal sample from pouch patient p3 | host: Homo sapiens | place: Israel: Tel-Aviv | collected 2016-02-25 | reverse complement strand
CAGCCACACCTGACCGCCGGGCAGCCAGTGGTCGGCGCGCTCCTGCTGCCAGCCGTCCACGATCTTCTGCTTGAAGATGCCGTACTCGTACAGGATGGAGTAGCCGGTGCCGCACACGCCGGTGGTGGCCATGCCGTCCAGATAGCAGGCAGCCAGACGGCCCAGACCGCCGTTGCCCAGGCCTGCATCGGGCTCTTCCTCAAAGATGCTGTCCAGGGTGATGTCAGCATCGGCCAGCGCCTTCTTGGCCACTTCGTCGAGGCCCAGATTGAACAGGCTCATCTTCAGGCTGCGGCCCATCAGGAACTCCATGCAGAGGTAATACACCTGCTTGGTGCCGGTGCCAATGGCCTTGGACTGGAACTTCTTGTAGTTCTCGCTCATCATCTGACGGCAGATCAGGGCAAGAGAACGGTAGATCTGCTGGTTGGAAGCAACGTTCAGCTCCACGCCGTACTCGCTGGTCAGCTTGTCCTGAAGAATTTTGCCAAATTCTTTCGATGTCATAGCTGTACTCCTATCCGCATTCGTGCATAAAATGCTAAAAATCTTGCGTAATGTACGGCCTCTGGTGCTTTCCCTCTACCCCGCGTGCCGTCAACATAACAACGTTATTATAATATGAACACTTGGCAAATGCAAGAAATCAATGGATTTTTTCCGTAACTGCCATTTTTTTAACCAACTTTCTGACCAATATGCCGAAAATTCAAAAAATACACTTTTTCTTGATGCTTATTTATATTATAATAAAGAGAGTATACGGGGCAGGCAGGCAACCGGCGGGGGTAACTCGGCCAGAAATGTGCCGGGTAACTCGCCCAGTGCGTGCCGGAATGGGAAAACGTTTCCGGAAACGGTGCCGCTGTCCCGGGAAAAGCAGGAATACACCGCCCGCGTGCCGGGCGGAAACGGATAAAAGGGGAAAAGACACATGGTCAACAAAGTACGGGTGAACATTGCGGGGACGCCGTATGCCATTGCAACGACGGATTCGGAAAAATACATTCAGTCTCTGGCCAAAAAGCTGGACGAGGACATCACAAAGCTGCTGGACGAGAACGAGAATCTCTCGGTGACCAAGGCGGCGGTGTTCTGCGCCATGGATTATCTGGACGAGTACCGCAAGAGCACCGGCAGCGCCGAGAACATGCGCAGCCAGATCCAGGACTACATTGCAGATGCCGCCCGCGCCAAGCTGGCCGAGGACAAGGCCAAGGCAGAGAACGAAGTGCTGCGCCGGGAAGCCGCTGCCCTGCGGGAACAGCTGGCCAAGGAGCGCCGCCGTGAAAGCCGCCGCGAGGAGCGGGCAGAGCAGGCTGCCGCCGACGAAAAACAGGGCTGAATACTACCTTATATAAATGGAATGGAGAATTATGTCGAAGATTGAGATCCTTGCCCCTGTGGGCAGTGAAGAAATGCTGCGTGCCGCCGTGTTCAGCGGGGCGGATGCGGTCTACCTGGGCTTTTCGGGCTTCAATGCCCGCACCGGAGCCGGCAATTTTGACGCCGACAGCCTGAAAGAGGCGGTGCGGTTCTGCCATGCCCGCGGCGTGGCGGTGCATGTGGCGCTGAACACCACCGTGTACGGCACCGAGCTGCCTGCGCTGGAACAGGCCATCCGGTCGGTGGCTGCCAGCGGAGCCGATGCCGTGATCTGCCAGGATCTGGCGGTGGCCACCCTGAGCGGGAAGATCGCCCCGCAGCTGCCGCGCCACGGCTCCACCCAGATGAGCGTGCACACCCTGCAGGGCGCACTGGAGCTGAAGGAGCTGGGCTTTACCCGGGTCGTGTTGGCCCGTGAACTGAGCCTGCCCGAGGTGGAACACATCACGAAGCACTGCGGCATCGAGACCGAGTGCTTCGTGCACGGTGCGCTGTGCATGAGCATGAGCGGCCAGTGTTATATGTCGGCCTTTCTGGGCGGGCGCAGCGGCAACCGCGGCTCCTGCGCCGGGCCCTGCCGCCTGCCTTTTGAGGCCAACACCCTGCCGGAAGGCAAGCCGGGCCGCCTGCCCCACCTGTCGCTGAAGGACAACTCGGTCATCGACCAGTTGGACAAGCTGCAGGCGCTGGGGGTGGCCTCGGCCAAGATCGAGGGCCGTCTGCGCACGCCGGAATATGTGGCGGCGGCGGTCAGCGCCTGTCTGGCGGGCCGCGAGGGCCGCGCCTACGACCGCGACCTGCTGAAGAACGCCTTCAGCCGCTCCGGCTTCACCTCCGGCTACCTGAACGGCAAAATCGACGGCAGCATGTTCGGTGTGCGCAGTGAAGCGGACGCCGAGCTGACCAAAAAGACCCTGCCTATGCTGCGGGAGCTTTACCGCCGGGAGCGCTCCCGGGTGTCGGTGACCATGCGGCTGGAGATCGAAGAGGGCGGCGAAAAGCTCACCGTGACCGATGCGGACGGCAATAAAGCGTTTGCCTACGGCGATTTTGAGCCGCAGCCCGCCCGCACCGACCCCACCGAGAGCCTGCGCCGCAGTCTGGCCAAGACCGGCGGCACCCCCTTTGAAGCGGCGGACATCGCCGTGGAGATGGACGGCGGGCCGTGGTTCGTGCCCGGCAGCACGGTGAATGAGCTGCGCCGGGAAGCGCTGGACGCCCTGCTCAAAAAGCGGGAAGTGCTGCGCCCCTGGCCCACTACCGAGGAGCATGTGCCTGCCCTGCCGCAGCGCACCCTGCCGCCGCACCGCACCCTGCGTGCCCGGTTCGAGCGCTGGGATCAGGTGCCGGAACAGGCCCTGAGCGGAGTGGAGTATCTCATCCTGCCCATTGCACAGGCCGACCGGGTGCCCCGCGAGTGGCGCAGCAAGATCATTCTGGAGCTGCCCCGGGCCATGTTCGGGGCCCTGGAGCAGGACACCGCCCGCCGCATTGCGGCCACCCAGGATGCCGGCTTTGCCGGGTACGAGGCAAGCAACATCGCCCACCTGCGGCTGTGCCGGGGCCTGCCGCTGTCCGGCGGTTTTGGCCTGAACATCACAAACAACGCAGCAGCGCAGTTCTATGCGGAGCAGGGACTGAACAGCCTGCTCATCCTGCCCGAGGTCAAGGACAGTGACATCGCGTCCATTGCCCCGGTGCGGGACGGCAAGCCGGTGCCCACGGGCGTGATGGTCTACGGCCACATGCCGCTGATGCTCACCCGAGCCTGCCCGCTGCAGAACATCCACGACTGCGCCCACTGCGACAAGACCGGCACGCTGACCGACCGCAAGGCCAAAAAGTTCCCGGTGCGGTGCAGCCTGGGCATGCGCACCATCTACAACCCGGTGCCCATCTACATGGGCGACAAGCCCGGTGCGCTGGCCGTGGACTACGGCGTGGCCTATTTCACGCTGGAGACTCGCGAGGAAGCCGCCGCAATTCTGGATATGATCCGCACCCATGCGCCTTTTGAAGGCGATTTCACCCGCGGACTGTATTTCAAGGGGACCAATTGACCCTCTCACTGGCCTTGTCCGCCTGCGGCGGTGCAATGTCGGAGCTCTCCCGAAGGGTGAGCAGGATCGAGGAATGACAAAATAAACGAGGTATACTATGGAACCGATCACCGTAAACTATAAAGTTCTGGATGCGCGGGCAAAGGTGCCCGCCTATGCGACCCCCGGCTCTGCCGCCGCCGACCTGTGCGCCGTGCTGGATGAGCCGCTGACCGTTCAGCCCATGGAGCGGGTGCTAGTGCCCACCGGCCTTGCCATTGAGCTGCCCGGTGCCCACAGTGTGGCGCTGGTGTATGCCCGCAGCGGCCTGTCCATCAAGCACGGCCTGTGCATGGCCAACGGTGTGGGCGTGGTGGACAGTGACTACCGCGGCGAGCTGAAGGTGCCCATGATCAACCTGGGCAAGGAGGCCTACACCATCCAGCCCGGGGAGCGGGTGGCACAGCTGTGCATCGCCCCGGTGTACACGGCAGCCTTTGTGCCGGTGCAGGAGCTGGGCGACACCACCCGCGGCGTGGGCGGTTTTGGCTCCACCGGCAAATGAGAGAAAAGGAACGCGATATGGAACTGATCTTAGCCTCCGGCAGCCCGCGCCGCCGGGAACTGCTTTCCCTGTATACGACCGACTTCACGGTCTGCGTCAGCGACTTTGACGAGAGCACCGTGACCGCCGACACCCCGGCCCATCTGGTGGAACAGCTGGCCCGGGGCAAGTGCCTGGCGGTGGCAAAGGACCACCCGGACGCCGTGGTCATCGGCTGCGACACGGTGGTGGACGTGAACGGGGAAGTGTTCGGCAAGCCCCACGGCGTGGAGGACGCAAAACGGATGCTGCGGGCCCTGTCCGGTTCCGCCCATCAGGTGCACACCGGCGTGTGCGTGAGCCGCGGCGGCCGCACCGAGAGCTTTGTGGACAGCTGCAAGGTGACCTTCTTCCCGCTGAGCGAGGAGGAGATCGACTTCTATGCTTCCACAAAGGAGCCCTACGACAAGGCCGGTGCCTATGCCATCCAGGGCCGGGCAGCCCTCTGGCTGGACCGCATCGAGGGCGATTATTACACCATTATGGGCCTGCCGGTCAGCCGTACTGTACAGCTGGTAGAGCGTTTTGTGTGAGAAAAATGGAAAAATGGAAGAAAATGAACGGAAACGCTTGAGAAAACAGCAGCTTGGGGCTATAATATAACCGTGTTATTCTGCGAAGGACGGCGCAAAACGGCCGTCAGACGCTATGGGATAGATCTACTGGAAACGATGAAGGAGAGACTTTACAATGGGTTTTCTGTCGAAGGACGTTGGCATTGACCTGGGTACCGCCAATACTCTGGTCTATATGAAGGGCAAGGGCATCATCATGCGGGAGCCGTCGGTGGTGGCTGTGGACACCAAGACCGACGAGGTGCGCTGTGTGGGCGGCGAGGCAAAGGCCGTCATCGGCCGTACCCCCGGCAGCATCGTGGCAGTGCGCCCCCTGAAGGACGGCGTCATTGCCGATTTTGACATCACCACCAATATGCTGGAGAACTTCCTGAAGAAGGCCTGCGGCAACAGCATGTTCTCCCGCCCCCGCGTGGTCATCTGCATTCCCTCCGGCGTGACCGAGGTGGAGCGCCGCGCCGTGCGGGAAGCTACCCTGAAGGCTGGTGCCCGTCAGGTGTCGGTGATCGAGGAGCCCATGGCCGCTGCCATCGGTGCGGGCCTGCCCATCAGCGAGCCCACCGGCAGCATGATCGTGGACATCGGCGGCGGCACGGCCGAGATCGCCGTGATCTCGCTGGGCGGCATCGTGGCCTCCCGCAGTGTGCGCATGGCCGGTGACATGTTCGATCAGGCCATCATCGCCTTTATCAAGCGCAAGTACAACCTGCTCATCGGTGAGCGTACCGCCGAGCAGATCAAGATCGAGATCGGTTCCGCCTACGTTCTGGACCCGGAGCTGACCATGGAGATCAAGGGCCGCAACCTGGTGGACGGCCTGCCCAAGAACATCGTGGTGCACTCTGAGGACGTGCGTGCCGCCCTGCTGGAGTGCCTGGAGAAGATCACCAGCGCCATCAAGGAGACGCTGGAGCGTACCCCGCCGGAACTGAGCGCCGATATCATCGACCGCGGCATCACCCTGACCGGCGGCGGCGCCCTGCTGCGCGGTCTGGATCAGCTGATCCAGAGCGAGACCGGCATTGACGTGCATGTTGCCGAGGACCCGCTGGACTGTGTGGCCAAGGGTGCCGGTGCAGTGCTGGATCATGTGGATGTGCTGCACGACGTGCTGGACACCGACGGCGGTCATATGTAATCAGCGGCCCGGAAGCGGGCTGCCGGATCTCTTGCGGAAAAGCTATTGACGTTGCACCTGCGCTGTTTTCCGCTGCAAACAGGACCCTTGCGCGGATGGCACGGCTGTCCGCGCTTTTTTTGTGAACGCGCAGGTTTGCTCCGAATGGGAGGACAGACCCTTTGAAAGATTTTTTTGACACCTGGAAATTCAAGATCCTGGTCATCGTGGCGGTGTTCCTGGTGGGCATCATGGCCTATGCCGGTGCCAACGGCCGCCTGACGGCAGCCCCGCAGGAACTGCTGAGCGTGGTGCTCACCCCCCTCCAGAAGGTCACGTCGGCCCTCAGCGGCGGTGCGGCCTCGGTGTGGGAAAAATACACCAGCATCGACGATGTGATGGACCGGAACGAGCAGCTGGAAGCCGAAAATGCAGAGCTGCGCCAGCAGATGGTGGACTACGACCGCATCAAGGCCGAGAACGACGCCTACAAGGCACTGGCACGCATCCAGGACACAAATTCGGAGGCGAGCTATGTGTCGGCCTTTGTCATCGGCCGTGACCCGCTGGATGAATTTGGCGGTTTTACGCTGGATCAGGGCAGCACGGACGGCGTGGCGGTGAACGATGCCATCATCAGTGACCGGGGCTATCTGCTGGGCGTGGTGGTGGAAGTGGACGCCACCAGCTGCAAGGTGATGACCATCCTGCACCCCAGCTTCAACGCAGCGGGCGTGATCTCCCGCACGCGGGAAAACGGCATCATCACCGGCAGCGCCGACTATGCCGCCGACGGTCAGTGCGTGCTGACCAATCTGGACCGCGCCACCGAGGCCCGCAAGGGCGATCAGGTGATCACCACCGGTCTGGGCGGGGTGTTCCCGGCAAACCTGCTGGTGGGCACTGTGCAGGAAGTGGTGCCGGAGCAGAGCGGCAAGTCCTCCAGTGCGGTCATCCTGCCGGGTGCCGACCCGCGCACGGTCAAGCATGTGTTCATCGTTACCGAATATTAAGGAGGCAGATGTATGGAATCTCGCCGCAAGCGCAGCCGCAGCCAGATCCTGAAGTGGTGCTGCTATGTGCTGGGCCTGTTTGTGTGTGCGGCGCTGCAGACCACGCCGGGGCTGTTCCAGCTGGGTCAGGCAAAGCCGCTGCTGCTGCTGCCGCTCTGTCTGGCCGTGTCGGTGTGTGAGGGCGAATTTGCCGGAGCACTGTTCGGCATGGTGTGCGGCCTGCTGTGGGATTACACCGCCGGGCGCACCGTGGGCATGCTGGCACTGGAAATGCTGCTGCTCTGCTTTGCCGTGGGCGTGCTGGTGCAGCTGTACCTGCAGAGTGCTCCGGGCAACTTTGCGGTCATCTCGGCCGCAGCGGCTTTGCTGGTGCTCTCCTGCGACTGGCTGTTCTTTTACCGGATGCCCGGCTACAGCGGCTCGGCACAGCGCTACCTGTGGTTCGTGCTGCCCTCGGCGGCCCTTACCATTCCGGCGTCGCTGGTGGAGTTTGCCATCGTGCGGCACATTTACAACAAGTTCAAGATCGACAACGGCGTGGTCTGACCGCCGGAGGAACTACGGATGAACCAAAACGAACGCAAGACCGTCATGCGGCGCATGGTGCTGCTGATCGCTGTGGCGGCACTGGTCATGGGCCTGTACGCCCTGCGGCTGATCTTTCTGCAGCTGGTCAATGGCGACGAGTACAAGTCTCAGGCCACCAACACGACGGACTATAACTTTACGGTCACTGCTGCCCGCGGCGACATCGTGGACAGCACCGGCAAGCGCATTGCCACCACGACCACCAGCTACAACGTGGTGCTCAACAAGCTGCAGATGGGTGACGAGGATCTGGACAGCCTGCTGCAGCGGTTGGTGGAGCTGTTTGAGAAAAACGGCGAAAGCTGGACCGATACCCTGCTCATCAGCCAGCCGGACGCGGCGGGCAACTATACCTTTACAGCCCGGGATGACAGCAGCAGCGACCAGCGGCAGCTGACCACGATGAAGGAGAACCTGGGCCTGCAGCAGTATGCCACCGCCAACGACGTGATGGAAATGCTGGTGGAGAAAAACAACCTGCAGGATCTGCCGCTGCGCTGGCAGCGCACCCTGGCCGGCATCCACTATGAGATGGAACTGCAGGCATTTTCCAACGTGAACAACTTTGTGATGGCGGAAAACGTCAGCGACGTGACCGTGGCCACCATCAAGGAGAACAGCCTGTCGCTGCCCGGCGTGGAAATCGTGCAGACCAGCACCCGCAGCTACGAGCAGGGCGATATCGTCCCGGCGGTGCTGGGCCGTGTGGGCAAGATCACCGCCGAAAAGTGGAAGGTGACCGACGAGAACGGCCAGGTGACCTACCCCCTGCGGGACAAGGGCTACAACATGAACGATGTGCTGGGCATCTCGGGCCTGGAATCGGCCTATGAGGATGAACTGCGCGGCAAGGACGGTGTGGAGACCATCACCCGCAATTCCGACGGTGTGATCGTGAACACGCAGCTCACCACTGTGCCGGAACCGGGCCACACGGTGCAGCTGACCATCAACAGCGACTTCCAGCGGGCGGTGAACAAGGCATTGGCCAACAACATTGACATGATCAACCGCACCTACAACACCGGCAACATGAAAGCGGCAGCCGGTGCGGCGGTGGTCATTGATGTGAAGAATGGCGGCGTGCTGGCGGCCTCCAACTACCCCAGCTTTGACCAGAACCTGTATGCCACTCAGTACGACGAATACAGTGCCGACCCCAGCCTGCCGCTGTTCAACCGCAGCCTGCAGGGTCTGTACACGCCCGGCTCCACCTTTAAGCCGGCCGTGGCCGTGGCCGCGCTGGACAGCGGCCTGATCAACCAGTATTCCACCGTGAACTGCACGGGCGTGTATACCTATTACAAGGACTACCGTCCCCGCTGCACCCAGCACGGCCACAGCGGCAACATCAGCGTGGTGGATGCCATCAAGTGGAGCTGCAACATCTTCTTCTACGATGTGGGCCGCCGCCTGACCAGTGACGTCTACGACGCCTATGCCTACAAGCTGGGTCTGGCTCAGCGCACCGGCGTGGAGGTGAGCGAGAGCCTGGGCCGTCTGACCACCAAGAACGACAGCAACTACAATACCTCACTGGACATTCAGGCGGCCATCGGTCAGGGCAATACGGTGGTCACCCCCATTCAGCTGGCCACTTATGCGGCTACGCTGGCCAACAACGGTGTGCGCTACCGCACCCACTTCGTCAAGGCCATCCTCGACACGAATACCGGCGAGGTGATCCATGAGACCCAGCCCGAAGTGATGGATGTGGTGGAGGACAACGGCACCACCTTTGCACTGGTGCGGCAGGGCATGAAACTGGTGCCCAGTACCATCACCGGCAAGATCTCCAGCTACCCGATCGCCATTGCCTGCAAGACCGGCACCCCCCAGCGCAGTGAGACCTACGCCCCCGGCAAGCACTACCTGAACGCGATGATGATCGCCTACCTGCCGGCCGACGACCCGGAGATCGCTATCGGCATCACGGTGGAGTACGGCGGCTACGGTGCCCGCACCGGTGATCTGGTGGTGGACATCGCCAATGCCTACTTTGCCATGAAGGATGGCACGCTGGAGGTGGATCCCTATGTGAACCCTGCTCTGAGCGCGGATTCTTCGGATGACACGACCGGCGCGGCCGATACCACGGACACTGCCGGTGCCGCACAGGATGAGACACAGCCGGAGCAGGGAAGTGCAGACTAACGTCGTTTTGCGGTGCACACTCTGAAAATTTAAGACAAAATTGAATATTCTGTATAAAAACTGGTTGTAAATGATTGGATTTTGTGATATCATTTTGTACAAAGGGAAATTTCCGCAAATGACACGACAGAGGAGAGATAACAGATGACGATTGCACTGATTGCGCATGACTCCAAAAAGGAGTTGATGGTTCAGTTTTGTACGGCGTACTGCCGCATCCTGAGCCAGCATAAGTTGGTGGCGACCGGCACAACCGGCAAGCTCATCGCCGAGGCGACGGGCCTGCAGGTGCAACGTTTTCTGGCCGGTGTGCAGGGCGGCGACCAGCAGATCGCGTCCCGCATTGCCTGCAATGAGATCGACCTGCTGTTGTTTTTCCGCGACCCCATCAATGCAAAGCCCAGCGAGCCCAACGAGATGACTCTGCTGCGCCTGTGCGATGTGCACAACATCCCCATGGCCACCAACATCGCCACCGCCGAGGTGCTGATCCACGGCCTGGAGCGCGGCGATCTGGATTGGCGTGACATCGTGCACCCCCAGAACGACTGAGGCACGAAACCTTTATCCACAACAAAAGGCACCGCAGAAGCGGTGCCTTTTTTGCGTCCCGGAACGGGGAACTATGAAAAAGTTGTCTTACAACTGGAGCTCCTGCGCCAGCTCAGCCAGATCTCCGGCGTCGAATTCGCCCAGAGGCAGCAGCAGACGGGCCAACGTCTCCTGCGGCAGGGCAGCCAGTGCGGTGCTGTCATCGCGGGCAGCGTCCACCGGGGGCAGCACGGTGTGCACGCCGTCGGTGCCCACCTCCAGCCGGGCGCGGCTGCTGCTGCCGATGTACTGGATGCCCAGCTTGTCGGCGGCGGTGAGCAGGGCGGCGAACTGCGGCCAGGCCCCGGCGGCTCCCGGCTGCTGGGCCAGCGCTTCGGCGTTCAGCAGGATGCACTCGATACCCAGCGCCTCGGCGGCTTTTTGGGCTCTCTGTGCGGCTTCGGCCTGCTCCGGGGCAAGGCGCACCACGGCACCCACCACGGCAAACCCCTGCTGCTGCAGGATGCGCACCGCCACGGCCGCCTCGGTGCTGCCGTCCATCTGCATCAGGACCTTGTCCTGGCTCTCGTAGGTGTCAAACCCGCTGCCGGGCAAAAATGTGTCGTTCATGTTCCCTGCCTCCCGCCGTGTGCTTTGCTTTGGGCTACGGCCAGCTGGTCGCAGCGTTCGTTTTCCGGATGGCCTGCGTGGCCCTTGACCCAGACGTATGTGATGGTGTGTCTTGCTTCCTGCTCCAGCGCCTGCGCCCAGAGGTCCGGGTTCAGGGCAGGAGAGCCGTCCGATTTCTTCCAGCCGCGGCGCTTCCAGCCTTTGGCCCAGCCCTTCTGCAGCCCGTTGATGACATATTGGCTGTCGGAGCAGTAGCGCACCTCGCAGGGCTCCTTGAGCTGGCGCAGGGCCTCGATGAAAGCGGTGAGCTCCATGCGGTTGTTGGTGGTGCTGGCGTCGCCGCCGCTCAATTCCTTTTCGTAAACTTTGCCGTTGAAACGGTAGCGCAGCACAGCGCCCCAGCCGCCCGGGCCGGGGTTGCCGCTGCAGGCACCGTCGGTGTATACTTCGACCTGCTTCATGCGGGTTCTCCTTTATAAAATAGTATCTCTATTTAGCGCTATTTTGGCCGGGATGTCAAGGGGCAATGCATAAAGACGGCACCCTTTGCCAAACCTTGGAATTGACAAAACCGGTGCGAAATACTATACTAAGCGTAACAAAATGCGTATAGGGGCGCACCGAAGGCGTGCGCTCAGACGTTCCTGCAGAAAAGCCGCGGTCGCATCGAACAGATGGACTGTACGGGCTGAGGGATTCTTGTGGAACGACCAGCGGTGCCAAAAGCACGCTGACAGGACAATTCTATACGGTGCATCCAACGGAAGCCGATGCAAAGATCCGGTGCTTCCCCATGCAGCGCACGGCTGTCTCCCTTGTGGAGACGGTCCGCGCCGCCATTATTTTTGGAGGTCAAGAATGGCTCAGACGAAAGAAAAAGAAAACACGGTCCCGGCTGCCCGCGCAAAGCAGAACGCAGCCGCAGCCCCGGCAGCGGCCGGGGAAAAGCGCCCCCGCACCACCCGGCGGCCCTACTACAACCGCCGCCCCCGCCGCCCGCAGCAGCCCAAGGAGGCTGCAACGCCCATCCACATCTACCCGCTGGGCGGTCTGGGCGAAGTGGGCAAGAACATGACCGTGTATGAGTGCAACGGGGACATGATCATCGTAGACTGCGGTCTGGTGTTCCCGGACAGCGAGATGTACGGCGTGGACATGGTGATCCCGGACTTTACCTTTGTGGTGCAGAACAAGGACCGCATCAAGGGCCTGCTCATCACCCACGGCCACGAGGACCACATCGGCAGCATCCCGTATCTGCTGCAGAAGTTCGACCTGCCCATCTACGGCACCCGCCTGACCTGCGGCCTGATCCGGAACAAGCTGGAAGAGTTCGGCCTGGCCGGCAAGACCAAGTTCGTGGAGATCACCCCCAAGCAGAAGATCAAGCTGGGCTGCTTTACCGTGGAGCCCATCCATGTGAACCACTCCATCCCGGATGCCGTGGCCTTTGCCATCGACAGCCCCGCCGGCACCATCATCCAGACCGGCGACTTCAAGATCGACTACACCCCGCTGGCCTGCGGTGTGACCGACCTGTCCACCCTGGCCGAGTATGGCCAGCGCGGTGTGCTGGCCTTGCTGAGCGACTCCACCAACGCGGAGCGCCCGGGCTTTACCGCTACCGAACAGAAGGTGGCCGCCGGTGTCCGCAGCCTGTTTGCCCGCGCCCGCAACAAGCGCATCATCATTGCGACCTTTGCGTCCAACATCTACCGCGTGCAGCAGATCATTGATCTGGCCGTGGAGGATGGCCGCAAGGTGGCCTTCAGCGGCCGCAGCATGGTCAACAATACCGCCATGGCACAGGAGCTGGGCTATATGCACATCCCGGAGGGCACCCTCATCGGGGTGGAGGAGCTGAACCAGTATCCCCCGGAGCAGGTGGTGCTGATCACCACCGGCAGCCAGGGCGAGCCCCTGAGCGCACTGAGCCGCATGGCCTCCTGCAGCCACCGTCAGGTGCGTGTGGGGCCCGGCGACTTCATCATCATCTCCGCCAACCCCATCCCCGGCAACGAGAAGAGCGTAACCAAGATCGTGAACGGTCTGCTGCTGCTGGGCGCAGAGGTCATCTACGAGAGCATGTACGACGTGCATGTGTCCGGCCACGCCTGCCAGGAGGAGCAGAAACTGATGCTCACCCTGACCAAGCCCAAATATTTCCTGCCGGTGCACGGCGAGTACAAGCAGCTCAAGAAGCACGCCCTCACGGCGGCCAGTCTGGGCATCCCCACCAGCAACATCCTGATCGCGGAGAATGGTTCCAACGTGATCCTCAGCCAGGACGAGATGAAGCTGGGCGAGCCGGTCACCGCCGGTGCCGTCATGGTGGACGGCCTGGGCGTGGGCGACGTGGGCAACGTGGTCCTGCGGGACCGCAAGCACCTTTCTGAGGACGGCCTGGTGATCATCGTGGCTACGGTGGACAGCAAGACCGGCAAGGTGCTGGCCGGGCCGGACCTCGTGAGCCGCGGCTTCGTGTATGTGCGCGAGAACGAGAGCCTGATGGACGGTGCCCAGAGCATCGTGGAAAACGCACTGGAACGCTGCGTGGACGAGCATGTGCGCGACTGGAACAGCGTCAAGACCCGCGTGCGGGAGGCGTTGAGCAGCTATATTTACCGGCGCACCAAGCGCAGCCCCATGATCCTGCCCATCCTGATGGAGGTATGAGCAGGGCGCGCCGCCGGGCGGCACAGCATATGACCGGGAGGCAGAAAAGCAGATGAAACAGAAACCGAGATGGACCATGGAGATGCTGACCGCAGCGCTGGCGGTGCTTTGCGCCCTGCTCACGCTGGTCCTGCTGATCCAGCGGCCCAGCATCTGGCCGGTGCTGCTGGCACTGGTGGTGGCGTGGGGCATCTGCATGGCGGCGTTCCGCTACCAACTGCGCCGCTGGCTGTCCCGCTGGGTGCGCGGCGACAACTTTGAAAAATCCAAAACAAAATTCAGTCTGGAGCAGCTCTCACAGCCGACGGCTCTGCTGTCCGGCGAAACGGTGCTGTGGTACAACGAGCAGTTCCGTGCCCGTCTGCTGGGCGGGCAGGATATGCTGACCAGCCGGGTGCAGAAGGTACTGCCCGGGCTGGACCTGCAGCAGTGCCGCACCCAGCAGGGCCAGCTGCTGACGCTGGCGGACGGCTTCTGGAGCGTGCACAGCTCCACGGTGCCCGGCGGGGCCGAGTGCATGACCCTGCTGGTGCTAAACGAGGAGACCGCCCTGCGCAGGATCGAAGCGGAGTACAAGGCCAGCCGCCCGGGCTATCTGGTGTTTCTGGTGGACGGCTATGACGATGTGTTCGGCGACATGCTGGACAGTGAGCGCGCCCGCCTGCTGGAGGGCATCAACCGCATCCTGGAAGATATGATCGGCCGGGGCAGCGGTTTTCTGCGCCGGGTGGCCAGCGGCCGCTACATCGCCGTGGTGGAAGAGCGCCAGATGGAGCAGTTTGCCAAGCGCGGCTATGACGTGCTGGACAAGATCCGTGCGCTGGACCCCAGTGTGAACCTGTCACTGTCCATCGGCATCGGCCGTGGGGCCAAGACCCTGCGGGAAGCCCAGGACATGGCCGTGCAGGCGCTGGACATGGCGCAGGGGCGCGGCGGTGACCAGGCCGCCGAGATGACGCCGGACGGCTTTACCTTTTACGGCGGCGTGAGCCATGGCGTAGAAAAGCGCAGCAAGGTGCGCAGCCGCATCGTGGCCGACCAGCTGGTCAAACTCATCAAGGAAGCGGACCATGTGGTTATCATGGGCCACCGCATGAGCGATCTGGACGCCATTGGTGCCGCCGAGGGCGTATTGCGCATCTGCAAGATCTGCGACGTCCCGGCGGTGATCGCCGTGAAGCGGGACGCCACGCTGGCGGGCAGCCTGATCGACGCGCTGTGCAGGGCGGGCCAGAAGGATGACTTCATCGACCCGAAGGACGCACTGCCCATCATCTCCAAGCGCACCCTGTGCGTGGTGGTGGATACATACCAGGTGGGCCTTGTGGAAAGCAAGGAGATCCTGGAAAAATGCGGCAAGGTGGCTGTCATCGACCACCACCGCAAGGGTGTGGGCTACATCCAGAACCCGGATCTGGTCTGCCATGAGCCCTATTCCTCCTCGGCCAGTGAGCTGGTCACCGAGCTTTTGCAGTATGTGGGCGACCGCGACGACAAGCCCAACCGGGTGGAAGCCGAGGGCCTGCTCTCCGGCATCCTGCTGGACACGCAGGACTTTACCCTGCACACCGGCGTGCGTACCTTTGAAGCCGCTGCGGCCCTGCGCCGTTACGGTGCCGAGACGGAGCGGGTACGTCAGCTGTTTGACGTGACCATGGTGGAATATGCGGCCAAGGCCGAACTGGTGGAGCGGGCACGGATGTACAGGAACTGCGCCATCTCGGTGGGCGGCGAGATCGCCCCGGAGGCCCGTGTGGCCATTGCGCAGGCCGCCAACGACCTGCTGCGCATCCAGGGCGTGGACGCCAGCTTTGTGGCGGTGCAGGTGGGCACCGGGGTGAACATCTCGGCCCGCAGCCTGGGTGCTGTGAACGTGCAGGTGATCATGGAAGCACTGGGCGGCGGCGGCCACCAGACCATGGCAGCGGCACAGCTCAAGCACATCACCCCGGAGGCGGCCCGCTCCCGCATCGAGACGGCCATTGACAACTACTGGGCATCCCAGAAAAAGAGCGGTGCCGAAGAAAAATGAGAGTGAGAGGTTCTTCCCATGAAACAGTATGATTACCTGATCGTCGGTGCGGGCCTGTATGGTGCCGTGTTTGCCCACGAGGCAAAGAAGGCCGGCAAGAAGTGCCTTGTCATCGACAAGCGCAGCCACATTGCGGGCAACATCTACACCGAGCCGGTGGAGGGCATCAATGTGCACCGCTACGGTGCCCACATCTTCCACACCAACAACAAGACCGTGTGGCAGTATGTGAACCAATTTGCGGAGTTCAACCGCTACACCAACAGCCCGGTGGCCAACTACCACGGTGAGATCTACAACCTGCCCTTCAACATGAACACCTTCAACAAGATGTGGGGGGTTGTGACCCCCGCCGAGGCAAAGGCCAGGATCGAGCAGCAGAAGGCGGAGGCAGGCATCACCGCCCCGCAGAATCTGGAAGAGCAGGCCATCAGTCTGGTGGGCACCGACATCTACGAAAAGCTCATCAAGGGCTACACCGGCAAGCAGTGGGGCCGCCCCTGCACCGAGCTGCCAGCCTTTATCATCAAGCGTCTGCCGGTGCGCTTTACCTACGACAACAACTATTTCAACGCCCTGTATCAGGGCATCCCCAACGGCGGCTACACCGCCATGGTGGAAAACATGCTGGAGGGCACCGAGGTGCGCCTGAATGTGGACTATCTGGCTGACCGTGAGGCGCTGAACGCGCTGGCCGACAAGGTGGTGTACACCGGCCCGGTGGATGCCTACTTTGGCTACCGTCTGGGGGCTTTGCAGTACCGCAGCGTCCGCTTTGAGACCGAGGTGCTGGACACCGACAACTATCAGGGCAACGCCGTGGTGAACTACACCGATGCCGAGACCCCCTACACCCGCATCATCGAGCACAAGCACTTCGAGTTCGGCACCCAGCCCAAAACAGTCATCAGCCGTGAATACAGCGCCGAGTGGAACAAGGGCGACGAGCCGTACTACCCGGTCAACGACGCCAAGAACGGTGCTCTGTACGCCGAATACAAGCAGCTGGCCGACGCCGAGCCGGGTGTGATCTTCGGCGGCCGCCTGGGCGAATACAAGTACTACGACATGGACAAGGTCATCGAGGCGGCACTCGATGTGGTGCAGAAGGAACTGGCGTAAAAGCCTGACCGTTTAGAATGGCCGCCGCGTGTGCTCTGGCCAGAAATAGCGGAAATAAATTGGATTTTTGCACTTCCGGAACGCCTGCGGGCGTTCCGGAAGTGCATTTTTCACAAGAGGGGCCGGAGAGAAAACATTCTGCACAACTTTTTGCAGGGAGAAGTTATCAACGGCAGCAGCTCCTTGCGTGAAAGGGTGTTTGGAGCAGCCCGCAGGCTGCGACAAACACGAAATAAATCATAAACTTCCGATGAATATGGTCAGAGCGAAGCGGAGACCATTTTAAATGGTTGGCTGCCCCTCTTGCTCAAAGCCGACAAATGCGCTATACTATAAACACAAGAACGGCACCGGGGTTCCGGTGAAAAGTGAGGGATAAACATGAAAGTGATTCTCAAGCAGGATATCAAGGGCATTGGCAAAAAGGACGAGATCCATGAGGTGTCCGACGGCTACGCCCGCAACTACCTGTTCCCGCGCAAGCTGGCGGCTGTGGCCGATGCCAGCGCTGTGAACGTGGCCCGCGGCAAGGAAGCCGCAGCCGATTTCCATGAAGCTGAGAATGTGGCCGCTGCCAAGGCACTGGCCGCCAAGATCGAAGGCAAGACCGTGACCATCAAGGCCAAGGGCGGTGCCTCCGGCCGTCTGCACGGCAAGGTCACCGGCAAGGAAGTGGCCGAGGCTCTGGCACAGCTGGCCGGTGCTCCCATCGACAAGAAGAAGATCGAGATGGAGACCCGCGACATCAAGGATGCCGGTGTGTTCAACGGCAAGGTGCGCCTGCATGTGGGCGTTGTGGCTTCCTTCAAGATCCAGGTGGAAGTGGAACAGGCCTGATTTTTCTGCCAATCTGCGCCCCCTCACAGCAGGGGGCGCTTTTTGGCTTTACGGGAATTGACAGAAGGATGAACGACCATGCCGAACGAACGACATTATAACAACGAACTGAATCTGGAGAGCGTGGGCATCAACCAGCCGTTCAACATGCAGGCGGAGCAGAGCGTGCTGGGCGCGGTGCTGCTCAAGCCCGACACCCTGACCGACCTGGTGGAGATCATCAAGCCGGAAATGTTCTATACCCGGCAGAACGCGCAGATCTGGAGCGAGATGCTGCGGCTGTTCACCAACGACCAGACCATCGACTTTGTGACCCTGCTGGATGCGGTCATCTCGGACGGAGTGTTCCCCAGTGCCGACGAAGCCAAGGTGTACCTGACCGGTCTGGCCGAGACGGTGCCCAGCATCTCCAACGTGAAGGCCTACGCCCAGATCGTGCAGGAAAAGTACCTGGTGCGCCAGCTGATGGACGTGGCCAAGGATATCCTGCAGGACGCCGGGGACGAGCCGGACGCCGACCTGCTGCTGGAAAATGCCGAGCAGCGCATCTACGAGATCCGCTCCGGACGGGATTCCAGCGCCCTGACCCCGCTTTCCTCCAGCATGGTGGAGACCCTGACCAACCTGCAGAAGATCAGCGGCCCGGATGCCGACAAGTACAAGGGCATCCCCACCGGGTTCCGCCTGCTGGACACGGTGCTGACGGGCCTGGGCCGCGGTGACCTGATCATCCTGGCCGCCCGCCCCGGCATGGGCAAGACCAGTTTTGCGCTGAACATCGCCACCCGCGTGGCCATGCAGCAGAAGGTGCCGGTGGCCATCTTCAGCCTGGAAATGACCAAGGAGCAGCTCACCAACCGCATCCTGTCCGCCGAGGCCGGCATCGACAGCCAGGCTTTCCGCACCGGTGCCCTGCGCGCCGAGGACTGGGAGTATCTGGCGCTGGCCACTGAAAAACTCCACGATGCACCGATCTATATGGACGATACCTCCGGCATCACCATCACCGAGATGAAGGCCAAGATCCGCCGGGTGAACCAGGACCCCACCCGCCCCAACGTAGGTCTGATCGTCATCGACTATCTGCAGCTGATGACCACCGGCCAGCGCACCGAGAACCGCGTGCAGGAGATCAGCTCTATCACCCGGAACCTCAAGATCATGGCCAAGGAAATGAACGTGCCCATCATTGCCCTGAGCCAGCTGTCCCGTGCGGTGGAAAAGCAGGGCAACAACTCCAGCCACCGGCCCCAGCTGTCCGACCTGCGTGATTCCGGTTCCATCGAGCAGGACGCCGACTGCGTCCTGTTCCTGTACCGCGATTCCTATTACGCCAGCCAGAACCCGGACGGTGCCGAGGTGGATGCCGACACGGCCGAGTGCATCGTGGCCAAGAACCGCCATGGTGAGACCAGTACCGTGCCGCTGGGCTGGGACGGTGCCCACACCCGCTTCATGGATGTGGATTTCAAGCGCTGAACCGATGAAAAACGAGAAAGACTGCCGGGCTGCGGTGCGGGATTTCTGCCTGCAGAACCGGCTTTTGTGTCCGGGGCAGCCGCTGCGGCTGGCGGCGGCGGTTTCCGGCGGGGCCGACAGCATGGCGCTGCTGCTCCTGTTGCGGGCGCTGCAGCCGGAGTTCGGCTACACCCTCTCAGCCTGCCATGTGAACCACGGCCTGCGCGGCGGCGCCGCCGACCGGGACGAAGCCTTTGTGCGGCAGGCCTGCGGGGCACTGGGGGTGCCGCTGCAGGTGTTCCACGCGGCAGAACTGACCGACGCGGTGGATGTGCCGCCGCCCCACGCCGGGGAGGACTGGGCCCGCCGCCTGCGCTATGCCTGCTTTGAACGCCTGTGCGAAGAGGGGATAGATGCCGTGGCAACGGCCCATACTGCAAATGACCAGGCCGAAACGCTGCTGCTGCGGCTGGCCCGGGGCACCGGGCTGCACGGCGCGGCAGGCATCCGGCCCCGGCGCGGGTGTTATCTGCGGCCGCTGCTCTGCCTGAACCGGGCCGACACCGAGGCGGTCTGCCGGGCGGCCGGGCAGACATGGGTCACCGATGAGACGAACGAGACGGACGCCTACGCCCGCAACCGGCTGCGCCGGGCGGCACTGCCTGCTTTGCAGAGCACGAACGAGGCGGCGACGGAAAATCTGGCCCGCTTCTGCGAGAAGGCGGCGCAGGCCGATGCCTACTTTGCCCAAAAGGCCGAAGCGCTGCTGATGGATGCCCGCCTGTCGGACACGGACCCCGTGTGCTGGCGGCTGGAGCCGCTGGCGGCAGCGGATGCGCCCATTCTGGAAACGGCCCTGCACCGTCTGGCGGCCCCGGTGCGGGACCCGGAAGAAAAATATATCCGGCTGTTGGTGCAGCTGGTGCAGCAGGGCAGCGGAGCCGTGCAGCTGACCGGGAAGGTCCGCTTCTGCGCGGCAGATGGGGTGCTCCGGCAGGAAACACAGGCCGAATCCGCCGGCTGGGACGCCGATGCGGCGGCCGCATTTACCGCAGCCCTGCAGGCCGGAAAACCGGCCCGGATGCCTCTGCCGGGGGGCAAAACCCTGACTGCACGGGTGTTCCCGGCGGATTTTGAAGAAAAAATACAAGTCGTTCATAAAAAAGACTTAAAAAATCGGGCGGATTATGCTAGAATAACTACGTTGTATGCTGGTCTTGTTCTGCGCACCCGCCAGCCGGGGGATGTTTACCGCCCCGCCGGGCGAGCGGTGCACAACCGCCTGCGCAAATGGATGAACGAAGCGGACATCCCGGCGCAGCAGCGGGACACGCTGCCGTTGCTGGCAGCAGGCAGCGAGGTGCTTTGGGTGTGCGGCAGCGGCTTTGCCGAGGGCCTTGCACCGGATGAGACCACGACGCAGATCCTGCAGATGGAAATGGAACAGGAAACTTGAAGGGATAAAAAGGAGAAACATCATGAGCATGAATGATGACATCAAGACCGTTCTGGTCTCGGAAGAACAGCTGAAAGCCAAGGTTGCGGAGCTGGGTGCACGCATCAGCAAGGACTACGAGGGCAAAAACCTCGTGCTGGTGTCCATCCTGAAGGGATCGGTGGTCTTTATGGCCGACCTGATGCGGGCAGTGACCATCCCCTGCAACATCGACTTCATGGTGGTGTCCAGCTACGGCGGCAGCAACACCGTGACCAGCGGTCTGGTCAAGATCATCAAGGATCTGGACGGTGACCTGTCCGGCAAGGATGTGCTGATCGTGGAGGACATCCTCGACACCGGTGTCACCCTGTCCAAGCTGGTGCCCATGCTCAAGATGCGCAACCCCAACTCGGTCAAGATCTGCACCATCCTCGACAAGCCCAGCCGCCGCAAGGCCGACATTCAGCCCGATTACGAGGGCTTCCAGGTGCCGGACGAGTTCGTGGTGGGCTATGGCCTGGACTACGACGAAAAGTACCGCAACCTGCCCTATGTGGGCGTGCTCAAGCCCGAGATCTACACGAAGTAAGTCCCGGATCAAATTCACCCTGAACTGGAGTTGATTTTTTTGCAACCGAAGAAACCTCGTTTCAACCCGCTGATTCTGGCACTGGCACTGGCTGCCGTGCTCATGGTATGGAGCGTGCTGGGCGGCGGCAGCAGCAGCGGCGGCTCGTCCTCCATGGTTTACTCCACGGCGGTGCAGTATTTTGAGAACCTGCAGGTCACCAAGTTCACGCTGGACCTGAACACCGGTGTGCTCACCATGACCCTCAAGGAGGGCAAGCTGGCCCTGCCGGACCCGTCGTCCGTGAGCACGGGGCAGTCCACCGGCGGGCTGCTATCCGGGATGCTGTCCTCTTCCTCCTCCGGCTCCACCGGGGCCGAGAAGAACAGCGACGGCACCGTGACCGTGCGCTACAAGCTGCCCTATGCCTCCATGTTCGTCAAGAATGTGGACAGCTACATTGCAGCCTACGACGAAGCAAACCCCGATGCCCCGATGGAGTATGATTATACCCCGCTCAAGGAGAGCATCCCCTGGATGGAGATCCTGTTCTATCTGGCCATGCTGGGCTGCACCGGTTTCCTGCTGTTCTCCATGATGCGCGGCGGCGGTGCCGGCGGCGGCATCATGAACGTGGGCAAGGCCCGCGTGAAGGATGAGCGCGAGAACAAAAAGACCGCTACCTTTGCCGACGTTGCCGGTGAGGACGAAGAAAAAGAGGAACTCAAGGAAGTGGTGGAGTTCCTCAAGAGCCCGGACAAGTTCAATACGCTGGGTGCCCGCATCCCCCACGGCGTGCTGCTGGTGGGCCCTCCGGGTACCGGCAAGACCCTGCTGGCCCGTGCCTGTGCCGGTGAGGCAGGGGTGCCGTTCTATTCCATTTCCGGCTCCGACTTTGTAGAGATGTACGTCGGCGTGGGCGCATCCCGCGTGCGTGACCTGTTCGACAAGGCAAAAAAGACGATGCCATGCATCATTTTCATTGATGAGATCGACGCAGTGGGCCGTCAGCGCGGTGCCGGTCTGGGCGGCGGCCACGACGAGCGCGAGCAGACTTTGAACCAGCTGCTGGTGGAGATGGACGGCTTTGAGGCCAACGACGGCATCATCGTGATGGCTGCCACCAACCGTGCCGACATTCTGGACAAGGCGCTGCTGCGTCCCGGCCGTTTTGACCGTCAGGTCTTTGTGGGCCTGCCGGACGTCAAGGGCCGCGAAGAGATCCTGAAGGTTCACACCAAGAATAAGCCGCTGGCTCCGGATGTGTCGCTGAAGGTCATCGCCCAGCGCACCGCCGGTTTTGCCGGTGCCGACCTGGAGAACCTGGTCAACGAGGCTGCCCTGCTGGCAGCCCGCCGCAGCCGCAAGGCCATTACCATGGAGGACATCGAAGAGGCTTCCATGAAGGTGATGGCCGGCCCGGAAAAGAAGAGCCGTGTGGTCACCCCGGAGGAGAAAAAGCTCACCGCGTACCACGAGGCAGGCCATGCCGTGGCGGGCTTCTACTGCAAGCACCACCCCCGCGTGCATGAGATTACCATCATCCCCCGCGGTCAGGCAGGCGGCTACACCATGTACCTGCCCGAAAAGGATCGCAGCTATGTGACCAAGGGCGAGATGTTCGAGGATATCGTGTCCAGTCTGGGCGGCCGCGTGGCCGAGCAGCTGATCCTGGATGACATCTCCACCGGTGCCTCCAACGATCTGCAGCAGGCCACCAACATCGCCCGCCAGATGATCACCCGCTATGGCTTCTCGGAGCGCCTGGGCCCCGTGGTCTATGGCACCTCGCAGGAGGAGACTTTCCTGGGCCGTGATCTGGGCCAGGGCAAGGGCTACAGCGAGACCACCGCAGCCGAGATCGACGGCGAGATGCGGGACATCATCGACGAGGCCTATGAGAACTGCCGCCGCACCCTGACCGAGCACATCGACCAGCTGCATGCACTGGCCAAGGCCCTGATGGAGCGCGAAAAGCTCAACGAACGGGAGTTCAATACCATCATGGCCGGCGGCACCCTGCCCCCGCGGGAGGACCCGGATGCCAAGCAGCCGGAGCAGACTGTGCAGCCTGCCCAGCCTGTGGAGACCGCCGAGAAGGCAGAGACCGCAGAGCATGCCGAGCGGGCTGAGACGGCAGAACAGCCGACCGGTCAGCAGCCGGAGCAGGCCCCCGCACCGGAGCAGGATGCCCCGGAAGCAACGGAATGACCCCGGAAAGGAGCGAGTGTCGTGGAGGAAAACTTCAACCCGGTCGCACGGACCCGTGCGAACTATTACACCCCGGGCAGCCCGGTGCAGTTTGTCTGCGTGGAGCTGCTGCGGGGGGATGTCAGCGGCGAGAATGCCGTCTGCCTGACCTTCAAGAACATTTCCCGCGTGACCCTGACCGCTCTGGAAGTGCACTTCAAGTGCAAGGGCGTGGACGGCGTGATCCTGTGTGAGGATCAGTTTGAGTACCGGGACATCGAAGTGAAGCCCGGCGAGCTGTTCGGCATGGATGATGCCGTGTTCATTACGTCCAAGGCCATCACCAGTGTGGACGTCTCGCTGGTCAACGTGTACAACGGCAAGCGCGTGGTGCACCTCAAGGACATCAAGCGGGTGCGCCTGTCGGCACCCCGCCGCCTGAGCCCGGAGCTGCAGAAGGCGCTGGAAAGCCGCATGAACCGCACCGGCCTGAAGTATCAGCCCCAGGTGTTTGAGAACGGCTGGTATTGCGCCTGCGGTGCATTCCATCCCAAAGAGGAAGATACGGTCTACTGCACCGAGTGCCGGTGTGACCGCATCCTGCTGCAGAACGCGCTGAACACGCTGCTGCAGCCGGAGCAGCCTGCCCGGCCCGCAGCCGAAGTTCCGGTGCAGCCCGCCGCAGCGGAAGAGCCTACCCGCATCGTGGGGGCTGCACCCGCTGGCGAGGAGCCCACCCGCGTGGTGAGCGCACCCCGCAGCCCGGCCGAGGAGGTGGAACCCTTTGAGCTCCGCCGCGAGCCGCTGGAGGATGCCGAGGAGCACACCCGTGTGTTGGATGCATCCACCCGGGCGGCGTTCCCGGGCAGCAGCGCCGACGAGGGCACCCGGGTGATCCCCGCGCCCTCCCGCCGCGCCGAACCGGTGCAGGAAGTGCCGGATGACGATCTGGACGAGGACGAGGAAGATGACCGCGACAGCGTGGCCGAAGCGCTGATCCGCTGGGTGCCGCCCATCACGGCCATCGTCTGTGCGGCAGTGGCCCTGTGCGGCTTTGTGTATTATCAATTCATGCTGTAAAAGAATGCAGAAAGAAGGCGGAGGAAGGCGTGTGCCACCTCCGCCTTTTCTGCACAAGAAGGAAAAAGGAGGCCATTATGCAGGACGAAGCATTGCAGGCTGCATTTGAGATCAAGACCGAATGCGACGAGATCAGCCGCCGCCTGCTGCGCTGGCACTGGGAGCAGAAGCCGGGCAGCCACAGTCTGGACGCGCTGCTGCGGCACATTGCCCAGCGCCAGAAGGAAAGCCCGGACTATTACGACCGGATGCCGGACCTGAGCGGCAAGACCAGCTGGCAGCAGCTGGACACCACCCTGTGCATGCGGGTGCTGCTGGACCCGGAGAAGGACGCCGCCAAACCGCTGGACCTGCTGGGCAATACCCGGCACCCCGGAGCGGCCCGCCGGGCCTGCAACGCGGTGCGCACCGCCCGCAACGAGGCGGCCCACGCCGCCGACGCACAGGATGCAGCGCAGGCCGCACTGCTGTTCAATGAGGCCATCGAGAGCCTGGAAGAAGGGTATGCGGACACCGCCTTCCGGGAAAACGAGCTGGCCCAGTATTACCGGGAGGCCGAGAGCTTTCTGGAGCAGTGCGGTGCCCGGAAAGCGGCCCGCCCGGCCGACAACACCCGCGGGCAGAGCAAAGCGGCGAAGCCTGCGGCCCGTACCGGCAGCAGGACGTCGGGCGGGAAAGCGTCGAACAACAGCCGCACGGCTGCCCGCAAGCGCAGCGCCCCGGCACGCCGCAGCTCCAAAAAGAAGCGCACCGGGAACAGGACCATCCTGACCCTGCTGCTGGTGGTGCTGGTGCTGGGCCTGCTGCTGCGGGCACTGCACATGGGTGTCCTGTAAGGGCTGCCCGCCGGAATAGCAAAAAAGAGTTGGATCCTGCTTGCCAGATGCAAGCGGATTTGTGCAGGACTGCCAAAAACTGGGGATGCCGCTGCAACAAAACAGGCCATTGCACCCCTTGCGGGACGGTGCAGGCCGGTTTATAATAGAAAATGAAAACGTTTACAATCTGCGGGAAGCAGAGCGTGTGAGAGGAACTTGCCCCATGACCATCAGTGACATTGCAAAAATGGCTGGCGTGTCCAGCGCGGCAGTCAGCCGATATCTCAACGGCGGGCCGCTCAGTGAACAGAAGCGGGAAGCCATCCGGGAAGTGGTGGAAAAAACAGGCTACCGCCCGGACGCCGCCGCGCAGACTCTGCGCACCGGCCGGGTGAACCAGATCGGGGTCATTGCCCCCAGCATCAGCTCCCAGTCGGTGGGGCAGATCACCGCCGGCATCGCCAGCGAACTGGATCAACAGAACTACCTGATTCTGCTGGGCAACACCGAGCTGGACGAGCAGCGGGAGCTGGGCTACCTGACCGCCATGCAGCGCAACCATGTGGCGGGCATCATCCTGCTGGGGTGCTACTACAGCCCTCAGCTGGCCCGGGCCTTCAAGGCCTGCCGGGTGCCGCTGGTGGTCACCGGGCAGCGCTTCCCGGAGGTGCCCTGCGTGTACAACGATGATCGCAGTGCGGCCCGGGAGCTGGCCCAGCGGATGCTGGCCTGCGGGCACCGCAGGCTGGCGTACATCGGCGGCACCGAGAAGGATCAGGCCGTCGGGCTTGCGCGCCGTCAGGGTGTGCAGGACGCCCTGAACGCTGCCGGGCTGGACGGCGACAAGCTGCCCCGGCTGTGCTGCTCTGCCTTTACCATGGAAGAGGGCGAGCGCTGCATGAACGAGTTGCTGGCCTGCTGCCCGGATCTGGACGGCGTGGTGTGCGTGACCGACACGGTGGCGCTGGGGGCCATGCGGGCACTCAGGGCGGCAGGCCGCGCCATCGGCACCCAGGTCAGTCTGGCCGGCATTGGCGACAGCTGGGTGGGCGGCGTTGTGGAGCCGGGCCTGACCACCGTGCGCTTTTACCAGAAACAGGTGGGTGTGGAAGCCGCCCGGATGCTGCTGCAGATGCTGGAGCACCCGGAAAACGGCGGCCCTGTCCGCCAGACCACCCTGGGCTACAGCGTGGTGGACCGTGGTTCGATCCGGATAAAGGAGGACGCATGAACCGTAAGCTGATCTTTTTGGACATTGACGGCACCCTGCTGCCGCCGGGGGATATGCTCATCCCGGACAGCACCCTGCAGGCGCTGCGGGCGGCCCGGGCCAACGGGCACAAGCTGTTTCTGTGCACCGGACGCAACCTGCACATGACCGCGCCGCTGCTGGAGTACGGCTGTTTTGACGGTGCCATCTGCAGCGCGGGCGGCTATGTGCTTTGCGACGGGCAGGTGCTGGTGGACCTGCCCATGGAGCCGGAACAGTGCAGCGGGCTGAGCGCCGTGCTGGAGCAGCACGGCGTGGACTACACGCTGGAGTCCCGTGACGATACCTTTGCCGGGCCGAAGATGACCGCACGCTGGAAGTTTACCGCCGACGCGCCGGACAAGCCCCTGAACAGCGAGGCAGCCCGCTGGCGCAAGGCCATGCAGGACGGCATGAGCCTAACCCCGCTGAGCCGGTACGACGGCCAGCCGATCTACAAGATCGTGTACATTGCTGAGCACCTGCGCGATCTGGACGAGGCCAAGCGGCTGTATCAGGACCAGTTCGTGTTCTGCGAGAGCAATCTGGACACCATGGATGACGGCATGGTGAACGGGGAGCTCATCAACCGCAAATTCGACAAGGGCACCGGCATCCGGGCCATCTGCCAACATCTGGGCCACCCGCAGGAAGATACCATTGGCTTTGGCGACAGCGATAACGACCTGCAGATGACCCAGGCCGCCGGGATCAGTGTGTGCATGGGCAACGGCTCGGAGCGGCTGAAGCAGCTGTGCGACCGCATCGCCCCCACCGTGTACGAGGACGGCCTTGCAAGAGAGTTTGCAGCCCTGGGCCTGACAGAATGAAAAACAACAGCAGGCAGCTCCTTTTTGCGGGAGCTGCCTGCTGTTTTGCTATGTGAAGTAAAAAGCGTGGTAAATAATAAGAAAAGCACGCTGATTCCAGACAAATCAGCGTGCCTTTTTCGTGGAGCGGGCAATGGGAATCGAACCCACCTCCTCAGCTTGGAAGGCTGATATACTAGCCGATGTACGATGCCCGCATTTGCGAAGATTAGTATAGCATGTCTGCCGGAAAATGTCCAGCCCCAATTTTGCCGGGGGCCTGTTCATAAAACGTTCCATATTTTCTGGGCAGATTTCCTGTTTACTTTATGCGTGTTTTATTGTAAAATACACTTGAATAACAATGTCGGGCACACAGCCCGACGGAATATAAACAGGTGGTGTTTGGATTATGGCATTGAAATATCAGCGTATCCTGCTCAAGATCAGCGGCGAAGCATTGGGCGGCGAAAAAGGCATGGGCTTTGACGAGCCGACCATGGATGCGATCTGCGGCGGTGTGAAAAAGGCCCACGATCTGGGGGTTCAGATCGGCATCGTGGTGGGCGGCGGCAACTTCTGGCGCGGCCGTTCCAGCGGCAAGATGGAGCGCACCCTGGCCGACAAGATCGGCATGCTGGCTACGGTGATGAACGCTCTGGCCGTCTCCGACAAGCTGGAGCAGCTGGGCGTGCCCACCGAGGTGTTCACCTCTATCACCATGCCCCAGGTGGCACAGCCCTTTACCCGCAAAGACGCCCTGCGCGCCATGGACGAGGGAAAGATCGCCGTGTTTGGCGGCGGCACCGGCAACCCCTTCTTCTCCACCGACACGGCAACGGCCCTGCGCGCCGTGGAAGTGAGCGCCGATGTGATGTTCAAGGCCACCATGGTGGACGGCGTGTACGACAAGGACCCCCACAAGTACCCCGACGCCAAGAAGTACGATACCCTCACCTTCACCAAGGTGCTGGAGGACCAGCTGGCCGTCATGGATGGCACCGCTGCCACCCTGTGCCGCGACAACAAGCTGCCCATCCTGGTGTTTGATCTGGCCGACCCGGACAACATCGCAAAGGCTGTGCAGGGCGAGAACGTGGGCACGCTGGTGTATGAGGGCTGACCGCGTATAGCCTTCTGCGCAGAAACATACAATGAAGGGCGGGGCTGCCCGGTGCACTCTGCCCACCGAATATATCAACAGGAACAGGAGACTACAACAATGAGCAGCAACACCAAGGTTTACGAAGAAAAGATGAAGAGCTCGGTGGAGCACCTGGGCCGCGAGCTGGCCGCTGTGCGTGCAGGCCGTGCAAACCCCGCTGTGCTGGACAAGGTGACCGTGGACTACTACGGCGCGC
>SKEO01000788.1_pt1 | contig 28501 bp, 38 predicted proteins | sample 4826801 | NCBI WGS metagenome assembly SKEO01 (sample SAMN11008807, study PRJNA524170) | human gut metagenome | biome: Human fecal sample; material: Feces; isolation source: fecal sample from pouch patient p3 | host: Homo sapiens | place: Israel: Tel-Aviv | collected 2016-02-25 | reverse complement strand
ATATATATTAGGGATATATATATAGGGTGCGTAAATGTAAGCCTGCCTGTCAGCCAGCAAAGGCAGTTCGTGATTCACCGCGATCAACTAGTGACTCCCTGGTATTCCCTAGTTTGCGCTGTCCGTGATGGTGGCGAGGCTTGAACCGTCGTCCACCTCGGGGATTCCGGCGATGCTTGTGAGCAGGCTCAATACGCCGCCCATGAGGGCGACGGAGAGCACGTTTGCCCAGTCGGCTTGCATGAGTCCTACTGCGCCGGTGCCGAGCACGCCGATGGCCGCCTGTGCCATGGTTTTCAGCGCGCGTATGAGCGCGGCCCGCACCCATACGCGAGTCGGGTTCGGCGTGGGCTCGTGGGTGGGCATGCTGTCGGGCAACGCCTGGTCGGCGTCGTCGTAGGCCGGATGGTCGTTGAGATTATCGAGATTGTCGCTCATTCTGTTTCCTTGAGTTTGGCCACGACGATGGTCGCGAGCTTGTCCATCTGTTCGTTGGTGAGCGCGACACCCACCGGCAGGCTCTTGGGTTCACCGGTCTTGTACGGGTTGAGTTCGCGCAGGCGTTTGTCGCACCATACGATGCGGTCGTAGAGGTTGCGTTTGACTTCTTTGCCGTTGTCGTCCACCATGCCGCTGCCGGCTGCGTCGGTGCGGTTGAAGAACAGGTCGGCGAGACGGTAGACGCGGTTGGTGAGCCACTTCCACTCGTTGTTTTTCGTCAACATGCCGTTGACGTTGTTCGCGGCCGTGTCGATGCCCCTCAACCGGTCGCGGGCCTGCACGCCGTGCACGCCATACTCCCATACGAATTTCGCGATTTTCCGCGCGTCACTATCCGAGATTGCCATGATTCCTCCTCCATTGATGTATTGCTGTGTAAGTCGTACGAAGTCATCCCATGTGCGCCCGAACCGGGCGAAATACGGGAATGGGTCCACATGATCTGAACCGCCGTAGGTCTGTGAGAACCACAGGTGCGGGTGCATGACCGAGGTGTTCCAGCCTCGCTGTATGAGCACCTGCGCGCACACCTGCGCCGCGATCTCGAAGCCGCGCTGGAAATCCGCGGCGTTGGTGGCCTCGCATATCTCGATGCCGATACACGTCGAGTTGCCGTTGCCGACCTGCCAGCAGAGCCGGTCGTATTCGACGCATTGGATCGCCTCCGTCCAGTCGGAGGTAAGGTGCACGGCGTAGTCGTAGCCGCGTGACCACAGGTCACGATGATTGCGCGCGGTCGCCCCCGGATTCGCCGTACTGTGTACGGCGAGGAGGAATGGCGCGAGGTGGCCGTGCCCTGGGTTGACTATCTCTCTTTTGATGGCGACCATATGTCACTCCCAGGCATCGGCATCGGCATCAGCATCGGCATCTGCGTAGGCATCATCGCCCGCCATGCACGTGCCGTCCACGTCATCGGCGATCGGTGCGGGCCCGTCCGGCATGTCCTCGGCATTGCCGTAGCGTTGCGCGGTCTTGATGCTGTCGATCATCTGCTGGCCCTGCACCGCCGCCTCGGTGACTGGCTGGTTCTTCCACCACACATGCACCGTCAATGCGGCTGCGGCCAATATGGCCGCGCCCTTGACCATCGGATTGCGAGTGTTGAGCGCAATCGTGCCGGCCGCCAGCGTGGCAGCGAGCTCGCCAATGCTTTTGAGTTGAATATGCATAGTTTTCCTCTCCTAATATGAGTAGAGGCCGCGGCGGGATTGCCGTGGCCATGATGTTGTCTAGTCGTTATCACAAACCTCCGTAATACGGAGGTTTGGAACCGACCGGGGCGCGCTCCTCGCACATGCGTCTGGCCGGGTCGCCTCGTGGCGGCACGGACGGCAGACCGCGTATCTCCTCGATCATCTGCGTGCCGACACCGTTGCCACCGATAGAGTGGTAGGCGGCGTACAACCGTTCGAGGACGTGTTTCTCGTTGGGGTGCATCCACCCGTGGCGCATCGCGGTCTCGTGCCGTTCACGGATACGCAGGTAGGCGAGTTCGATGACGGCGTTGTTCAACGCGTCGAGCTTGTCCGCCAACGTGGACAGGTCGATTCGCTCATTCAGTTCCTCGATGCGACGCACGATCCTGTCCACGTCCACGGCCGGGTGACGCCGGTCGAACCGGCTGAGCAGCCACGTGGTGACGCTGGACGCGCCGACACCGGTCGCCAGACCGGCCACCGCCGTGACCACATCGACACTCGAAAAATTCAATTCCCCTGATTCACCCCCCCATCACTGTGTGTATGTTGTGACATGTCCGTATCCGGGATCATTGATTGGTGGCGCGAACCACGGTTCCACAAGGTCGCCCTTGTCGTGGAGTTCGCGCAGGTGCTGCCAGTCGTCCATCGTGTAGATGCCGACGTGATGCAGTTTGAGTGGCGGGCAGCCGGATGCCATGACGAGGCGCATGAGCGACGCCCCCTGGCAGGTGCCGGCAATCCAATCCGCCTTGGATTCGATCATGTAGCACCAGGCGAGCGATACCTTCGCCTTGTCCGCGCAGGTGAATCGCGCGTAATACACGTATCCGACCGCACCGTTGCCGTTGTAGCATTCTATTTTGCCATTCTGTGTGGGGTCGGTGAGCGTGTACGTGTAGTATTTCGCATCCCCAGCCAGATCGCCGGTGCAATTCGCCGTGGGCTTGATCCGGATGGGCCACGGGTCTTTCGCATGGTTAGTGATCTCCGTCATGCGACCACCGTCCAGCGCTCGCATGGTGGATAACCTACGAGAGCGTCACTGGGACGCCCCACCCCGTTGCGGTCGTATCCGTCGCCGCACCACCATGTGACGCCCAGCTCCTGCATGTGCGCGAGATTGGACGCACCGGTGAGCGTGAGGGCGTCGGACGTCACTGTAATCGACGCTGGCTGATCCGAATACTCGTTGTGCAGCAGCCATGCAGCCGTGCCGGACGGACGCGGATTATGCAGCCGGTTGCGCATCTCCACCATTGCCATCACCCCCCTGTGTTTGCGCGTTGTCGAGTTGTTTTTTGAGCATTTTGTTCTCGGCTTTGAGTATGGCGATGGTGCATGCCTGGTCTCCGATCTGTGATTGGAGTTCCGCCAGGATGTCATCCACCATCAACTGGTTGCTTTCATTCATTCCCAGATCCTTTCTTTATTGTTCCTGCTGTGGGTGTTGTGGTGGCATGAGGGACTCAAAGAACCTGCCCTGTGCCTGTTCGAGACGGTCGGCGAGCGCGTTGTCTTGCATGCGCTGGTTGATTGCGTTGATGTCGAGTCCGTCTGTCAGTGCGGTGCGGGCATGTTGTTTGAGTGCATAGAGTGCATAGTTTCTGGTTTTCGCTCCCAGTGCTGTCAGCGTCTGGTGGCGTGCGACGGTGAGTGGATCGTTGAGGTGTGCCTCGCTGCTGTCGAGTGATAGTGTGTCTGGCACGGTGTCGTTGAGTGACGCCTCGAGCGCTTCGTATGAGATCGTCCATGGGTTGCGTCCGTTCTCGTCGATGGTTTCGGGTTCGGGGTTGGTGGCGAATTCGAGCATGACTGCGATGGTTTCGCCTACGGATTCGATGCCGAGCAGTGTTTGCCATGAGGCGAGTGCGTCCCATGACATGGTGATGGCCTGTCCTCCGTCGTCTGGTTCGCCGGCTGGTGTTTCGTGGCCGGGGAGTATAATGGTGAGATTGCGTGTACCTGCTCTTATTTCCATTGGAATTCCTTTGTTATTTGATGAGGTAGCTGAGTGAGGTGAGCCAGTAGTCGGCTCCTCCCGAGGGGAAGAACCCGTAGCTGGTGTCGCCGGAGAGTCTCTGTGGGAATGATCTGATGATCACCTGGAAACTCCCGGATTTCTCGTTGCATGTTGTGGCGCTGAAATAGGCGTTGCCGTTGTTGTTGTTGAGTACCGCGATTGACTTGTATCGTCCGTATTTCGGAGCGGGGAGCGTGATGGTGTGGGTCATGGCGGTGTAGGGTTTGATGTGGTTGGTTCCCTCTACCCAGTTCGCGGATAGTGTTCCTCGGCCTGTAATTAATCCGAGGAATCCTCCGAGGTAGAGGTATCCGGTGTTGATGTTGCATTCCATGCCGACCTCGCCGTTGCCATCTCCTGCGACGATGGCTGCCCGGGTGTCTCTGCCGTCGCCCCCCACGAGGTTGCATGCGGCGTATCCTCCTGGTTTTCGTGCGGTGATGTACGCGTTGGTGCCCTCGCCGGAAATGGTGGTGAGGTCGATGTATGCCCTCCATCGGCGACGGTTGGTGTCCTGGCTGAGATTGAGGTAATCGCAGTTGGCGGTGAGGAAGGCGCAGGCCATTTCCTTGTTGTTGCTGTCTCGGGTCTGGCCCAGACGGAAGAAAGAACCGAATCCGGTGCCCGCTCCGGCGGAGCCGTCGGTGCGCATGCCGGAATTCAGCGTAAGCGTGCTGATCGGCCCCTTTTTGGAGTCCAATGATTCCGTGGCGATGTAGGGGGTTCGCGCATAGGTGCCCTGCAATGGGAAATCAATGCCGGCTCCCTGCTGTGTCGCGTCAGCCCCCACTGTGCTCGTATAGAAGCTGGGTCGAATGCGCACCCGGTCGCCGGACGGTTTCGTGTCCAATTCACCGACGATGAGGTTCGAAGCTCCGCTGCCGTCGAGGTGGACGGTGTTGTTTTGACTGTCATCCCACATGTCGAATGAGTTGCCTCGTAGTTTGAAGCCCTTGTTGTCCTCCGTGTGGGATTGGTAGACCGCGCCGGTGAACACATAGCCGACGAACTGGCCGGCCTTGATCTTGTCCGTGGTGATCGCGTTCGCGGCGATCTTGTCGGCCGTGATGGCGAGCGCCGCGATCTTGTCGGCAGTCACCGCATTCGCGGCGATCTTGTCGGCGTTCACGGCGTTCGCGGCGATCTTGTCGGCCGTGATGGCGAGCGCCGCGATCTTCGCGGTGGTCACCGCGTTCGCGGCGAGTTTGTCCGTACTGATGGCGAGTGCCTTGATCTCTCGTGATGAGATGGCTTCTGCGGCGACTTTTCCTGCAGTGACCGCGTTCGCGGCGATCTTATCCGATACAACCGCGTTTGCGGCAAGTTTGTCCGTGGTGACGGCTCCTGTGAGGATCTTGTCGGCGGTAACCGCGTTCGCGGCGAGTTTGTCGGTGATTATGCTGCCAGCGGCGAGCAGTGGTGCGGTCACTGTGTTCGTGGAGATCACGTTGCTGGCGACGAAATTGTATTCATTGAATTGTGTGCCATCCCAGATGTATACATGATCGACCCGTTCGGAGAGCACGCTTGGTGAGTTGTTGGGCTCGCCGGCCCACCATGTGACGAGGCTGGTCTGGTACCACATGTCACCTGTCGCGAGTCCGGCGTGTGCCGGTTCGCTCGTGCTTTTGATGATCTTGTTCTTGCCATCTGCGGTGGTTTGTGCGTTGGTGGCTTTGTCGTAGGATTCCTTTGCTTTGTCGGCGTTGGCTTTGATGTCCTTTTTGGCCTGCGCCAGATCCTTGTTCGCCTGGGAGAGCGTCTGGTTGGTTTCCTCGAGTGTTTTATTGGTTTGCGTGAGCGTCTGATTCGCGCTGGTTATCGCCTGGCTGTTGGCCTGGATATCCTTCTTCGCCTGGGAGAGCGTCTGGTTCGCCGTCTCCAGCGCATCGTTGTTGGCCTTGAGGTCATTTTTGATCTGGCTGATCTCCTCGGGGCTGACAGTGCTGGCTACGGTGATTCCAGCAGTCGTCGACCAGGCGCTCATGTTGCCGGCATGGTCGACTGCGCGCAGTGCGTAGACGGGTTCGTCGCCGGCGGTGAGTGCCGTGTCGAGATAGTCCCCCTCCCCGGACTGTGCTACGGCGATACGGGTGAGGTTGCTGGGGTTGGTGCCGCGTCCTACCTCGATATGATCGAAATCCGGTTCCATGTGTGTGCCGGTGGCGGTACGCCCGTCCCAGTGGATGGTGACGACGCCGAGTTCGCTGGCGAGCACCGGCGCGGACGGGACGCTCGGCGGCGTCACATCCTGTGCGACATCGACGACGGCCACCGCCGACCAGTCGCCCAGCTTATCGCTGTAGGTGGGGACAGCGCGCACGCGCACTTGGATCGTGGTGCCGCAGTCGAGATTGCCCCAGCTCAACGTCGTGTCGGTCGTCACGCCAGCGCTGCGCCATGCCTCACCGGCGATGTTTGGCCTCCATTCGACCCGGTATGAGGTGATCTCGATGCTGGTGTGGTTGGTGGCCTGCGTGACCTCAGCCCATTGCGCGGTGGCGAGGCCGCGCGCGTACCCGTTCGCGTCGATGTACGCGTCGGCCTGCACCACGAGCCCGGCCGGTGCCATTGGTATGCGATGGTCTTTTTCGGGGGCGGGTGTGGCTCCGGACGCGCCGCCGGCGACTGCTCCACCGGTGATGCCCTGGATGCGTTTGGCCTGTCGGGTCTGCGCATCATACAACCTGTCGTTGAGCATGAGCGCACATTTGACGCCGCCATCATTTCGGTTTGACAGTTCGACGCGCTGCACCCGCACTTTTTCGCCATGGTTGACGGTTGGTGCGGTGATCCAATCACCCGGACGGTAGTCGACCAACGGCAGGTGCTCGATGCCCGTGGTGAGGATCTGGCGCGTGTACTGGCCGCGCACACGGGCGGCGGACGCGAGCCGCGTCTGCATCAACAATTGGGCGGTGTCCTTGTTCGACACGCCACCCTGCGACGAGTACAGCTCCCACTTGCCCCATGGCGAGGGAGCTGTCTTGTTCTCCTGCGTGAACACCAGATCGTTGTCACCACGGACGAGGATGTTGCCGGCGAGCCCCTCGATGGTCTCCTCCTCTGGGGATTCCAGCAATCCGGTCGCCAACGGGATGCGCACACGGGCGCTCAGATCCCGGCACAATGCGGTCGAATCGGCGTTCCACATTTTGAGCATGCGCCCGTCGGTACGCCAATCGCACATGCCGTTCGCGCTCAGGTTGTCGATGACCGTGTACAGGTCGACCCCGGCATCATAGTAGAGCGTCATCTTGTACGCCCACGTGTCACCGTTCGTGTCGCGTGCACTGTCGAACCCTGCCGGCATGACGGTGGCCGCACCGCCCCGCTTACGGTTCTCGTCGAGCAGCGTGTGCACGATCATGCCAGATGTCGCCGAATAGAATGGGCGTTTGCCCTTGTTGTCGGTATCGGTAAGCAACGCACTCATGTTCAGGTTGAGGATCTTTTTCGTCAACCAGATCCACGTCATGCAGTTGAGCGTGACCGTATCCGTGCTGTCCTTGGCGTCACGGGAGCGCGAGACGAGCAGGAAACGGCAGTTGTATGGTTCCACCCATGCGTCATGTGTGGCGACCTCCATGCCGATCTCGAGGCCCTGCTCCAACCCGCGCTGGAGGATACCACCATTGAGTGCGACACGCGGGTAGGTCATCGACAGGGTGCCCGCATCATTGTGCTGCACGCTCGCCGACCACGAGCTCGGGGTCAGGAACCCTTGGAACACCCCGGCACTGTCATATGCCTTGAACCGTACATGCAGGTCGCTCATATGTTATCACCACCACGATTTGTAATATCTGACATAGGTTTGTTGCCCTGCCGGCACGCCATGCGTGGTCAGGTTCACTCTGTATTTTCCGTCCGCGTCCGGCCAGATCTGCAATGGTCCATTCGCACCGTAGTCGAGGCCGGCTGTCACGTCCGCGCCACCGGCCCATGCGGTGGCGTTGCCACTTGTCCATGCATGCAGCCGTTTGGGATCCACATACAGGTAGCCGCTCGTCGTCTTACCAGACCATGTGACGCTCGTGCCGCTGGTCGGGTCGGTGAGTGTCATCGCGTCCACGCCGGTCGGCACACGGATGATCATGTCATCGATCGGCGCGTCGGACTGGAAGCCATCAGGACACCCTTCCGTCGCGAGCACGCTCACACTGTTGTTCGGCTCACCCTCCCACCATGTGGCCGGGCCGGGTATGGCGGAGGCATCCAACAGCACACCATCGTCTGGCAGGGCGGCCAACGTCGGGTCAGGGGCACGCCAGAACGGGCTCGTCATGGAGAACACCGCCGTGTACCGCGTATACCTGTCGAGGGTCGTGTCGTCAGCGCTCAGGCTGGTCAACACGACCTCTACACACCGATCCATGAAATGGCCCGGCATGCGACGTGTCAGTACCAAGCGGGGCATCGTGAGCAGACGCAGCACCCGTCGTGTCTCCGCCCACCCAGTGCTGCCCGCGCAACCGATTTTCATGGTGAGCGTACGCTGCCCGACCACCGGCGGCAAGGGAGGCACCGTGATGCCATGCATGCCGGGCACGGTGACCACATCCACGACCGGGCTGATGGGCGACAGCCAATCAGACCCGTGCTCGATGACGCAATTGCCCCCGTCCAACTCCACACCGTTGATCAGATACATGCCACACCTACCTTATGCATCCTGGAACTTGTGGTCGGAATCATCGGCGGATTTCAACGGCCATGGTTGGGCGACCGGATTGTTGATCGTCTGGTAGATCGTCGTTGTCCCAGTCGGCTTGCCATTGTCACCCTGTGGCGGTTCGTACGGGGTCCACCCGCCGACCGCACCCATGTCGAACGGCGTGCCCATGCCGTTGAGGCGTGCCTCCACACCGAAATCGAGGCCCTTGCCGACAACCATGCCGGTCATATCGTCCATCGCCTTGCCGACCCGAGCAGCAGCGTCATCGATACCGATGGCGAGACCCTCATCCAACCACCGGCCATACTGTGCGAAAATCTTCGACGGGCTGCCGATGCCGAGCACGCTCTTCGCCCAGCCGAGAATATTGATACCGAGCGAGCAGATTTTGTCACGCACCCATCCGAACATGTCGCCGATACCATTGATCAGGCCTTGGATGAGATCCCTGCCGATGCCGCGCAACCATTCGCCGGCACCACTGAGCGCTCCGAACACGGTGTTTTTGATGCCTCGCACCCTGTCGCCGATGAATCCGACCGCACTGCCGACCGTGTTCCGCATACCATTCCAGATTCCCGAGAAGAAACCGCTGATGCTGCTCCATACATTCGTCCACGTGGCCCGTATCGCATTGACCGCGTTCGTGATCGTGGTGCGGATCCCGTTGATGATCGGCGTGAGGAATGCGACGATGCCGTTCCAGATGTTCCGGAAGAAACTCGATATCGCACCCCACACGGAATCCCACGTGGATTTGATTGCGTTGACGACCGTGCTGATTGTGTTGGCGATGCCATCGATGATCGGCGTGAAGAACGCGACGATTCCCTGCCAGACGGTCTGGAAAAATTCGCTGACAGCCGACCATACCGTGTTCCACGTCTCCGAGATGAACGTGCACACGGTCGTGATCGTGTCAGAAATACCCTGAATGATGGGCGTGAAGAACACGACGATCGCATTCCACACGGTCTCCCACACGGTTCTGATACCGTTCCAGATGGTCACGAACACGGCCGCGACCACGATGAACGTGTTTTTGATGAACTCCGCGATCGGCATGATGACGTTCTGCACATACGCTTGGATGAAACCCCAGACGGCCTCGAACACCGTTTGGACACCATTCCACACCGCATCCCACGCTGATTTCATACCATCCCAGATACCGGTGAAGAAACTCGAGATGCCACCCCACACGGATTGCGCGACGGAACTGATACCCTCCCACAATCCGGAGAAGAACGATGCGAGCCCGTTCCATACGGCCTTGCCGACCTCGCAGACCTTGTTCCACGAGTCCGTGAGGAACTGTGTGAACGCTGCCCATGCCTTGCGGCCGGTCTCTGTCTGAGTGAAGAACCAGACAAGGGCCGCGACCACTGCGGCGATTGCGGTTATGATAGCGCCGATGGGATTGGCCGAGACGACGGCGTTGAACGCGCCCTGGACAGCCGTCGCGGCCTTGGTCACGGAGCTCCATGTCTGCTGTGCTGTGGAGACGATGTTCAGATTCGAACCGAGCTTCTTCACCATTTGCACCGGGCCGCCCAGATCCATCATGAGCTGGATGCCGTTGCTGATGCCCTTGGCGGCCCCGGTGACAGTGTCCATCGTTCCCCTGAGCGCCACCAGACCGTTGTTGAGCGCCTGGTATCCCTTCACACCAGCGAACGCCGCACCGATGGCACCCAGCGCGGCGACGATGATTCCGGGGTTCTGGCTGAACCAGCCAAGCACATCATCGAGTGCCTGCAATACCGGTTTAATCAGGTCAGCGATGATTTTGAATGCGTCACCAACCGTCTGCCCGAATGATTGCGCGCCTCCTGCAGCACCGGTCAACCGCCCGATCGCGTCGATGACTGATCCAAACACGTCCGTGGCGCTGTTGATCACGTCCAATACGACGCCGAACACGTCTATCCACGCTTGGAATACGCCAGTTGATGCGAATGATTGCACGAAGTCGGTCACCCATTGGATGCCGTTGGAAAGCCAGCCAATGAGCTGGCTGACACGGTTCATGACGTCAGCGAGCGCCGACGCGGCTGTATTGCGCAGTTGCTTCCAGACACCGCTAGGCAGCAGGTTGCCCCAATCAGTGTTGGAGAGTTTCGCGGTGAGGCCGTCCCACGCGGTCTTGAGGGTGTCTATGGCCCCGATGTCCTTGACGCGTTCCCACAATAGTGAGAACTGGTTCTTGGTGAACGTGACCATGCTGGCGGCAGCGTCGCCGATTTTGCCGAACTGCGAGCTGAACCCGTTGATCGCGCCGGCGATGTTCTCCACGCCGAACGCTTCGATGACCTTCTGCACGGCCTTGGCGACGCGGTTCTTCACGTTCTCGATGGCGGTGCCGATGCCCTGTGTGGCGTCCTTGGCCTGCTGAGCGAACGAGGCGTATTGGCCGAACCCGTTTTCGTTGAGGTCGACGATGGCTTTGTTGAAGTCATCGAAGCTGTAGGTGCCGTCCTTCATGGCCTCGTACAGGTCGTTGGCGTTGTGGCCGGCTCCCATCATCGCCTCAGCGACCTGGTTGAGCTGGCCGGGCATGGCAGCCTGAATGCTCCGCCATGCAGCCATGTCCACCGTGCCCGCGGCGAGCATCTGCGTATACTGCGCTAGGGCGTCCTCCTGCTCCATCGTCGAGGCCCCGCCAGCGAGCATCGCGTTGTTGAACGCCAATGAGATGGTGGTGGCCTCGTCGAGATTCGAAGTGAGTGGGGCGAGCTGCTGGACCATGCCGGTCATCGCGCTCGACGTGGTGGGCAGGCCGTCGAGACTGTCGGAGATCTTCTTGATGCTCTTGGCCGCGTCCTCGGACGAATAGCCCAAGTTCTTCATGACCTTGGGGAAGTTGTTCATCTGGTCAGCGCGGCTGACGGCACTGGAGATGCTGGAGCCGATGGTGTCCATCGCCTTGCTGGTGATGGCGCTTGCGGCTCCGATGACCGCGCCCATTTTGGCTTTCAGGCCACTGGCGAACCCGCTGCCGGCGGCCTTGCCGCCTGAGATGCCGGCTCTGCCGCTGGCACCGTCGAACGCGGAGACGATGGCGTTGCCCACGCCCTTCATGCTGGGCACGATCTGCACGTATGCCTCAGCGAGTTTGATTGCCATTTCAGCCTCCCATCGTTGTGTCGGTGAACTCCTGTGCGAGGAACGCGTCGAGTTGGTTCGCGCTCATGGTGATCGTGTCATCGCGCATGCTGTGCGACTTGCCGTCGCCGGGCCGTGGCAATGGGCGTGGTTTCCTGCCGCGGTGTTTCGGATCGGATTGGCCCCACATCCACATCTGCCATTGGTCGACGAGTGTGGCGAGCAGATGCTGATCCATGGTCCATGCGCGCGGCACATCCAACGCTCGCCATACCATGCTGCCGTCGGGCAGGTTGGCGGCGAGCTGCGCCGCCTCCCATGCGCCCAATGTGGTGATGTCGAGCCCGTATACCCGCCGGACGTCCGCGCGCAACGCGGCGGGGCATTTGCCGGTCAGGTATGCGAGCGTCAGGAGTTTGGGTCGATACCCGCCATGAGGCCGGTGAGGAATTCGGTGACGCGCGACACCGGCAGGTGTCCGTCCTCTTCCTCGAGTTCACGCATGGCGCGCTCGTACTGGTCACGGCCAAGCAGCGTGCGCAGGAAACGCACGAGCAGTTGCGGTGACGTGTTGTCGCCGTCCTGCATGTCGGCGATCATCTCGACGATGCGCCAATCGTCGAACACGGCCGGGCTGAGCGTGACCTTCACGCCGCACGAGGTGATCGTCTTGGGCTTGTCCTGGTCGAACACCGTTGGTGTTTGCTTCGCGGTCATCTAATAGTCCTCCTTATGCGAGGGGCCGCACGCGATGTGCATGCGGCCCGTTTTCTCATTGTGGTTCCGGCTCACTTGACGGCTGCGGCTGCGGCTGCGGCTGCGGCTGTGCCGATGTATTCACGGCTGGTACCGCCACTGATCTGGTCGGACGGCAGCGCGCCAAGGGTCACGTCGTAGCCGAGCACCTCGGTGCCCGAAAGGGTGCGGTCGCCGAATTCCTTGCGCACGGCGCGCGGGATGACGAACCTGTCCTTTTTGTTGCCGGTCAGGGCGAGCTCCACGACGAGCACGAACTCGGTGTCGTCGGGCATCGTGTGCGTGATGGAGAGCGCGCCGTCCTCGCCGGTCACGTTCTGCTCGCCGTAGCGGATCTGCGCGGCGCTTTTGCGCATCGCCTCGATGAGCACGAACTGGTACGTCTCCGAATAGCTTGTGATGATGCTCAGGACGTTCTCGCCGCCCATCTCCTTGACGTCGGTGGTTTCGGAGTCCGACGCGTTCGTGATGCCGTCCTCGCCGATGTAGCCCAGTCCGATGTATGTCTCCGGCAGCGCGGTGGACGCGTTGGACGGCAGGGACGTGCCCTTGGGGGCCCAGTAGGCGTAGCCGGTGACGTTGGTCTTGCCAAGCGACACGTTCGCTGGATTGTTCTTCTGTGTGGCTGGTGTGGTGGCCATTATGCTTCTTCGCTTTCTGTGTAGTTGGTTTTGATGGTCAATTGGCACGTGATCTGGTAGCGTGGCCGGCCGTCCGTGGAGGGGAAATCGGTGATGGAAAGGATGTCGACATCCGCCACCTCATCGATTTCCGTGATATGCCGAACGCGCCGTGCGACGTCGACGGCGAGGTGGCTCGCGTTCCACCGGCTGGCCGCCCATGTCTGGATGGCGAGCAGTGGCCGGCTCACGAACGGTGTCTCGGGGCCGCCGGTGCGTTCGACTGTGATATGCGCCGTTGGTGAGGTGCTGGACGCGTCTGGCGGCATGCTCAACGATGCAGTGGCCGGCCGTAATCCAGGATCGGTGTTCAGCCAGTCCACCACCAGTTTTTCCGCGTTCATCATGCGCCTCCGACCGCTTTGAGCAGCGTGTTGTGGGCCGCGTTGTCGACACGCGCCGCGGTGTTGCCGTGCGTCGAAACCAACGCGATGGAACCCACTGCGGAGTTGATTGGTGGGGCGACCGAGTAGACCGGTTTGCCCGCTTTGATGGTCGTCGACGCCATGCTGTTCGCACGAGCCGCAACCTGGTCGGCCGCCTGTTCGACAGCGGCGCGTGTACCGGCGTCACGGCGGAACTGCGTGAACCCTTGCATGTTGAGTTTGACTCGGCTCATGGGTTATCCCCTTTCGTCGTGCAATTGCACGGTGAGGTTCCACCGTGTGGGCGTGATACCGCCATAGATCGGCTGCGGGTCACCGATGACGCGGTAATCATTGCCGCGCATCCGGATCCGAGCGCCTCTCAGACTGCGGTATGGCCACGCGCGGGGGAACCGCAGCGTGCAGTCGATGCTGATGCCGTCGGGGCGGGTCGCCTCGATGTCGTTCTCGGTGGAGGTGTCCACGAGCACGTCATCGACCGTTTCCGGCGGGTCGTCCTCATAGATGGGGTCGCCGCCGGGGTCGTAGCCGTGCTCGTGTCTGGTGGTGACAATGACCTGTTCACCAGTGAGCATCACGTTTCTCCCTGCATGGTTGTGTGCCAGGCGCGTTGGGAGCCACGCAGCGCGCGTTTCTCCGCGGCCAGCAGGTACAGGTCACCGGTGGGGTTCGCGTACGTGCCGGACTCGGAAAAACTGCCGGCCGTCTGCGAATACTGGGTGACACCCGTCGGGTTGGCCGCTTCGGCGATCATGGCGCGTTTGACCATCTGGCAGCAGATGCGCGTCAATGTCTCCGGGCGTACCGAGTCCACGTCGGCCGCGGCGTCGATGATCATGTCGGACGCATCCCCGATGAGCACCTCAGCCTTGGCGTGTTCGCTGTCGGTCAGTGGATGCCAGCGCGCCTCGAGGTCAGCCACCGTCGCGAATGGTTTGGTCGTGTCCATCAGTACACGACCTAGGATCAGGCAATGACGCCCGCGGCGCGCAGCGAGGCGAGCAGCGCGTTGAGGCTCTCGGCCACGGTGGCCACGGTGGCGGCGCCACCGGTCACGGTGTCGGGGACGGCCGTGCCCTTCTTGACGCCGCCGATGGCCGTGCCGGCAGGTGGCAGCGTGTAGGCTTCCGGGATGACGACGTCGCTGCCGAGCTTGGCCTTGGTGACGGCATTGTCGGCAAGTTTGGCGGTGGTGACGCTGCCGTCGGTCGGGGGGAGCATCGTGGGCTTGCCGGTGACGGCGTCCCAAGAGACGGTGACGTCTGTGGGGTCGCCCTGCCATGGGGTGCCGTCCGGTTTCACGAGACGGATGCGCGGGTCGAGGACACTGGGCTTGCGTTTCTTGCCGCCAGTGGTGACGACGAACGTCTGCGGGGGGAAATGAGTGTCTGCCATGGGTATCACTCAGCCTTCAGCACGGCGAACGCCCTCGGGTCGAGCACCGCGTAGGAGAACATCGCCTCGGTACGGTACGCGATCTGGTTGTGCGCCTTGAGATCCACACCGGTCTGGTCCGGGTCGCCGTACTGGATGACCTCGGCCCAGATGTCACGGATCATGCCCCACTTGATCAGGCTGTAGTCGCCCATGATGCCCAACACCTTGGTCTCCTCCGTCGCCTTCTTGCCGTCGACCGTGGTGGACGTGGCCGCAGGAATGCCGTCCAGTGTGCCCGCGGCGAGATTAATCGGGATCTCCGGGTAGAAACGCATGCCCGTGGCCGGCACGCGCAGCTTGCGCAGGCGGGACGCCCACGTGCGCGACAGCGCGACACCGTTGATCTCGTACTCGTTGACCGCGTCGGCGAGCGCGTCCACGTTCGCGATGTCGTCCCCGCTGTCCGTGACCGGGACCGCCCTCGCGGTGAGCGCGTCGTAGCCGGAGATCTTTACGCCGCTCTTGGGGTTGATGGCGTGGTAGATCACGTAGTCCAGGGCGCGCGCGATGGCCTTGGTCTGGTCTTCCTGGATGGAGCTGATGATCTCGAGGCGGTTGTCCTCGTCGGCCCATTTGAGTTCCTCGGTGACGCGCGTGGTGCACTGCACCTTGAACTTCTTGCCTGTGATGGAGGACGCTGTCTGCTCGTAGGAGCTTTTCTTCTGTCCCTCGGCGACGACCTCGGCCTCGGCGGCACCGTTGAACACAATGTAGTCCTCGTTGAGGAACAACTGTGGGGTGCTGGGGCTGAGCGCCGCGATCGTGCTGGTATTGCCGACCTTGTTGATGATCGCCTGCGTCACTTCGACGGGCAGTTTGATTTTGGTGGTGTCCATCGCCATGATGGTTTCCTTTCGATAGTGCTAGTTGAGGTTGTCGAACATCTGGCTGACCACGTCGCCCATCGGGTTGGCTCCAGCTGTGCCGGACGGTTGCATGCCTTGGTTGGGCATGCCCTGCGGCTTGGGGTGCGCGAACTGGTCAAGCTTTTGCGCGTAGGCGCTCATGCTTTCCTCGTCGTCTCCGACGAGCAGATCGGCCGGCACGCCGGTCTTCTCGCTCACCTGCTGTGCGATGCGCGTGCGTTCCTGAGCTGCCTCCGTGCTTTGCTTCCATGCGCGCAGCTCGTCCGCTTCCTTGACGGTTTTGTCGTGCTCCGCTTTGAGCTGTTCCAGCTCGTCCGCGGCCGTCTTGTTCGCCTTGGCGCGTTCCTCCCATTGGCGAGAATGCTTGGTGACCTGGTCGAGCTTCGCTTGGAGTTCCTCGTTTTTGGCGAGGGCCTCGTCGAGCTGCTGCTGCATGTCATCATTCGTAGCCATGATGTTCCTTTCGTATCGGCCCGTTTCGGGCAATAAAAAAGCACCCGTGCGGGTGCTTCATATCGTGGACTGCGCCGGAATCGAACCGGCATCGGCCTTCCAGTCCCAGTTATGCGAAAGGCCGCCTCCGCGTGGACGGAAACGGCCTTTGCCATGTATGTGTCGAGATTAAAGCTTGCCTTGTGCCTTGAGCCTGCGGTATTCGTCGCTGAGCGCGAATGTGGACAGGTCGGGGTCGGTGTCATAGCGCAGTCGCCACTGTTCGGCGATCCACGCCTGCTCCTCATCATCTGCTGGGCGCACGCCGGTACGCTCATAGGCCGCGTTGAGCTGATTGCTGTCGGTGACCGGTTTGAGTTCACCGGGCTGGAACGTGTATCTGTTCAGCCGGTCTTCGGATACTGTCATAGTCACAATCATACCAGCCTGCAGTAAAGGATCGGAGCGCCGTTTTCAAGTTTCCCCGCGCCGACGTATTGCAGACTGCGGTTTCGCTGCAGCAGCACCTCGTATTCGCTCTTGACGTGCGTGACCGGTTCGAGGTACACGGAGTGGTCGCCTGACGGGACGAGCAGACGCACGGCGATGCGTCCAGTTTCGCCTCCCACTTCCTTGCCGACGAGGTCGGTCGAGCAGGCCATGTATCCGGCATGGTCGAAGACCTGCCCGAGCCGGAGCGTGCCGATGTCCTTGTCTGATTCGATGCCGAACGTCTCGAGTCGCATCTGCCGGTAGACAGTGAACGTATCCTGCGTGATGTGGTCTGCGATGGCTTCATCGATTCTGGCAATCAGTGACTCCACGCCGTCAGTCGGTTTCCCACCAAAACAGTAATCGTTGATGCGTTCGTATGCGGTGCCGGCCCAGTCTCGCAACGCCGTTGTTTTCTCGATTTCGGTGAACCTATCGTCTTGCATGCGCGCTCCATAATCGCTAAGGCGATGCAGCTCGTTTATTGATGGTGGACGTGCAGCACCAGACCATCGCACATCCGGCTTCGGGGACACGCCGTCGCGCACTCCATTCGGGTGCAGTCTACGCATCTCGCGCAATACGGCCTGCATGGTGGTGTCATCACCGGATGCTGCCTGTGCAGATTTGTACATCGCATAGTACTTGTCCGGATCGTATCCAGTGAGCGCCTGTTTACCCCAGCTGGGGATGATGCGGCAATGGCAGTCGTCATGGTATTTGTTGCCATCGCCGCCGGCTGACTCCTCACTGGTGTATGTGAAGCCTCGGGAAGCGAGCATGGTGCAGAACGCGCACGACTTGCCTTGTGGCACGCGCGCCCAACTGGGCTTCGTGGGGTCACGCCGGATACTGCGCTGCGTCTGTGAGCGCAACGCGGCGGAGATCATGTCGCCGATGAACTGCTGTGCATCGTCCACATTGTCCATGCTCGGCCATAGGTCGTCCATCGTCACACCGAACTTGTTGCTGCCGCTCTTCACGTCACGGTATTTCAGGCCTGGGTAATCGGTGTTCGCGACGCCGTGCACCGTCTGCCACAGCACACGGTCGAAATCTACCAGCCCATCGTCTGCGAACGGCGGGAACTCGGTGTCGGAGTATTCGCCCCACGCCTGGCGTAGCATGTGGTGGTAGTCCTTGGCGAGCTGGCTGGCGTCGGCCACGTATTCGCGCACGATCTCCTTGAGTGCCATATCGTGCCGGTTGATGGCGGTCTCGATCTCGTCGGCGGCCGCGTCGGTCAGGTTCTCGATGCTGTCCTGGTATTTTTTGTACGCAGCGTCGAGGATCCGCTGGAATTCGTCGGCGTCATCGGTGTGGACGGTCAGGTTGTTCAATGCCATGGCCGCCCCCTAACTGTTATGGTTCGTTGGTGCCGCCACCGTGGTCGGTAGCGTCCTGTGATGGGTCTTTTTGCGCATTGGTCTGCGCGCGCAGCTGGTCGAGTCGTTGTTTGGCGCGTTGGCTTGCCTCCCATGCGCGCAGGCTGGCGATGTCGTCCATGCTCAACCCGAGTTTCGCCAACCCGACGTCGGATTGCGCCCACGCCTGGTTGACGCCGGCGACCTTCGCGTAGTAGTCGGCGCGGGCCGCGTCGGACACGACCCGTGTGGGAGCCCATATCGGGCGCACACCAGCCAACGTCGGTGCCGTCGGAGTGTTGTCGCGCAGTTGGACGGCCATGCGCATCGCGTTCATGAGCTGTTGGCCGAATATCCTGTTCTGCCGGTCGGCGACGCGGGTGAGCGCGTTCTCACTCGCTGCGAGCGCTTCGGCCGATGTCGGGTTCGACACGCGTATGCCGAGTGATTCGGGCGGAATGTCGGTCTCGGCCGAGGCGAGCATGGCGATGGTCTCAAGCATCGCCCCGTGCGGGCTCATCGACGCCTGCTGTATCTGTCTGAGTTCGGGTACCTCACCGTCGACGTCACGGCTGATCGCGTTGATGTCCGCGATGAGCGAGCTCCATGTGCCGGATTCGAACGCGTCCTTGTCGAGGCCCAAAAACCAGAGTTTCGGCACGGAATAGAATTCGGCGGACACTTCCATGCGCACCATCGTGCGCACGGCCATGTCGGTGAGGTTCATCAGCGTGCGGTTGATACGCGAACGGCCGAAGGGGCGATCCATCTGCTTGTCGTAGGCGAACGGAACCACGGCGACGCGATCGAGCCGATTGTCCTGCCTCTGCGCGCTCCAACCGCCGAAACCGGTGCCAGTGACGGCGTAATTATGACCTTCGAGCCACACGTTAAAGCTCGTGATGCTGCCGTTTTGGTCGGCTCCGGTGATGGTCAACGCGGCTTTGATGCGGCGGCGCTGCGGATCCCAGATAGCTGCTGACCAGTCAGCCGAGCGTGGCGTGATGAGGATCCGTTCGCCGCTCGGGTCATAGGGGTCGTAGTCCACGGTCAAAAACGAGCAGGAGTGTTTGTAGCAGCTGATGATCGCCTCGGATACGTCGGCGGTCAATTCGTTGCCCATGCAAATACTGCTGATGCCGTATTCGTCGTTGTTGGGCAGTTCAAAGCCCTCGAACACGCTTTTGTCGGAGAGCGCGCGCACGCTTTTCTGCGGCCAGCCGACCGTGTTGCCGATTTTGCGCCCGAGGTCACTCTGCACGGCGATCTGCAGGTTCCGAAAGCGTTGTTTGGCGTCGTAGAATGCGCTGCGCAGCAGGTTGCGCGGGTACTTGGCACGCCACACGTTGAGCAGTGCTCGTGTCATGTCCAGATCATCCTGGCCCATGCCACGAATGTTCGAGGGAATGCTGACCGCCCCGGAAAGCGTTGGAGTGGCTGTTGTCTGCTGCATCAGATCATCACCTTCTGCTTTCTATCAGGGTTGCGTTTTGTCACAGTCAGCCCGTAGGCGGCGAGCGTGCATGCGACGAGCGGGCTGATGTCGGTGTCACTGCCGGTCTTGTTCCATCCGACCGCCCCGGACTTGCCTATCGGCCGGGTGACTGCGCCCTGCACCGCTTTGGCGAGTGCGGGCTGCTGTTCGTCCGGCAGGTGGGTGAGCGTATGGTCGTGGAGGCGGTCGAGTATTGTGCCGCATGCGCGTCCCATGTCGTTCGCGCCAGTGATGATGGGGCGCACGTGGGCCTTCTTGAGGTCGGGCAGCAGGCTCATGGCCGGGCTTTGCCCGTCGATGACAACAGCTGCGGTTTTTGGCCATCGTTCGGCGATCCAATCGACGGCCCACCGTGTGCCCTCATGGTAGGCGTCCTTATAGGCGGCGAGTTCGGTGTGGATGCTGCCGTCCGCGTGTTTGACCGCGGCCCCGATGCAGATGGTGCTGCGGTCGGGTGCCATGTCAATGGCGAATCCACGCAACCCGTCCATGTCCGGCGCCGCCACCGCGGTCTCGGCCCACAACGCGTGGTCGATGGCGCGTTTGACTGTCTGCCTGTCCCATACGCCCAACGCTTCACGGCGGAACGCGTCGTCGGACAGTTGGCGGCGTAGGCGCAGGATGCTGTTCTCGCTCGTGCGCAGAGGGTAGCTCGGGTTCGCCCGCCGCCACTGTTCGTGATCGTCCAGATCCTTGATGTCGTCGTCCGCGCCGAACTCGCACCACATGAGGCCGGGCTCGCCGGCCAACGCCTCACGGCGCAGGCGCGTGAACACCTCGCTCGGGTCGGTTGGACGTGGTGGCGTCCCCATGTAGACGATCAGGCCGTTGGGTGCGGCGTTCACGGCTGGCACCATGTCCTCGAGCGCCTTCTCCGTGAGAATCTGCGCCTCGTCGAAGATTTCCATGTCTATCGCGTCGAAGCCACGGCCGAACCCCTGCTCGCGGGCACCGAACATGATGCGGCTGCCGTTCGTGAATTCGATGGCCTCTTTGCCGGCACCACGCGAGACGGTGCGCACATGGCGTGCGACCGCCTTGTTCTGGGCGAGGGCCTGCATGTGGCGGAACGTCTCGCCGGCTGTACGGGTCCTGTGCGCGGTCCACAACACCGTCGTGTTCGGTTTGAGGATGCACAGCATGTTGACACTGTTGCCGATGAGGAATGTTTTGCCGACCTGGCGGCATAGGCTCATCGCCGCACCACCGGTGCCGGCGGCATACTGTCCGTCCTGCGTCTTGCCGAACAACAGGGTGCCGAGGCCGGCCTGCCACCGGTCGAACCGGATACCGCATTTCGCGGCGAGACGACTGACCGCGTTCCAATCGGAGCGCACGATGCCGTCAGGGTATTTCAAATGCTTGGCGAGCTGGCTCAGACGCGGCTGCTCAGATGATGTCGGTGAGGATTGCGTCATCAGTCAGCTCCTCACTGGACGCCAGCACGTCGCCATCGTCCGTTTCCAGGGTCTCTATCTGCCTGCACACATCAATCAGCTGTTTGCTGATCGACGCCAGCGCGCTGGGCGGCGTATCTGGATTGCCGAGCGCTTTCTGCAGCACGTCGCGGTTGAACCGCAATGTGTCCACGAGCGCACCGTCCCGCATCCGCTCGAACGTGTCCTTGTCCAATTCAGCGTCGACGTTTTTGGAGACCTGAACCGTCACCTTCTTCTTCGCGCGCTTCACCTCGGGCTTCGCGCCGATCCGTTTGCGCAGCTCATAGGCTTTCTGCTTGCAGGCAGCGGAACAATACTTTGGTTTGCGGCGAGCGTTCGTGTTCGCGGAAAACTCCTTGCCGCAGATCACGCACTTCATGACTGTTCCTTACGTTTTAAAACGTCAGACTGACTTTTCACCGAATTTCTGTGAGTATATCGGCGCTTTGCCCGGGGTCGCCGGGAAGTCCCCTAGGGGGTGGCTCCCCGTGGTGTGTGTCCGGCGCTCTGTGGTTGTCGTCGTGTTGTTCGTGTTCACCATGTGCTCGTGTGCAGTGGAAGGCTTGTCGCTTTCGGCTGTGGCGTTTGTGTGAGTTGCGCTCGCGCGTAGTCGTCGCTGCGGTTGCTTTTGAGCCGGTTGCAGCGCCGGTGCGTCAAGCGCACGTTGTCCCATGCCAATGGGTCGCCGCCGCGGCTGACGGGGATGATCTCGTCGACTTCCGCGCTCAACGGGTGTGGTGTGTGCAGTGTTTTGTCGACTGGTTGCCCGCAGATCGCGCACACATCATATGCGGCGAGCACCCGTCTGCGTAATTGTTCCCTGCGCCAGCCGTTGCGGTATCTGGGGTTGGTGCTCATGGTGGCTCCAATTGTTGCAGGGGTGTTGTCGCGTATGTTGTGGCCTGTTGCTCCGCCTGTGGTCTGGCCGTGTCCTGCTGTGGTTGTCAGGGTATGGGCTTGCTGTAGGGGAGGGGCTTGTGAACTGTGCCACCCCCTGGGGTTGTTTGATAGTGGGGGTGGTGTGTATTGGGAGGGCCCATGGCCTTCGATGTGGAAGGGCCATGGGCTCTCATGCCATATTGTGTGTCTTCCGTTGGAGACACCGCTGGTAATGCGTAAGCATAATACAAGTTTGGCTTATGCGAACACCCCGCGCGACTCGTGGCCGACCCGGGGTGTCCGTGCGCTTTTGCTCATACGCATTGCGCAATACTAGTAATACTACCGGTGACAGTGGACTGTGTCAAGTCATCCGGACGAGTATGTCAGCCAGCCGGTAGACAGGCGCCCCGTCCTCGTCATGGCCGACCATGTGGACGAGCCCCCGCTTGCCCCATTGCGTGATCGTGTTGCGTCGCGCATTGTAGCCACATGAGCGCAGGAGTGTGGCAAGTTCGGCGGCGGTGCCTGTGATGCCGCTCATCATGAGCCTGAGCCGGTGCGCCGCGGCCACCGTGGCTAGGCTGCCTGTAGCATGGCACATGTCGCAGGTGTACGTGTCGGCGGTGATGTCCGCGTCCTCGTCCGCCCAGATGCCGTACCCGCATTGCGTGCAGACGCCGATGTAACGCATGACCTGCCGGCGTTCGCAAATGGACTGCATGCGCATGGTGGCCGAATGGAGGACACGTCGGATGTGGTCACTATCCGGCCGCGTGTCCAACCGGGTGACGGTCTGCTCGGTGTCGAGCATGGCGTAGAGGGCACGAACCGGCAGCCCTTTCGGTGGGTGTTGGCCGACGGCCCTGCACAGGAGCAGTGCGAGCTCGTGGAGCTGGTCACTGAGGTCAGCCGCTGTCAGGTTGATGGGTGTGGCTGCGGTGACTGGCCTGTTATGTGCATGTTGGCCGGTGTTGAGTATGACGCTTTTCGTGATGATCGCGTCGAGGATGGTGGAGTGTACGTGCAGGTAGTGCAGTGATGTTCGGATGCTGTTCATATGTTCCTGCCTTTGCTGGCTGACAGGCAGGCTTACATTTACGCCCCCTATATATATATCCCTAATATATATATATAAACATATATATGTATAATGGAACGTAAGTTTGTAAGCCTTGGCCTGTCAGCCCAATGTTTCCAATGGTTTAGAGCATGTGCCCGAACGTAAGACTATGTAAGCCTCTGTGTAAGGTCTTACGCACCCCACACAGGTCTTACATGGTCGTACGTGATTCTGTAAGACCTAGAATTCGTGTTCGCCGTTCATCTCGCTGCCTTTCAAAACTTGTTCAATCCTTGTCGTGTTGATGTTTTGATTCCTGCTTCCCGGCGGAACGCCATTGCTCCCGGTAGGTGCAGCCTGCCCAGATGCCTGTGATTCCGCCTGGTGTCCGCAGGTCGACGGCGCGCGTGTATTGTTCGCATTGCTCGTATACGGGACAGTCGTACATGCAGATGGCTTGAGCCGCCGTGGCCTCTGGCGAGTCCTTGGGTGCGAACCACCATTCCGGATCGTAGTCCGGGTTCGCGCAGGCGGCCTGCTTCTGCCAGTCAAAGTGGTTCACCATAATGGCACGTCCTCTCCCATGTCCGGCTTGTGTTCTTCAGGCCGGGCAGCGTTGTCGATGATGTCGATGACGGCCTGTTGCGGGAGATCGATGAGGCGGGCGATCTCGTCCACCCGGTAGCCGTCCGCATGCCATTTCAATATCATGCTGCGCCTGTATGCGCTGATCGTGTCGGTCATTGGTGTACCTTTCCTAGAATTTGCGGTAGTCGGTCAACCACGAGATGAGCAGCATGGCGCCGAGGATCGCGATGAATGTCAGCCATTGATACAAGGTCATCTCCCGATGTTGCGCATGCGTTGGCGGGCCTGCCTGCGTTTCTGGTCGCGTGGGCACGGAAGCGCCGGGTCGATGGCGTGCGGGCAACGTTCAGACCCGGCGTTGGGCCTGCCGCAGATCTCACACACGTGCATGTCGAAATGATGGATATACGGTGTCTGGTTCGGTGTCATCGTGCGCCCCTTCTCTGGTTCATGTATTCGCATTGTCTTACGCCGTGTTCGCGGCGTAGGCATCCGCATGAGCTGGTGATGTGGTTCTTTAGGTAGGTGTACGGGACGTCCTTGTATGCGCCGCAGTCGCATGCGCATTCGTAGACGCGTCCCTGCTTGTTTGAGTACACGTATTTGATGATGGTGAGCCTGCCGAAGCGTTTGCCGATCCGCGTGTGGTCGATGTCGTCGCGTTTGTGGTGGCGTTTCGGCTTGCTTGGCTTCTCCCCCACATTGTTGCGGTAGTCTTGTATGGCCTGCCACATGTCAGGATTCCACATGGGTGCCTCCTCGTGGTGCGGTCGCCCCGCTCTGACCCTGGTAATGCGAGTCGAGGCTGGTGTCCCCGTATAGGCGTGCGGGTTTCGCCACCCACTGGAAAGTGAGCTGTCCGATGCGCGTGCCAACTGGCAGTACTAGTTCGGTGTTGGTTTCGTTGTGCAGTTCGAGCGTGATTTGCCCGTGGAATCCTGGGTCGATGAGCCCGGCGGCATGCACGATGAGGCCTTGCCTGGCTATCGTGCTTTTCCCTTCCAACCGTGCGACGACCCGCGTGGGGATATGCACGGTTTCCAGCGTGCTGGCGAGCAGGAACTCATGCGCGCGTATGCGTATCTCCTGCACGTGCTCGTAGGATTCCCATTCGCTTTCCGATGGTCGCGTGATGTTGCGTGGTTTCGTTGACCGTAGCCGCTTGTATGAGTCACCCAGCAGCACGTCGTAGCTGACCGGCTGCACCTGTCCGGTGTTGAACGGTTCGATCATGTATGAGCGGCGGATGATGTCGATGTCGTTGAATGCGCCGCAGGTCTTGAATAATGTGCTGCTCATTTGCTGTGTCCCTTCCTGCATTGGTTGATGTAGTCGCGGTAGTCGTCCAAGTTGATGTCGGGCTGGGGTGGTGTGTAGTCGGGGTCTTTGCGGTGCTGGTAGCATGTGCGGCATATGCCTGCCGCCCACAGGTGCATCATGCGGTGGCAGTTCGCGCATTCATGTTTGACGCTGCCTTGGCGTTTGCGCAGGTCACGCATGTAGCAGATGGAGCATAGTCCGAATGCCCTGTGTGCTCGTTTCTGCCCGCAATGCAGGCATGTTATGGTTCGTCTCATGCCGCGTCCTCCTGTTTGGTGAGTGTGTCGATCCGTGACTGGATTGCCTGTTTCATCAGGTCGAGGTCTCCCACGTCGAGTGCGTGCCAGAAGTCGGCCATGTGGGCGAAGTCGATGACGGACAGTCTGGCGGGCAGTCCATCGTCGCCTGGCATGTAGATGCCTGGTTCGCCCATGCGGTCGATCTCCCGTTGCGCATACCAGAGTGCCTTGTTCAAATCCTCGACGGGCTTGCCCTTGTCGTTGTGCCGCCACACGTATTTTATCGCGTTGCCTAGGCAGAAGTCGTATTGTTGGGTGAGTTCGATGCATTCGAACGGCCCGTTGTCGGCGTAATGCGATGGGTGGTTCACGTTGTCGGTCATTCCTGCTCCTTGCAGTCGTCCATGTAGTCGAAATCATCATTGGGGTTGTAGTGCGCCTCATCATGGTCGGAGGCGCATTGCGGGCGGTAATGGCCTATTGCCATTGGCGTGCCGCAGTTGGTGCACAGGTCAGTGTTCGGGTTCATCCTGTCTTCTCCTTTCGTTGGTGTGCGGCCCACGGGTCGTCCCCGCATGGCGTGCATGCGGGGAGGAAACCAGTCCCACTGTTTTCCCTGGGTTTGCGTGATGGCCTGTATGGCGTGTGTCCGATGGTCGGCAGCATGCAGTCGTGGCGTGCCAGGTATCGGCCGTCAGCGTCGATGCCGATCCCCGCCCACACGGTGGAGAGGAGCGGCGGCCCGTCAGACACGGTCACACGGCACAGCATGCGATGGCATATGATCGCCGTCACCACGTCATCTCCGACGAGCAGGCCGGCGTCCCAGTCCTCCCATTGGCATTGGTCTCGCGTCTGGAACAGCCACCGGCCGCAATTGCAGCGACGCGCATGATAGCCGTACTGGTTGCCTGCCGGTGCCATGAGCCTGAGCCACGATGGCTTGCGTTCACGCTTCATCGTGCGCCTCCAAGCTCACGCATGATGCTGTTCCAGATCGTCGCGCACTCCGATTCGGGCAGGCCGCTGATCCGTCCGCGTTCGAACAGGTCGAGTCTGATGGCCGGCCGATTGTCTGGGTGGTTCGCTGCTCGCCCGTATGCCCATGCGTGCAGGTCGGTGTTGCGCGAACCCTCCGGTATCGGACTCATATCCACCGGCGGCCTGCTCGAATCCCCCGCTCCCGGAGTGGTGGCGATCAGACTGGCAATGGACGGGCGCGGCGCACCGTCATCGGACACGGTGGGGAGCATCGGCGTATGCGACTCCACATAGCCGGGCGTATCGATCAGCCACCGGCACATGCGCTCCGACAGTTCAGGCACCACGTCACCGGCAGGCATGTCGAGCAGCCGGTAGTCGCCGGCAGTCACATGGGAGCCGGCGCCGATCACATAGCCCTTGCCGTCCACACGCAGGTCGACCGGCATGCCCTTCGGGTGCGCGGCGTTCTTCAACTGTCCGGCGACTGCCGCCGGCACCCGGTAATACGCGTGCACGCCACCCGACGGCGTGCCCACCAGATACGTGGTGGGGAACGCGGGCGTCCCATACAGGCCGACCTGCCGGTTCCACACCGTCCACCCCGTGTCCCCGCCGTCATGCGGCACGTCCATGTCCACGACCACAAACCCTTCATGCGGTACGACCGCATACGCGGCACTATCCGTCGGACGCCGGCTCGTATCCACATTCAGCGACTGAGCCAACTGCTTCCAGTCACGGGCGACCTTGCGCTGGTCGGCACGCACATACTCCGCGGCGAACCCAACCTCGGACGGCAGGACAATAGGCCCGTCGATCGGGGAAGGCGGGGATGGCACTTCCACCACGCCCTCAGCGTCCGCCTCCATAACCGCGTTCCGATACTTTTCGAACCGATCCCAATCAGCGACACGCACCACACGCTGCTGACCGCCACGAAGCACACAGCTCGTGGAGTTCTTCAACCCCATCAACTGCATGGCATCATCACTGACCGCACGATGGAACTCATCACGGTACGCGGTACGCGACGCAACCGGCTGACCGTACTGCTCATCGTTCACACAGATCTCATGGATCAGCCAATACATCTCGTCACTGATCTGACGGGCAGGCGACAGATTCACCGGATCCGGCACATCACCCTGCTCCCACAGTTCGCACGAGAGCGCGAACAATGCAGCAGGATGGTTGTGCACGAACAGTTCGATCGCGTGATACTCGTCATAGCTTCGGCCGGTGCTCGCATGGAACTCGACTTTCACGAACCTGCGCCGGTCGGAGGATTCCGTACTGTCGGCGAACCCCTGATTCGTGCACAGGACGACCGTCGCGGAAGGCGTGACCGTCCGATACTTGCCGCCGATGACACGCGCCTGCATCTGAGTGCCGGTGGACAATGCGCGCAACGAGGGGAGCATGTGCTCCGTCACGTCACCCGCCTCGTCGTCATAGGCGAACGCCATGCCGTCCATCGCATCCAGCATGCTCTCCCGGTTGATGGTGTACGAGCCGGTCTCGCAGAAATTCTGCGCGTTGAACGCGGGAAACACCTTGCCGACCCCCAGCACGCCGAGCACACACTGCGACATGACCAGCGACTTGCCGTCGCCGCCATGCCCGGACAGCACGTAGGTGAGCTGTTTGAACGGTTCCAGCCAGGGAGTGGCGAACATGCGCACGAGATTCCGGTAGGATTTCTCGTCCACGGTCAGCCACCGGCAGATGCGTTCCGCGTCACGGATGGCCTCACGGCCCATGCCGGCAGGGTCGAATGTCTGAGTGACGGCGAGATCCTCCGTTTCCTCGCCGACGAGCTTGACGACGTGCCCGTCGCGACGCACCCACACGCACGGGTCGATGCGGATGCCACGTTCGACCTGCGCGAACCATTCGATTCGTTTCGCCTCACGCAGGATCGTCGCAACGTATGCGGGTGACTGCTGGTTCTTTGATTCGACGCCGTACTCGTCGTCGATGCTTTTCACCGGATGCCAGCTGTTGAGCAGGTACCGGTCTCCCGGATGGTCTTCAGCGTCCTCGTCCCTGCGGTAGAGGCGCTGTTCAGGCTGGCACCAGCGCAGATGCCCCTCGCGCAGCTCCCAGATGGCTTTCTGGTATCCGATGGCGATGACGGGTGCCTCCGGCCCGTTCTTGCTGTGGCGGGCAGTGACCAGTGCGAGTGGGCGGCCAAGGAGCGTGTTCACGACTGTGGAGTCGTTCGCCGGTTGGAAGGTGAGCTCAAGCTGGTTGAATATCCCTTCGTATGCGGCGGGCACCCCCTGCACTGGTATGGGGTGGTAGTTGGAGAAGTTCATCGTTTCCTGCCTTTGCTGGCTGACAGGCAGGCTTACATTTACGCACCCTATATATATATCCCTAATATATATATATAAACATATATATGTATAATGGAACGTAAGTTTGTAAGCCTTGGCCTGTCAGCCCAATGTTTCCAATGGTTTAGAGCATGTGCCCGAACGTAAGACCATGTAAGCCTCTGTGTAAGGTCTTACGCACCACACACAGGTCTTACATGGTCGTACGTGATTGACGTAAGACCTAGAATTCG